>Ga0308161_1004301_pt1 | contig 13107 bp, 12 predicted proteins | sample PhyFR2_FD_201034 | JGI IMG/M metagenome (GOLD analysis project Ga0308161, IMG submission 201034) | Phyllosphere microbial communities from UC Gill Tract Community Farm, Albany, California, United States - DLSLF.R2 | ecosystem: Host-associated > Plants > Phyllosphere > Unclassified | place: USA...
CCGGCGAGCCGACCGCCTCGACGAACTTGCCGGTCTTCTTGTCGAACACGATCGTCGGGCTCATGGCGCTGCGCGGGCGCTTGCCCGGTTCGACGCGGTTGGCGATCGGGCCGCTGGCGTCGCGCGCATCGAACGAGAAGTCGGTCAGCTGGTTGTTGAGGATGAAGCCGTCGACCATCTGGCGCGAGCCGAACGCGTCCTCGACGCTCGTCGTCATCGACAGGCCCGCGCCGTACGGGTCGACGGCCACGACGTGCGACGTCGAATGCGCCTCGATCGAGTTGTCCAGGCCCCAGTTCCAGGCCATCTCCACGCCGGGCGGATGCCCGGCCGGCGCCTTGCCCATCGAACGTGCCCCGATCAAGCCGGCGCGCTGCGACAGATACGTCTTGTCCAGCAGTGCCGGGATGCCGCGGCCGGGCAGCGGCACGAAGTCGGTGTCGGCCGCGTAGCGGTCGCGGTCGGCGTACGCGAGGCGCCCCACTTCCGAGAACACGTGCACGGCGTCGGCGTTCGGGATGCCGTTCGCCGGCGCGAGTGTCGCCATGTCGCGCGTCTCGAACATGCCGAGCATCTGCGCCACCGCGATGCCGCCCGACGATGGCGGCGGCATGCCGCACACGGTGTAGGCGCGGTAGTCGTTGCAGACGGGTTCGCGCAGTTTCGGCTGGTAAGCCGCGATGTCCGCGGCCGTCAGCAGGCCGGGGTTGGTCGGGTGGCTATTCACCTTCGCTTCGATGTCGCGCGCGATGCGGCCCGTGTAGAACACCTCGGCGCCGCCGTCCGCCAGTTCGCGCAGCGTGCGCGCCAGCTCGGGGTTCTTCAGCACGTGGCCGACGGGCCAGGGCTTGCCGTCCGGGCCATAAAAATAGGCGCGCGCAGTCGGGTCCTTGCCGATGTAGCGGTCGCCGGCCAGCAGCGCAACGAGGCGCGGGCTGACGGCGAAACCTTCCTCGGACAAACGGATCGCCGGCTGGAACAGCGTCTTCCAGGGCAGCTTGCCATGCTGGCGGTGCGCCAGCGCGAGCATGCGCAGCACGCCGGGCGCGCCCGTCGAGCGGCCGCCGACGATGCCTTCCGTGCGCGACATCGGCGTGCCGTCGGGACGCTGGAACAGGCGCTCGTCCGCCTTCGACGGGGCCGTCTCGCGACCGTCGTACGCCTGCACCTTCTTGCCGTCGTAGTACATCAGGAACGCGCCGCCGCCGATGCCGGACGACTGCGGCTCCACGAGCGTCAGCACCAGTTGCGTGGCGATCGCGGCATCGATCGCCGTGCCGCCCTGCTTGAGCATGGCGTAGCCCGCCTCGACGGCCAGCGGATTGGCCGCCGCCACCATGTACTTGCGCGCGGTCCAGCCGGCCTTGTCCGTGTAGCCGCTGGCGGCCTCGGGGGCGCGCTGCAGCGCCGAGGCGTCCTGCGCGGACGCGGCGGCGGGGTGAAGGGCGGCCAGCGCGGCAAACGCGCCGCCGGCAGCAAGGACAAGGGCGGGCAACTTCAAGGTCATGCGATTCTCCAGATATGACAACGCGCGACCGCGGCCGCGCGTCCGATACCGGGAGCATCCTACCCGAAATTGCCAGACAGCTCACGCCGCCGCCCCATTACGTGACGGCAACGTCCTGCGGGCGTTATTTCGGCTGCATGCGGATCGCGCCGTCGAGGCGGATCGTTTCGCCGTTGAGCATGACGTTTTCGATGATCGTCTTCGCCAGGTGCGCGTACTCGTGCGGCATGCCGAGGCGCGGGGGGAACGGCACCATCTTGCCCAGCGAATCGCGCACTTCCTGCGGCATGCCCATCAGCATCGGCGTCTCGAAGATGCCCGGCGCGATCGTCATCACGCGGATGCCGCTGCGCGACAGGTCGCGCGCCATCGGCAGCGTCATGCCGGCCACGCCCGCCTTCGACGCGCCGTACGCGGCCTGGCCGATCTGGCCGTCGAACGCCGCGACCGACGCCGTGTTGATGATGACGCCGCGCTCGCCGTGTTCGACCGCCTCTGCCTTGCCCATCGCATCGGCGGCCAGGCGGCACATGTTGAACGTGCCGACGAGATTGATGTTGATGGCGCGCTGGAAAGCGTCCAGCGGATGCGGGCCGTCCTTGCCGACCGTCTTGATGGCCGGCGCGACGCCGGCACAGTTGACGAGACCGCGCAGGTTGCCCAGTTCCAGCGCGGCCGCGACGACGGCCTGGCCGTCCGCTTCCGACGTCACGTCGCATTTCACGAAACGTGCCGACTGCGCGCCCAGCTCGGCGGCCAGCGCGGCACCGGCTTCCTGCTGCACGTCGGCCAGCACGACCTTGCCGCCGGCTTCCACGATGGTGCGTGCGGTGGCCGCGCCCAGGCCGGATGCGCCGCCCGTGACGATGAATACGTTGTTCTGGATCTGCATTGTCTCACTCCGTTGGTTGGTCGATGGCCTGGACGGCCCGGAAACCTCGTTGATGTCTGTCTTAACGTTTACGTAAACGTCAACCAGCGGATTGTAGCGGGTTTTGCTCGAATTGCCACGTACGGATCAGAAACACTGCACGGTGGCGCCCGTGCGTGCGCACACCCGGCCGCCGCTGCCGACGCCGGCATTGCCGCCGCCATTGAAGGTGTTGCCGGCCGCGTCCGTGCAGGCGATGCCTTGGCAGGCGCGCACGGCATTCGAACTGGGCACGACCGGCTGCGGTGCCGGCAACGGCGCGGGTACGGGCTCGGCGACGAACGCCGGCGGGCTCTCGCCCGTCCGCAGCGGCCGGGGCGCCATCGGCCCCTCGCCCTGGTAGGCCGGGTGCCGGCGCGCGGCGCGGCGCCGTTGTTCTTCGCGCTGCCTGTCGGTGAGTTGCGGAGGCGATGGCTGCGCGCCCCGGGCGGACGATGGCGTGCGCTGCGCGGCGCTTGACGGCGCCGCCGGCGCCGATGCGACTCCCGGTTGCGGCCGCCCATCGGCCGGCGCCTCGGCCGGGGTCGCCTGCCGGGCCAGCGTGTCCGTTTCGTCGTGCACCTCGGCCGGATCCTTGCGCGCGGGCTGGCCGTTGTGCGCATTCGCGCCAGTGCGCGGCGCCAGCACGGGGCCGTAGCTCAGTCCGGCAGGCGACGTGCGCGTGTCCGCAGCCGCCGGCGCGGCCGTGCCGGCAGCGGGATGCGCCTGCGCCGCACTGGCTTCGTCGGCAACGGTCGCGGCGCGGTTTGCCTGCTCCGTCCGGTCGTTCCGGTGCCGCGTGGCCGCGTCTTGCCGTGCCGCGGCCTGGGCCGACGCCGGCGCCAGTCCTGCGCCGGACCATGCCAGCAGCGCGGCCAGCGCCGCCACCCCTGCGTTTCGCATGCGTGTTTGTATGCGCGTTCGTGTGGTTCCCATGATTTACCTCGTCGCTTGCCGCTCCATTATCGGCCGGCACCCGGGCCGGCGGCGCGCGTCAGGTGCGCGTCAGTTTCCTGCCCCACGCTGCAAGCTGCCGAAGTGCATGATTCACAAACAACAACGACAGGAGACGACCATGCAGACCATGCAGGAGATGTATCGCGCCCGGCGCGGCAGCGCGTTCGATGCCCTCAATTACGTCCGCGACGGCGACATGATCATCGTGCCGACCGGCGTCGGCGAGCCGCCCGCCCTGCTGCACGCCCTCTCGGAAGAATGCCGGGGTTTCCACGACGTGCAGGTGGCGCAGATCCTCGCCATGCGCAAATACGGCTATTTCGAGCAGGCATGCCGGCCGCACGTCCGCCATGCGGCGCTGTTCTTCGGCGGCGCATCGCGCGCCGGCGGCCAGGGCGGCTGGTGCGACTTCATCCCGAATTATTTCTCCGAGATCCCGACGCTGATCGAACGGGGCCAGATGCCGGCCGACGTCGTGTTCGCGATGGCCTCGCCGATGAGCCCTTCCGGCCATTTCGCCTTGAGCCTCGGCACCGACTACACGATGGCCGCCGTGGCCAAGGCGCGCGCCGTTGTGCTGGAAGTGAATCCGCACGTGCCTTTTACGCACGGACAGTGCCATGTGCATATTTCTCAGGTGACGGCGCTGGTCGAGAGCGAAGATCCGATCCTGGAAGTCGGCCTGCCGCACATCGGCCCCGTGCAGGAAGCGATCGGCCGCCTCGTCGCCGAGCACATCGAGGATGGCTCCACCCTGCAGATCGGCTACGGCGGCATCCCGGACGCCGTCGTGATGCAGCTCACGGACAAGCGCGACCTCGGCATCCACACGGAAATGATCGGTGACGGCATCCTGAAACTCGTCGAGGCGGGCGCCGTCAACAACCGCAGGAAGACGCTGTTGCCGGGCAAGATGGTGGCGACGTTCGCGCTCGGCTCGCGCCGCCTGTACGAATTCATGCACCAGAACCCGATGCTGGAAATGCACCCGTCGAACTTCACCAACGATCCTTACGTCGCCGGGCAGAACGACAAGCTCGTGTCGATCAACGCCAGCCTGCAGGTCGACCTGCTGGGCCAGTGCGGCAGCGAAAGCATCGGCCACCTGCCCTATTCCGGCACGGGCGGCCAGGTCGATTTCGTGCGCGCCGCCAACCGCTCGCGCGGCGGCAAGTCGTTCATCGTGCTGCCGTCGACGGCGAAGGACGGTACGTTGTCGCGCATCGTGCCCACCCTGTCGCCCGGCACGCACGCCACGACGAGCAAGAACGACGTCAATTACGTCGTCACGGAATGGGGCGTGGCGCAATTGCGCGGCAAGTCCGCCAAGCAGCGGGCCCAGGCGCTGATCGGGATCGCCCACCCGGATTTCCGGCCGTGGCTGCGCGAAGAGGCCGACCGGATGTGCGTGTTCTGAATGTATGCCGGCGACAGCCGGCCAGGAGGGATGCCGGCATCCCGCCGGGTTGCCGTAAACTGAAAACGTCGTCCCCACGCAGGTGGGGACCCAAGCTTGCCGATGTGTTGACGATGCCGACAGGACTTGGGTCCCTGCCTTCGCAGGGACGACGTCCTGGATGACCGGGAACCGGTTGTTTAGTTGCGCAGATCGAAGCCGCTGCTGCCGGCCTGGTCGAGGCCCAGGGCCCCGGCCGTGCCGCGCACCAGCAGCGCGCGGCGCAGTTCCGCGCGATCGTCGTCGGCGGCCTGCTGCATCGCCTCGATGCGCGGGGCATCGGTGGCCTCGAGGCCGAGGGCGTCGGGCGCCCCCATGCTTCCGGTAAAGCTCGTCATGGTTTTCTCCATTTGGTTAGTAAGCTGGCGCGGCTTGTCGACTCAACAAGACCGCTGATGACGCTACTGTACCGCAGCATCGGCCATCATGTCGCCATCCTTGTTGTTTTTGTACCCATCTTTTTGCTTTTCCGAAATTCGCGACGGGTTTGGCCGGGCCATGCCATCATGGTTGCCCGACAACGGCATGCCGCCGCAACGAAGGAGGATCGATGAAACGAGTGGACGAGATCGGCGCCGACGAACACGTGCGCGGCCCCGCGGACGCCGCGCTGACGGTGATCAAATATGGCGATTACCAATGCCCTTACTGCGCGCGCGCCCACCTGGCGCTGCGCGAGCTGGACGAACAGTTCGGCGGCATCCGCCTGGTGTACCGCCACCTGCCGCTGGCGAACCTGCACCCGCTGGCCGAGATGGCATCCGAAGCGGCCGAGGCCGCCGGCAGCCAGGACCGCTTCTGGGAGATGCACGACGCCCTGTACGAGCAGCAGCGCCAGATTTTCGACAAGCAGGACCTCGCCGTGCTGGCGGAAAGCCTCGACATCGACATCGAACGTTTCCGCGACGACATCGTACAGCGCCGCCACCGCGCACGCGTGCAGTTTGACGCGGAACGCGCGCACAACGACGGTGCCACGGGGACACCGACGTTCTACATCAACGGCGTGCGCTACCGCGGCGACTCGGACCGGGCGTCGCTGGAAAGGGCGCTCGGCGAAGCGCTCGGACGCTGAACGGGGGCCGCCGCGCGCACGGTCGCGGCCGGCTTCGCATACAGCGCCTGCGGGTCCGTCACCGCGAGCCAGCCGCCGGCCGGCAGCAGCGGCACGAGCAGCAGCGCGACGATGTTGATGATCTTGATCAGCGGGTTCACGGCCGGGCCCGCCGTGTCCTTGTACGGGTCGCCGACCGTATCGCCCGTCACGGCGGCCTTGTGCGCGTCCGAGCCCTTGCCGCCGTAGTGGTTGTCCTCGATGTATTTCTTGGCGTTGTCCCAGGCGCCGCCGCCCGTCGTCATCGAGATCGCCACGAACAGCCCCGTCACGATCGTCCCCATCAGCATGCCGCCCAGCGCGGCCGGCCCCAGCAGCATGCCGACGAGGATCGGCACGATCACGGGCAGCAGCGACGGCAGGATCATCTCGCGGATCGCAGACGCCGTCAGCATGTCGACGGCGCGGTCGTATTCCGGCTTGCCGGCGCCCGTCATGATGCCGACGATGTCGCGGAACTGGCGCCGCACTTCCAGCACGACGGCGCCGGCCGCCCGCCCCACCGCCTCCATCGCCAGCGCGCCGAACAGGTAAGGCACGAGGCCGCCGATGAACAGGCCGACGATCACCATCGGGTTCGACAGCTCGAACGCGATGCGCGTGCCGTGCGCTTCCAGCGCGTGCGTGTAGTCGGCGAACAGCACCAGCGCGGCGAGGCCCGCAGAACCGATCGCATAGCCCTTGGTGACGGCCTTGGTCGTGTTGCCGACGGCATCCAGCGGGTCGGTGACGGCGCGCACGTGCTCGGGCATGCCGCTCATCTCGGCGATGCCGCCGGCGTTGTCGGTGATCGGTCCGTACGCATCGAGCGCGACGATGATGCCGGCCATCGACAGCATCGCCGTCGCGGCGATGGCGATGCCGTACAGCCCGCCCAGCTGGTAGGCGACGAGGATCGCCGCGCACACGACGAGCACCGGATACGCCGTCGACTTCATCGACACCCCGAGGCCGGCGATGATGTTGGTGCCGTGGCCCGTCGTCGACGCTTCCGCGATGTGGCGCACGGGGCCGAATTCCGTGCCCGTGTAGTACTCCGTGATGGTCACCATCAGGCCCGTGAGCGCGATGCCGACCGCCGCGCAGCCCAGCATGCGCCAGCGCATCGCCATGTCCGGCCACGCGAGCCACGTGACGGCGGCAAAGCCGATCAATGACAGCGCGGCCGACCACCACAGCCCCGTGTACAGCGCGTACATGATCTTGTGCCCGGCGTGGTTCTTCACGAGCGAGCAGCCGACGATCGACGCGATGATCGACACGCCGCCCAGCAGCAGCGGGTAGCTCGTGCCCGCGCCGCCGGGTCCGCCGCCGGCCGCCGCGGGAATCATCAATGCGCCCAGCAGCATCGTCGCCACCAGCGTGACGACGTAGGTCTCGAACAGGTCGGCCGCCATGCCCGCGCAGTCGCCGACGTTGTCGCCCACGTTGTCGGCGATGACGGCCGGGTTGCGCGGATCGTCTTCGGGAATGCCGGCTTCCACCTTGCCGACGAGGTCCGCGCCGACGTCCGCCCCTTTCGTGAAGATGCCGCCGCCCAGCCGCGCGAAGATCGAGATCAGGGACGCGCCGAACGCGAGGCCGACGAGCGGCTGGATGACGTCATGGGTCGACAGCGCCGGGTCCGCGCGGGCGATCAGCAGCCAGTAGAACAGCGCCACGCCCAGGAGGCCCAGGCCGACGACGAGCATGCCCGTGATCGCCCCGCCGCGAAAGGCGACGTTGAGCGCCTGGTCGAGCCCTGTCGCCGCGGCCTGCGCCGTGCGCACGTTGGCCCGCACCGACACGTTCATGCCGATGAAGCCGCAGGCGCCGGACAGCAGCGCGCCCGCGAGGAAGCCGCCCGCGGTGGCCCCGCCGAGCAGGAAGTAGATGGCGACCAGCAGGACGGCGCCGACGACGCCGATGGTCCGGTACTGGCGCGCCAGGTAGGCCGACGCCCCCTGCTGGATGGCCAGCGAGATTTCCTGCATGCGGCCGTTGCCGGGATCCTGGTGCAGGACCCAACTGCGCGACCACAAGCCATAAAATACCGCGATGACGCCGCACGCGACGGCGAAGATGAGCTGCGCGGATGCCATGTCGTCCCCCTTGTTCCTCGATCAAACACCACAGAGTCGAAAGACCGCATGCGTTTGCCTGCGTGCGGCCTGCCTTGCTGCATCGCCGCGTGCTGCCTGCGGCAATTTTTTGATCTGAACTGGACGGATGGCGAAAAGGCATCCGGAGCCACTGGGACGGCGAACGCCGTCCCGGCAATGCAATGCTTACTCGGCGAGTGCCGCGAAGGCGGCGTCACGCACCTGCTCGACCGGGCCGACGCCCGAGATCTTGCGGTATTTCGGGGCGCCCGGCAGGCCGGACTCCGCCCACTTGTTGTAGTAGCCGAGCAGGACTTCGGTCTGGTTGTGGTACACGGCCAGGCGGTTCTTGACCGTTTCTTCCTTGTCGTCGTCGCGCTGGACCAGGTCCTCGCCGGTGACGTCGTCCTTGCCTTCGGTCTTCGGCGGGTTGAACTTGACGTGGTACACGCGGCCCGAGGGCTGGTGCGTGCGGCGGCCCGTCATGCGTTCCAGGATCAGTTCGTCCGGCACGTCGATTTCCAGCACGTAGTCGATGTTCACGCCGCTGTCCTTCATGGCGTCGGCCTGCGCGATCGTGCGCGGGAAGCCGTCGAACAGGTAACCGTTGGCGCAGTCCGCATCCTTCAGGCGCTCCTTCACCAGGCCGATGATGATGTCGTCCGACACCAGCTGGCCCGCGTCCATCACCTTCTTCGCCGCCAGGCCCAGCTCGGTGCCGGCCTTGATGGCGGCACGCAGCATGTCGCCGGTGGAAATCTGGGGGATGTTGTACTTTTCTTTGATGAAGTTCGCCTGGGTGCCTTTGCCGGCGCCGGGGGCCCCTAACAGAATGAGACGCATGAAGGATTCCTAAAGGTATCTAATAATTCTTTTGAAGACGGTTATAGCTGGGAACAGATAACCGCATTGATGCATGTCTGACTAGCTCATACGAAACTTACCACAAAAGCAGCATTACACGCCACTGACCATGCCACTGACGGCGGCCGATCTGGCCGCTATTTGACGCAGCGCAAGCAGACTGGTGGGTGGTTTCCAGCGAGATCAAGACGCGTAGAAAAGTCGCACGCGCTCCAGGTCGGCCGGGGTATCGACGCCCGCATGCGGTGCCGCGTCCGTGACGTGGACGGCGATCGGCACGCCGTGCCACAACACGCGCAATTGTTCCAGCGCTTCGATCGATTCCAGCGGCGACGCTTCCAGCTGCGGATAGCGCTGCAGGAAGGCATTGCTGTAGGCATACAGGCCGATGTGGCGCAGCGGGACATAGCCGGCCGGCAGTTGCTCACGGCTGGCGGCGAAGCCGTCGCGGTGCCAGGGGATCGTCGCGCGCGAGAAGTACAGCGCCCTGCCCTGCTTGTCGAGCACGACCTTGACGACGTTCGGATTGAAGGCGTCGGCCGCGTCCGCCAGCGGATGCGCGCACGTGGCCATCGGCACGTCGGGCGCGATGCGCGCGGCGCAGGCGGCCAGCAGGGCCGGGTCGATCAGCGGTTCGTCGCCCTGCAGGTTGACGACGACGGCATCCGGCGCCAGGCCCAGCGTGTGCGCCACCTCGGCGATGCGGTCGGTGCCGGACGGGTGGTCGGCGCGCGTCATGCACGCCTCGATGCCGTGCGCGGCGCAGGCCGCGGCGATGTCGGCGTGGTCGGTGGCGACGATGATGCGCGCGGCGCCGGACAGCTGCGCCCGCTCGGCCACGCGCACGATCATCGGCTTGCCGCCCAGGTCCGCGAGCGGCTTGTTGGGCAGCCGGGTCGACGCCAGGCGCGCCGGGATGATGACGACGAAGCGCATGGCCTTACAGCGCGGGCTCGACCTTGCGCGCCTCTTCGGCCCACATGATCGGGATGCCGTCGCGGATCGGATACGCGAGGCGGTCCGGGCGGCAGATCAGTTCCTGCGCTTTCTTGTCATATTCGAGCGGTCCCTTGCACAGCGGGCAGACCAGGATATCAAGCAGTCGGGCGTCCACGACATTTCTCCACGATTTGGGCGGTCAGCGCGGCATCGATCTGCGCGCCGACCGGGACGACCCACAGGCGCGGGTCGTTGTTGATGTGTTCAAGTTGCCGACATTTTACTGCATCCTTCTCCGTCACCAGGATCACGTCGGCGTCGACGCCCGCGAACGGGTCGTCCAGGAAGTCGTGGTGGTCGGGCAGCGGCAGCTCGATCACGTCCAGGCCGGCGCCGCGCAGCATGGCGAAGAAGCGCCCGGGATTGCCGATGCCGGCCGCCGCGACGATGCGCCGGCCCCGCAGGGCCGCCAGCGGCACGCGCTCGCCCGCATTCATCAGGCGCTCGGCATGGTCGCCCACGAGACCCATCCGCCACGGGCGCCCGCCCACCGCCGCGGCCAATGCCGGCGTGATCTCGGGCGCGTTGACGACGGTGACGTCACGGCGGCGCGACGGCGGCTCGCGCAGCGGCCCGGCCGGCAGGGTCCAGCCGTTCCCCGTGCCGCGCCCGTCGAACAGCACGATCTCGACGTCGCGCGCCAGCGCATAGTGCTGCAGGCCGTCGTCGGCGATCAGCACGTCCACGTCCGGATGCAGCGCCAGCAGGTGGCGCCCGGCCGCGGCGCGCCGGCGCCCGACGACGACCGGGCAACCGGCGCGCGCCGCGATCAGGAGGGGTTCGTCGCCGACGTCCTGCGCGCGCGCCGTGGGCAGCACTTCGCGCGGCGCATCTTCCTTGCCGCCATGGCCGCGCGACACCACCCCGGGCCGCATCCCGGCCGCGCGCAGCTGCTGCGCCAGCCAGATCGTCAGCGGCGTCTTGCCCGTGCCGCCGATGAAGATATTGCCGACCACGACCACCGGCACGGGCAGGCGTTCGGACTTGAGGACGCCGCCACGGAACAGGGCCGCGCGCAGCGCGATGAGCACGCGGAACAGGAGCGCGACGGGCCACAGCGCGATGGCCAGCGGGCCACGGCGCAGCCAGGCGCGGGTGAGAGTGGATTCGAGGGAGGAGGCCATGTTCATCAAGCGTCGTATCCGCAAATAGCGTCGTCCCCGTAGGCGGGGAACCGGGATTGTTTGCGCTGCCGATGCGCTAAAACGTCGTCCCCGCAAAGGCGGGGACCCAAGTTCGCACGCGCTGTCGATGCGCTTGAAAACTGAGGTCCCCGCCTGCGCGGGGACGACGGTATTTGTTACTGATCTGGCGACTTGCTTCTGATTCGGCGACCTACTTCTGCCCGCTCGTCTGCGCCGCGAACGTCAGCTTGTCGTAGCCGGCCATGCGCGCCGCCTCCAGCACGTTGATCACCATCTGGTGCATCGCGAACTGGTCGGCATTGACGATGATCACGGGATCCTTCGCCGGCGTCGCGAGCGGCTGGCCGTCCGGACCGGTGCCGGCCGCGCGCTTGAGGTCGTCGGCGAGGCCTGCGACGCCATGGAACGACACGGGCACGTTATTGACCGTGTAGTTGCCCTTGGCATCGACCGTGACGTTGATTTCGAACGGCTTCTCGATCGCCTTCTCGGCGTCGGCCGTCGGCAGCGTGATCTGCAGCTCGGTGAACTTGCTGTACGTCGTCGTCACCATGAGGAAGATCAGCACGACCAGCAGCACGTCGATGAACGGGATCAGGTTGATTTCCGGATCCTCGCGTTTACGGCCGCGGCGGAAGTCCATCATTTGCGCGCACCGTGGACGACGTCGACGAATTTCACGGCCTGCAGCTCCATGTCGATGATGAAGCTGTCGACCAGCGCGCGGAAGTGGCGGTAGAACACGAGGGCCGGCATGGCGATCGCCAGGCCGAAGCCGGTGTTGTACAGCGCCACCGAGATGCCGTGCGCCAGCTGCGCCGGGTTGGTGCCGCTCGCGTTCTGCGCGCCGAAGATCTCGATCATGCCGACGACCGTGCCGAACAGGCCCATCAGCGGCGCCAGCGACGCGATGGTGCCGAGCGTCGTCAGGAAGCGTTCCAGCACGTGGGCGACGCCGCGGCCCGCTTCCTCGATCGATTCCTTCATCACGTCGCGCGGCGCGTCGACGTTGCGCAGCGCGGCGGCCAGCACGGCGCCGAGCGGCGAGTTCGTCTGCAGCTTGTCGATGATGTCCGGCGTTACCTTGCCGCTGCGATAGACCTGGATGACTTCATCGAGCAGCTGGCGCGGCAGGATCTTTTCGCGGCGCAGGTAGATCAGGCGCTCGATGATCAATGCCAAGGCAATGATCGAAGCGATCAACAACAGCCAGATGGGCCAGCCGGCGGCTTGGAGGATGGCGAGCAAGACGGACTCCTGAGTATGAGTAAAAGACAACGGGTCAAGTTAGTTGCGCAATGTAACGTGTTGCCCGATTTGCGGCAAGTACAGTTCTGCACACTTTCTGTGGATAAAAGTGTGCGCAAGACATCCCGACCAGGCCAAGTGCATTGATTCTTAAGGGATATTTTTCCGTGCGTAAAAACACGGCAGGGGTACCTGGAACGTCTTGTTTCAAATTCGTCAGGTAGCCGCACGTCGGCCATGCCATGTAGTTGCCCACAATTTCTGTGGATAAATTTGTGAGGAATAGCCTTTCCTAAAGGTAAGTCATTGATTTTACAAGTGGAAATTTTCAAGGTCAAAAATTAGGCAGCCTGGAGCCCGACTACATCGCGCCCGACCTACCTGGGCTTCTGCACATTTTTTGTGGACAAAATTGTGCGCAAGCGCACCGTACGCAATGCAAGTGTTTGATTTTAAATAGAAAATTTCCTAAGCTCAATTTTTAGGCATATGCGGTTATCCACACCATGCATCCTGCCGCTGTCGGCGATCGTCCCGCCTCCACGTGCGCCAGGACCGCAGCGCCGGATTCTTCACATAAACTGTGGAAAAAGATGTGAGCAAGCGCATCGTTTATAAGCCAAGCGATTGATTTCAATCACATTTATCATTCAAGCCCGTTTTTTAGGCAAGCGAAACTTGTACACAGACCAGCTCGCTGCAAACGGTTGACGATCCCGGGCGACCAACCTGTCGGGTATAGTCCAGTCCGCGACGACGATGAGGGACAGCGATCGCGCAAGCGCCCGGCCGACATCGAACGCGACAAGGGACCGGCCTGCCCTGT
>Ga0308161_1004302_pt1 | contig 13105 bp, 8 predicted proteins | sample PhyFR2_FD_201034 | JGI IMG/M metagenome (GOLD analysis project Ga0308161, IMG submission 201034) | Phyllosphere microbial communities from UC Gill Tract Community Farm, Albany, California, United States - DLSLF.R2 | ecosystem: Host-associated > Plants > Phyllosphere > Unclassified | place: USA...
GAAGTGTCACCAAGCATCGAGTCCATAGCTGCAACTACCTCGCTGAGCTGGCCGTTGGTTTCTTCGCTTGCGGACTCGGTATTTGCAGCAAGGTCTTCACCTAGCTGGTCGACCTGCTTTTGAACGCTTTCCATGGTTTTGGTTAGCGACTTGCTGTTGTTTTTCAGACTTTCGGCTGCTTCTACGCCGAGCGTGCCCGAAGTGGTTTCGAGATTATCGCGTACGTCAGTCATGGTTTTGCCGGCGCGAGCAAGCACGTCATTGACGGACATGACTACATCAATGGTTCGTTCTTGCATTTCAAGCTCATTGGAACCGTTGCTCTTGGCGCCGGTTGTCAATGCGCCGGTTGAAGAGAGATCGGTGTTCAGGCCAGGCTGTACGGCGATATCAAAGGTCGGAACGACAAAATTTTCCACGTCGCCAGAGAGACGCATGGTGGTTTGCGCTGGAGATACCGGGGGAGCGAGAAGGCTGGCCCATTGGACGACGGTTGTTGTTGATTGTCCATTGGTTTCTTTGGCTGTATTCCCGGTCGATGTGGAAATGACGCCATTGGTTCCGGTTTCAGATTGATCATCGCCGGAGGCAAGCTGATCGACGCGAACGCCCGGAAGTTGGGCAGAAGCCATCACGGTTAGAGGGGCACCCACGAGCGCTGGATCGGTTTTTGACTGCCCGGCTACATCGTAGGAAACGTCCTGGGACCTGACTGTCAGGTTCTGAACGTTGAGTTCGATATCAACCTTGCCGGTGTAGCCAGCAAGATCTTTTAGATTCGTACCAGTTGAACCGTCATCGGTTCGGTACGTCGTGCTGACGCGAATTGGCAGGTCTTCGACAAGGTCAGCATCCATGTCTTTATGCTCACTGGACATTTGGCCGTCCTGGCCAACGAAGACTGCATCGCTCACGATCTGGGTAATCGATGCATCGGGGGCCAGCGAGACTTGAACGCCCTGGGAAATGCTTACGGGGTTATCGACTTTCGGCGGTGCTTGAGTGCACCCCGAAATGAGCCCAATAACCGCAAGAGTTGCCGAACCAAGTAATAGCTGACGCTTCATTCTTCTCCCGATAGATAAACCATGGCAAGTCTAGTGGAATCGGCACTTTCGATCGAATCTGATTTTGTTCGTCCATGGAACAGAATTAACTTGCAGGTTAAAGTAATTGGATTCGTGTCAGAAAGTTACCCGAGGGTCTGTGGGCGGCACCCTACCGTTTTCCTTTATAACTACAGGGTGGAACGCTTGAGCACATAGCCACTCCCAGTCAACTCCAAGAGTTGGATCAATTGCACACGTAGTGCCACTACGCTAGATTGGAATCAGTCGACCAGATGGTTGAATGAATAGGGATTCCCAGATTCAGGTGAACGCATTCTCGCCTAAAGATGGATTTTCCGTGAACAAATCGTTGCATTTTGAAGGAGCTGAATTTTTATGTCTCGCGTTCTATCTACCGAACAGGCCAAGACCGCCATCACCCAGCTGAAGAACATCATCACCGGTGGTTTCACTGACCAGATTGATGCCCTCGATACCCAGGGACAGATCCTGTCGGACCCCAACGTGTGGGACGGCCCGCTGGCCATTCAGTTCCGCACCGATACCTGGCCAGAAACCAAGGTCGCGTTGGACAAGGCTCGTGGCGAGCTTGAAGAACTGAACCTGCAGCTCGGAAAGATCTCGGACGACATCTTCTCCGCTGGTGGCGGCAACTAGATTTTTTGCAGGCGACGAAGCCACCGGTTTTCGATCGAATCCGCCGGTGGCTTTGTTGCGCCACGCCACATCATTTTGTAATGCGTTAGCCCTCGGCAGCTGATTTCAAGGAGTACTACCAATGCACGCAGCTGAAAACCTCACGTTCAATTTCAGTACCGCTGAGACAGTTGCTGGAAACTTCCGTTCGGCTGCGCAGAGCATTACCGATCAGCAATCCGGCAGAAAATCCTTGGTTACCACTGGTAGCGAAGACTTCGAAGGCAGCTTTGCTGAAGGATTCACCTTTAATGCCGACACCGCCGCTTCGGACGGTAGCGAGCTAGCGACCCAACTGAACCTGGTTGCTACGTGGGCTGATGATTTGGCGCGTCAGGCGCGGGAAGAAAACGAACGTCGAGAAGTCGCGCGTAAGTACTACGAGCACAAAGACTCTTGGCAAGGAAAAGTCGAAGAATTTTTCCATCTCAATGGCCCAATGCCCACCGGGCCCAAGTCCGCTCCAACTTCGCAACCACCGGCGATTGGCACGAACGGCATGGCCCGTCTGAGCCCACTGGAGCTAGCGACCGCCTCCAAAGGAGTGTCCTCGGGTAACCCGGAGAACCTTCGTTCCTACGCCAACGGCAGCGCGAATTTGAATGAGGAACTTTCGGGAATCCCTGAAAAGCTGAGCGGAAATCTCGCCGACTTCGCAAGCGAATGCCAGTTCGGATCCCTGAACGCTGACGGTGTCATCACCGCCTTGAACAACTGGCTGACAGCTAACAAAGACGACGTCACGTGGGCGCGCACCGTGGCCGACGCTTTCGAAGCCGCTGGCGGCGACGGCAGCGTAGCTACCGTATCCAACGCTTCACTCTTCGCCGCACTGAACCACGCCGGAGTGAACGCTACTCGCAAAGACCTGCAAGTCCCACCAGCCCAGGTCAAAGGCGGCGAAATCTCCAGCGGCTACGCTGATGATCCGATCAACACCGCCACCGGCAACTTCATCGAACCAGAACTCGACCTCGCCTTCGCCGGCGCCGCCCAGTCCCTGCGTATTGAACGCATGTACAACAGCATCTCGGAAACCAACGGCTCCTTCGGCCCAGGCTGGGACAGCATCTTCGATGTACGCCTGAACCTCACCGCCGAAGGCGCTACCTGTGTCATGCCTGACGGGCGGGAACTGTTCTTCCCCCGCCAAGGCGAAAGCTGGGGCCGCGCCAACGCCGCCAACTACTGGCTGACCAAAAATATCGTCGACAATACTGAACTGCTGATCGTTTCCGATAACGACGGCACGCAATGGGGCTTCAACCACGCTGGTCTCTGGCTGTTCAGTACCCAGGGTGAAGGAACGCGCATCGATGTGGAACGCGACGAGAACGCTCGTGTGACCCGGCTGGTGCATGAATTCGGTCGCTGGATCAGCGTCGAACGCCTCACCTCCCTAACCCCGGAAGCCCCAGGGGACCAGGAAAGCCCGGAGCAGCGCATCGCTTCGTTGACCTCGAGTGACGGACGCACGGTTTCCTACGAATACACCACGGTGGGCCAATTGGCGGCGGTGACCGCGACCGGTGCCGGCACCCGCCGGTATGAATGGAATACGGCCGGCCTGATGTTCAAGGTCATCGATGCCCACGGCGTGGTTGAAGCAGAGAACACTTATGACCAGAAGAACCGTGTCACCACACAGGTCTCAGAGTTCGGGCGCACCACCCGCTTCGCCTACCTGCCAGGACTGGTCACCAGCGTCTCTGATGTGGATGGGTCACGGTCCAACACGTATGTTTCTGATCCGCAGGGACGGCTGATCAGTGTCACTGACGGCCTTGATCAAGAGCAGCGGATGGCCTATGACATTTACGGGAATCTGCTGAACGCTATCGAGCGTGATGGTGGCGTGACCCGCCATCAATACGATAGCCGTGGGCGTCTGATCCGCACTAAAACCCGCGACGGTGCTGAACTGACCTACGGGTACGACGAGCACGACCGTATTACCACTGTGGTGGCAGGCAATGGTGGTACCACCGCCTACGTATACACAGACCACACTGACACCACCGCTAATACTGCCGCTGGCACCGGTGCCGGCAGTGACGCTCAGTCTGATGTTGGGTTTGCGGTTGGAGTGACGCGGAACCCCTCGGTCATCATCGACCCCATGGGCGGTCGCTCCCACATGACCTGGAACCAAGGCCTGCTCACCGAAGTCGTGGACCCCACCGGTGTCACCGTCACCCTGGGCTATGACGAACACGGCGATTTGGCGACCATCACCAACACCTACGGCAATACCGCCACTTTCGAACGAGACAGCGCAGGGCGACTGATCCGGGCTATCAGCCCTTCAGGGGCGGTGAGCGTATTTGACTACAACACGGTAGGCAACCTCATCCGGTTCACTGACGCCGAAGGCGGAACCTGGCAGTACGAATACGGGACGAACGCCCGTATCAGTGCCAGCATCGACCCCACCGGCGGGCGCACCGCCTACGAATACGACCCGGTCCACGGTTACCTGGTCTCCACTATCGACCCGTTAGGCCGCGCCACCGAACAGTCCTACGACGATCTAGGACACCTCGCAGCGATCACCCTGGCCAACGGGGCACGCTGGTCCTTCGAGCACGACCTACTCTCCCAGCTCACTGCGGTCACTGACCCGTTGGGCGGGTTGTGGCGCAACGAATACGGTGCCAACGGGGATCTGACTGCCACCGTGGACCCCACCGGTGTGCGCGAATCAGCGTCCATTGACCAGAAGGCTAAAACGCTGACGGTGGCTGATGCGTTCAGCAAGGAAACCATCAACTTCGATGAATATGGGCGCCCCGTAAAATCCGTGACCAGCGATGGTTCAGCAGAAGTCATGGTCTATGACCTCGCTGGACGTGTTGTTGAATTTTTGGACGGCGAAGGGCACCTCACCAAGTTCACTTATGATCTCGCTGGCCGCATGGTCCAAGAGATCTCGCCCAGCGGGGCCGTATCCCGGTACGAGTATGATGCTGCCGGGCGTCCGAGTGTGATGACTGATCCGTCCGGTGCCCAAGTGCGGTTGGAATACAGCGAGGATTCCCTCGTTATTGCACGCCACTACGCCAGCAGCGCGGAGGCGTCTGAAGATCAGTGGCAGTCGGAGTACACGTTCTATGACAAGGTAGGACGGGTCATCGCGCAGGGCGCTGCACGCTTCCAATATGACGCGTGTGGTCGTCTGACTGCGTTGCAGGACCCGATTCATGGCACCAGGCACTTCCGTTATGACGCGGCGGGTCAGTTGACTGCAGTGGCTAATGGCGTGGGCGGGGTGACCCGGTACGAATACGACGTCACGGGTAACTTGGTGAAGACCATTGATCCGTTGGGCAATGTTTCTACGCGGGAATACGATGAGGCTGGCCGTCTGGTGGCGGAGATTGACCCGCTGGGCCGAAAGACCAGTGCTGGTTATGATGCGGCGGGTCGTTTGATCTGGCAGCGCACTGGGGATGAGCAAGAGTTGCGGTGGACGTATGACCGGGCGGGCCAGCTGAAAACGGTCGGTACCCCGACACGTGTCTTGGCTGAGTATGCTCGTGATGCTGCCCGCAGGTGCGTGAGCATTACTGACCACACCAGGAGCGCTGGTGTTCCGGTGGAGCAGGTGCTGCGGTTTGACGGTGTCGGCAACCTGATCTCGCATACTCGTGATGGCCAGGGCCCGTCGTGGGCGTATGACAACGAGGGGCGGGTTGTTTCGGTCACTGACCCGACCGGCATCACCGTGTCCTATGGCCATGATCTGGTGGGTCGGGTGAGCGTGGTGGAGCACCCGGTGTTCGGGCAGATTGTTTACACCTATGACCATGAAGGGCAGCTGGTTTCTACTGCTGCTCAGCCGAAAGATGCTTCGGACCAGGCGGTGACCCAGTCGTGGGAGTACGCTTATGGTGCTGTTAGTCGTCATGAGGTCACTGGTGTTGGCCAGGCACCGGTGGTGACCACGATTGCTCGTGATGATCTGGGACGTATCGCCAGCGTTCAGTCCTCTGACGGGGTGAACGCCCAGTACGCTTTTGATGGTGCGCACCAGTTGGTGGGCGTCTATGCACTGACCGAGGGCGTCAGCGAATCTTCTTCAGAAGAAAACTCCACAGTCACGGCTTCTGCAACCAGCACGCCTGCAACCAGCACGCCTGCGACGGTGTTGAGTTCGGAGTGGGTGTATGACACTGCTGGCCGCTTGATCCGTGAAACCGACGGCGGAACCACGACGGAGTATGTCTATGATGCTGCGAGCCAGCTACTCTCCCGCACCACCACGAACATTGGCGGAACAGTAGAAACCGTCGCTTACGCTTACGACGGGGCGGGGCGACGCATCAGCGAACGTTCTGACTCTTCGGAGCGCGTCTTCTCATGGGCCGCCACGGGCCGGTTGAACCGTATCACCACCACCGTCGTGGATCCTGCCACCGGTGACCCTGTTGGTGAACCGTTGACACAGGAGTTGTGGGTTGACGCGTTGGGTGACCTCGCCCAGATTGATGGTGCTGATTTGTGGTGGGATACCACCGAGGCCACCCCAGAGTTGCTGGCTGTTGGCGGGGTGTCGGTGACGCATGCACCGGCAGGCAACACGATCGTTGACGGGCATGTGTCCGTTGCTGGTTGGCGTAGCGCACATCCTTCGCACCCTGCAGCCCCTTGGTCGCAGAACATCGTACCCGGGCTCCCCTCAACCCCTGGAACTGGAACCGGAATGGGACCAACGGGCGCCGGTGTCACGGGTGTTCCTGGGTTGCCGGAACATGTCCAACTTACGGGTAATGGACAGCTGAACGTCCAGGGTTTGGATTGGCTCGGCGCACGTTTGTATGACCCATCAACCCGTGGATTCTTGAGCACTGACCCGTTAGAACCAATCACCGGTGCTGGTTGGGCATCAAACCCATACTCCTACGCCGGTAACGACCCGGTCCATCAGATAGACCCGTTGGGCTTGTCTCCGGTGAGCGCGGAAGAGCTCAAGGCCTATTCGGATTCGCAGCAGGGGTGGTTGAATAAGGCTGGGCATTGGGTTGGCGAGCACTGGGAAGTTATTGCGGGTGCAGCTGTGGCTGTGGCCGGGGTTGCCTTGATGTTTACAGGGGTTGGCGGTCCAGCGGGTATCGCTCTCATGGCGGCGTCGGGGGCAATGATTAGCGGCGGGGTATCAATGGCTAGCCAAGAGCTTTCGACCGGCAAGACGGACTGGTCTGTTGTAGGAAAGGACACGCTTATTGGAGGCCTTTCTGGCGCCTTGGGCGGAGGATCTGGCGCTTTTATTGCGATGAAGACGGCCGGAAAATCCCTGAGCCTCAGCGCGCGGGCAGCTATTGGTGCTGGTAGCGGTGCTGCTGAGGGCGCTGCAACTAGTAGTGTGGAGCAGCTGATCAAGAATGACGGAAGGATTAACGTAAGTGAGCTCGGGGCGGCAACATTAGCGGGAGCTCTGCCCGGTGGGATCACTGCATATAAGCCTAAGTGGCTCAGCTGGGATACCATGAAAACGTTTAAGTACGGGGTCTATCGATCGGGCTACAACCATAAGCCGGAAATTCTCAATCGGGTTGGAAACGACGTTAACCCGTGGGGACAATTCTGGTCCCACGATATTCCACAGAATTTGGCGCAGGTCCGCAGGGACAAGGCCTTGCCGTTGCACTGGGAGTCAAAAAAGCATATCGAAGGCTACGACCCGAAATACGACCCCACCTCTTACACGATGCGTTACCAAGCGGAATTCAAATCGGGCACAGAAATGTATTCGGGGATCGTAGCTCCTCAACGCGATGGAAAATATAAAGACCAAATCTACCCAGGAGGCACAGAACAGATATATATTCACAGGGACCAATGGCGGATGCCAGAAGGAAATGAGCCTGACACTCTTCCGCAAAAAGGGATACAGCTAAATTCTTCGCCTCTACCTCAGTGAAAGAAGCAATGGAAACAAACCTAGAAAACGCATTTAAAACCCTGATAAGGCTATTAGATGAGATAAAGCAGAATAATTTTTCACTAAGATTAGACGAGATATACAGGGAACTTCGATCTAATCCAACTAAAGAGAGAACCTCTGCGCTGCGAGTTGAACTTAGGAGTCTTCTTGTCGATCGCCCCGGGGGGATTATGGAGTTATATATTCCTGACGATGGGAAGAAAACTCAAGAATTGATCGATGCGACGAATGTAGTCAAATCGTTTGCAAGACGTAGGTTTATGGAATTCATCATTCCACCGCCGAAGATCTAGGCTGAGAAGAGATGCAGCTACTTGGGCATGAAATTTCTTGATTATTTTCGGGCTCGTCTTGCCTGAGTGGACGTCGGTCGAAGTAGCAAAACTCTCATGCGAAGACCAGAAGGTCGCCAATTCCATGAGGTACGACCACCGACTATGTCTCTGGTATGGCGAGCCAGCTACTCTCACGCACCACGACTACTGACGGAATGGCAGAAACCGTCGCGTACGCTGACGACGGTACTGACTGGCGTATCAGCGAGCGTGCTGACTCTACGGAGCGCGTCTTCGTGCGCGCCGCCATCGGGAGGTTGAATCGCGTCAATACTGTGGTCTTGGATCCTGCCACCAGTGACCGTTATCTTTTTGACAGTCCCTATGATCCTCTTTTAGGGACTGTCAAAAAGATAACGGGCCAGGCGGCCAGGACTTCGAGCACAGCGTCGTGTTCCAGCCAGGGACCGAGGATCCGTTCTAGTGGTGGGTGGATTTGGGTGAACAGTCCGCGGATTCTGTTGCTGGTTTGGGTGATCTGTCGGGCTAGGTCTAAGTCGAATCCGGTGAGCATGCCCAGGGTGGCTTCGTCTTCGTCTGAGACTTGGATGCTGCGTAGCGTGTGGGGCATGGTGCGGGCCGCGTCAGCGATGATGAAGGCGTCCTTTTCGTCTGTTTTCGCGGTGCCTGGATACATGTCTGCAATGCGTCGCATGGTCAGCCCAGGTAGGTAGGCCACCGGAATGCCGAGGTTCTGGGCGACCGCAACAGCGAGGGCTCCGATGGTGGCAGGCTGGTCCACGACGACCAGCACGGTGCCTTGAGCTGAGAGGTTCTCATAGACGGAGACGAGTTTGGCTTCGTCGTTGGGCAGAGTTTTGTTCCAGATTTTGATTCCGTCTTTGGCGACGGCGCAGGCCCAGTGGTCGGATTTCCCGACGTCAAGCCCGAGGAAAATGTCCACGTCTGAGGTGATCATGGCTAGTGCTCCTTTGAACTAGTTTTTGTTCAAGGTCGACCAACCGTCGGTAGCAAAGTCTTACATCCACGTTATGACAGACGTCCGTTTTTGGCGCCGCGCCCCTAATTAGCAATCACCCTGCTGCCATCCCAGCCTCGGTGGCAACACCCCCCGGATCATTGGTTAGACAGGGGCAAGATACCATGCCGAGGCTGGTCGGCCGACAGTCCCTATGATCCTCTTTTTAGGGACTGTCAACAACATAACGGGAAGCGCCGTGATGACTCATTTCCCTGGCCCTAAAGTTGACGACCCTTCGCTTCCGGCCAATCAGCAACATATGTCACCATCAATGGTTGAATATGCAGGGTATGGCTACGCCGCGAAGATGGCGAGTGTCAATATTGATGGTGCTAGGTTCGTAATCGAACAAACTATCGGGCAGGATGATTAATTGATGAATGACGAGGACACGCCAACGACGAAGAAGAAGCTCCAACTGAATGGCCCGGAATCCGAAAGAAACGGGATTTTAGTCTCCAGAATGATGCTGGCAATCGCAGTTGCATCCTCGATGTTGGGAATTTTCGGAATGATAACAATTCCATTTGATACCACACTCGAGAATGTGGGGCGACAAAACGCCAGTATTGGGCCCTACGCGTTTGTTCTGTTGCCGATTGGTGCGTTTATTCTTTATAACCAAACGAGGAAAGGGGTCATTGAAAATAGGAGTAAACCCGACGATGCAAAGACTTCGCGTGCATCGTTGACCGCTGGAACGATTTTTGCTGGCCTTATCGGTTCACTGTTCATCCTCGGGCAACTCGCCTTTTTGTATAGCTTTGCTTCGGCTGCTGGAATTCGATAATTCCCTAATTGCTAAAAACAATCTAAGTGTAATCGAAACCAAATACGACGGACTCGAGTTTGCATTAATTACATAATGGGTAACATTTTTTATCGAATGGTTTGATAACTCTTTAATTGAATGATTTGCTTAGGCAGTGGCCTATTATCCTGAGGGTCTCCTGGATTGAATCTCGCCGGAAGCAAGCTACTTAACATATGGAAGCTCTTCAGGCAGAGAAGTTCTTATCAAGGTTGTAGGTCCTTCGGGATCTAGAGCGTAAACGGGCTCTAAACCCGCCAGTCTCCCACAACGACCTGGCAATGTCCTGCGCCAAATTCTTGGCCCCAAGACAGTGCCCTGCAATTACTCCGACGGGCCATTGGTCGCCTGCTGGCAATACCATTGTCGACGGACGCCTGTCTGTTGGTGGTTGGCGTAGTGCGCATCCTTCGCATCCTGCAGCTCCTTGGTCGCAGGACATCGTGCCTGGCCAAGCGCCAGTTGCTGGAGCAGGAATGGGAGCAGCGGGTGCTGCTTTTACTGGTGTTCCTGGGTTGCCGGAGCATGTCCAGCTCACTGGTAACGGGCAGTTGAATGTTCAGGGTTTGGATTGGTTGGGTGCTCGTTTGTATGACCCGTCAACTCGTGGGTTCTTGAGCACTGACCCGTTGGAACCAATCACGGGTGCTGGGTGGGCGTCTAATCCTTATTCGTACGCGGGTAATGATCCGGTCCATCAGATCGACCCGTTAGGCTTGTCTCCAGTGAGCGCTGAAGAGCTCAAAGCTTATTCGGATTCGCAGCAGGGTTGGTTGAATAAGACTGGGCATTGGGTTGGCGAGCATTGGGAAGTGATTGCCGGCGTTGGCTTAGCGGTGGCTGGTGTTGCTTTGACTTGTACTGGTGTTGGTGGGCCAGCGGGTATCGCGCTTATGGCAGCTTCCGGTGCAATGATCGGTGGTGGCGTTTCTATGGCCAGTCAGGAGCTCATGACGGGGTCGACTGACTGGTCACTGGTAGGAAAAGATGCATTGGTCGGGGCCATTACGGGTCCTCTTATGAAATTCGGGGCCAAGCCTTTATCAATGCTGACAGATCGTGTAGCTAGCGTAGGTACGAAAGCTTTCGGGTCTTTGGCCAATGGAGCGAAAAATGTAGCTTCCAAAATTCCTGGTGTAGTTCAGAAGGGTAGAGGTGCCATGATTAGTGCTCGGCAGAGCCTTGGTGCCCAAGTTCAAATTCTGAAAAGCAGAGCAACGACGGTCTACAGGGGAGTCGCTAGCAAGGTGCGCTCAGGTTCCCAACAAGTCTGGCGGGGAGCAAACAGGGCGAAAGACGCGACGTCGGCTGTTTACCGAGGAGTATCAAGTGGTGTGTCGGCGAGCGTGCGAGCAGCTGCCAGCAGTGCGAAGACTGGCACGACCAATTTCTTTAGAGAGAATTGGACAGACATGTGGAAGACAAGTGTGGCTAATTCCCAGGTGGAGGGTGTGGGCAATCTGGGGTGGGCATACGTCACTGACGACAGGAGCCAACCGGGTAGCGGATTCACGTTTAGAGAAGGATTGGGGGCTTATGCCGGTGGCGCAGTTTCAGGTGGGCTCGGTGGATTGGGGCCCCTTGCAAAGGTGGTACCTGAAGGATGGGGCGTCGCCTCGAAAATTTCCCCGTACGCGTTAAGCATAGGCGGTGGCGAGGCGGGCCTCTTTACTGAAAAGGGGATTACTGGTCAGGACGTAACCATAGCTGACCATGCGTGGACAGTGGGGGGAAGTACCGTGATGACTCATTTCCCTGGCCCTAAAGTTGACGACCCTTCGCTTCCGGCCAATCAGCAGCACCTATCTCCTTCCATGATCGAATATGGGGGATACGGTTTCGGCGCGAAGATGGCGAGTGTCAATATTGATGGTGCTGAGCTTGTCACAAGCGAATTGACGGGGCAGGGAGACTGAATAGTGAACGAAGATAACCCACCAGTAAAGAAGAAGCTCCAACTGAATGGCCCGGAATCCGAAAGAAACGGTATTCTCGTTTCCAGAATCATGTTGGTGACTGCAATATTGTCTGCAGTCCTAGCAGTTGCTGGACTGGTAATTATTCCATTCGGTACTGTGCTTGAAGATGTGGGGAGGCGAAATGCAAACCTAGGGACATATGCATTTGTTATTTTTCCGATTGGTGCTTTTATTCTCTTCCGTCAGGTTCGGAAGGGCGCAATAGAAAATCGAACCAAAGGTGATGACGCCAAGACTTCGATTGCAATGCTGAACACCGGTACGGTATTCACCTGCTTGATTGCAACAATGTTTATCTTGAGCCAATTAGCCTTCATGTATGGTTTTGCTGAAGCGGCAGGGCTTATTTAGTGAGTCTGGAGTTGCGGTCTTAGTTGATCCTACGATTCCCTTAGATGTCGATGAAGCTAGTTCGTTGCTCGGTGCTGGGTGCGAAGCTGGTGATCACAACATCATGACAATTCACCGGGTTTGAGCATCAATGGGCCGTGGGCACTGGTGGATTGATGTCCCACTTCCCTGGGGCTAAGTTCAACGACGAAGCACGACCTAGTTTCGGGGCGTATCTTGGAAGCAGTGATGATGGCTTAATGGCCGGCACCAGCTTGGAGTCTCTTAAGTTCGCGGGCGAACAAGGCTATGAAACGGTGAAGGAAGATCACGCACAATATGACCAGTGACAAGCAACGAATGCCGGCTAATAAACTTCGTGTGAACAGCGACGAAGTTTATAAACACGGGAAAGTCTCAATGAGAATCATCCTAGTTGGAGGAGTTGTTGCCTCGATCTTAGCTGTGATTGGATTCATTTTCATTCCGCTTGGGACAGTAGTCGAGGGAGCCGGGCGACATGGAAATGGAGTTGGGACGTATGCGCTTTTGGTCATGCCAGCGTTATCCTTCGTTCTTTGGAAACAGATGAAAAAGGGCTCTGAAGCCAATCGATTGAAGAGTGACGACGTCTTAACCTCCAGATCTGTGAATGCCTTTGGGCGGATTGCCTCAGTGGTTTTCTCGGCTGGTTTTGTGGTTGGTGAGATCGTATTCATGCATGGGTTGGCGGTCGCAGAGGGTATTCTCTAGGGCTTTGCGTACCCGTATGGGAAAAATCTAACGAAGAAGCTGACTTATGCGCCGACAAGCACGAATGAGAGCGCGTTAACTGCTATGAGTAGTCGAATGAAGCCGGTGTCAACGCTAACTGAATACTGACCCTTGAACGACATTTGAAAATTGACCCCACCTGGGCCTTTCAACAGTCATTCTGAGGGAGTGATCAATGTGGAAC
>Ga0308161_1004304_pt1 | contig 13103 bp, 11 predicted proteins | sample PhyFR2_FD_201034 | JGI IMG/M metagenome (GOLD analysis project Ga0308161, IMG submission 201034) | Phyllosphere microbial communities from UC Gill Tract Community Farm, Albany, California, United States - DLSLF.R2 | ecosystem: Host-associated > Plants > Phyllosphere > Unclassified | place: USA...
CAATTGTTGATAAATCTGAAGATATTTTGGCATCATCGATTCCGTCCTTTATCCAAAGTGTTGGGGATAGTGTAGCACGGAATCAACGTTTCCACCCAATCATCCGGCGGTACGAACTAAAAGCAGGCCAGGCAAGAATCGCGACGGCAAGCCAGTAGAGAAATTGATTTTCAGACGAAATCACACCGATGACGGCAGCCAGTAAAATGGTCGTATAGACGGAGAAAACGATGATCAACAGCGGATGGATCTTCGGGAAAACCGTGAAACGGCCAAGGCGTTCGTTTTCGCTTCGGACATAAAGCAGACTGCCGCAACTGATTAAGAGGACCAGCAAGACCAGGTTGAATACGAGGGCGCTGATCAACTGTTCGTCTTGGAACAACAAGGTGAACGGGGAAGCCGTCGTCGTCAGGAAATCGAACAACGAATCCTCCTCATCGGCGATACCAAATCCGAGCGTCGTGATGGCGGCGATTGCAAAAAAGGTCAGGTAGTTTAAAAACAGGAAGAACAATCCGAGTAATAATTGGCCGATGACGTCGCCGGCAATCGTTCCCGCGAGTAAAAAGATACTGAAGACGACGAGATCGAATAGAAAATACGAGACAAAATCGAGCGTCAGGTCAGACGGGTTGACGTAGTCAAACGGATGAATACCGCCGATTCCTTGTAAAATCAGCCAGCTGACGAAGAAACCGATGATCGGCAAAATCAGCAGGATGGCGACACCGAGACTCCATTTGATCCAGTAGAGCGTTTTTTTATTGACCGGCAAAGCGTGAAGCATTAAGCTCCGGCCGCTTCCGCGTTCTTTTCCGAGGATTAAAATCGCAAAGACCGCCATCAGAATCGCACCGAATCCGGCAAAACTCGGACTGACGAGGACGGACTGAATGATTTCGTTTTCTGCTCCGCCGTATGTACCGAAGTTATCGATGACCGTGTAACTGCCGAAGCCGTAACTGAAGACAGCGAGCAGGAAAAGCGAAGCGAGTGGCCAGATGCCCTGCTTGATATGATAACGGATCAGTTGTTTATACATGTTGATCGCCTCCGAACGTTCCTAAAAAGTAATCTTCGAGTTGAACAGGTAACACATCTCTCAGTAGCGGATTCGTCTTGTTGACATAAGTTGCACCGGCTTCCGAGCGGACAATCAGCGTCACGACCCGACCGGTTTGTGACAGGACGTGGACGTCGTGATGGTGGAAATCCGGAACGGTCTCGTAAGCGAGTTGCCATTTCTGCATACTGGATTTTGCATCTTCGAGCGTTTGCGGTTCTTTGACGAGGTGTTGTTCGATCGTCATGATCCGGTCGGCCAGTGAATCGAGTTCCTCCAACTGATGGGACGCGATCAGGACGGCAGTTTGACGTTCGGCAAGCAACGTCACAAGCTGTTTTAAATAATTTCGTTTATTGATCCGGTCGAGTCCGTCCGTCGGTTCATCGAGAAACAGGACCGGTGCGTTGGTCGCGAAAGCAAGCTGCAGTAAAAACAGCTGGGCCTGACCTTTTGAGAGCGAGGTGACACGGCGTCCACGATCGAGATTCAACGACCGGCAATAGTTTTCAATAAAAGTCCGTTCGAAATTCGGATAAAACGCATTGTAAAAGCCGATCAATTCCCCGAGTGTCATCTGACGGTAGACGCCGAGCGAATCCGGGACTAAAAACAGATGCTGCCGGGCTGAAGGAACGTGATGGATCGACTGTTGGTTCCATTCGACTTTTCCGCGGGACGGCTCAAGTGCTCCGACGAGTGTTTTCAGTAACGTCGTCTTGCCGGCACCGTTTCGTCCGATCAGTGCTGTAATCGTTCCGGCCGGTAAGGTGAACGAGGCGTTTTCGTAAATCATTTTGGAATCAATTTGTTTGGTCAGGTGAGACACGGTCAACATGAGGAATCCTCCCTTGTTTGGATAAGTAGTTGATACAGATCTGCATTGGATATCGATAATTCATCGGCTACGCTGTTTGACCTGTTCGATCGGTAAATCGGAAATAAAGGAACCTTTGCCGCGCATCGTGACGATGAAGTTACGGCTTTCGAGTTCCTGATAGGCACGGGAAACGGTATTCGGATTGACGAGTAACGTGCTCGCCAGTTCACGGACCGACGGCATCTGTTCACCGGACCGGAGCAGTCCGCGGGCAACCGCACGGATGATTTGGGCGACCAGTTGCTCATAAATCGGCAACGAACTTTTAGGATCAACCGTAAACATTCGATTACCTCCTTAAGTGTATTAATTCAATTAGTACACTAATTATAGGAAGAAGCAAGCAAAGCGTCAACAATAAAAAATCACACTGCTTTGATGTTGAATCAAAACGGTGTGATTTTTTATTGTATCGACCTATCCGAATATAAGACCAAGGATAAAAATAACGACCACGATAGTCACTATGAGGGATAAAGAACCTAGAACAAACTCGATTGCCCCTGAAAGTCCCATCCCGATCACCATTCCAAGTGGAATCGCAATGAACGGAGTGAAAATAAAGGATCCGAGTATAGCGACTAACCAGCCCCACACGGCTCGTGATGAACCGGAATTACTTGTCGAAGTTTGGGTATTGTATGCCGGTTGAGGAGGAGGTGAGTAAGACGGAACTTTTGGTTCTTCACGAGTAGTATGTTGGTATGTATGAACCTGTTCGTACTCGTCATCGTATAAATCGTCTAATTCCTCATCGTATTCTGCTCGCCGATCTGCATCATACAAAGTTTCAAAAGCTTCACGGATTAAGACGAAATGATCTGGATATTGTTCATTGGAGTATGTACGGGCTGCTTTTACATAAGCTTTTTTTATATCAGTTGAACTGACTGTTTCTTTTACATCGAGTCGTTCATAAAAATTCATTTCTTCCAGTGAAGAAACAGATAACGTTGGAGTCACGTCCTGTATTTGAAGTTCTTCTGCAGAATTTGCAGGCGTGTGGACAGAGACTGCCGTTTGATTAGCTATTTGATTGTCATAACGGATTCTTTCCCCGGGATCGAGCAGGATAAGATAGGCGCGTTTAAGTTCTTGCATTTTTTTCTCATCAGCGAATTGACTTTTTTTTGTATAGGCGCGAATGATTTCCTGACGCGTGGATTGAGGAACAATGCCTAATAATTGATAATAATTCATTAACTTCATCCTATTCTATCAAGTAGTGAATACGAAATTCAGTAAAAAAAATATAAAAAATTACAATTTTTATATTAATATTTTAAAATGTATCCTATATTTATACTATAAATGAATTAATAAGAAAAATGCATTGGTATTTTAATGAATATAAATCAATTTGTGGAAAGGTTGATGTTTTTTTGAAGGGGAACAATCACTATGATTTATTAGAAATTAGTAAAGAAGCATCTTCTTTAGAAATTAAGCAGGCTTTCAAAAAGTTGACCATGCGATTTCCGAACGAGACGCATCCTGAGAAATTTTTAGAAGTAAAAGATGCCTATGAATTGTTAATGGATCAGGAAAAACGAAAAAGATACGATGAAGAACTGGAACTGGGTCAAGAAATGTTAAGCAAACTGCAATTATTGGAAGAACGCATATATTACGATTTTGAACAGGTTCAGTGGAATCAGGTTCAGGAACTGGATTCTGTTCTGCTGAAATCGGAACGAGTAGCCTATGTAGTTTTAGAAGCATCTCTTTTGTTGAATCAGATAAACGAGGGAGTGCAATACGGAGAACGATTGAAAAAGAATAACCGATTGACGAAACAATTGAGACTGTTATTTTCATACATACTCAGCCGTGCTAAAAAATACGAAGAAGCAATACGGGAATTAAAGGTTCTTTCCTTTGAGGAGAATGAAACGAACATTGAAACGTTGATTCAATACGGTGAAGTGTTGATGTTGAACGGATCACGTAAAGAAGCAATGGAACGATATGAACGTTGGATCATGAAACATCCTAATCAACGTATGCTGTTATGGAAGTCGTGGGTCGAGGCTATTATTTTTTGGGGACGAAAAGAAGAATTGCAGGCTGCCATGCGCTGGCTGACTCGTTTTACGGATGCAGAAAAACAACAAGCGACAATCGATGCTAACGAGTTGCTGAGACGCTCGATAGAATATCAACGTTTTGATGCCGCTTATTTTTTGATCGAGACCTACGAAGCACTGGATATCGACTTCAATGAAGATTGGATTGAAGGACTAATCGAGCTTGGAGGTGTGATGGAAGAATTGACGATGGCAGAAGAAGCAGAAAACATTCCTTTAAAGTTCTTATACCCTGTTTACGAATGGATTGATTATTTAAAAAAAGAAGAGGATGGAGACGAAAATCAGAAGATGTACTATTCCTCTCTTGAATATCTGTATAAGTGGTTACACGAAAATAAAACCAATCGCGCCTGGATTACAAAATTTTGTCTACTTTATCCTAAGTCCTATCAGTATCGGAAGAGGGACTACGACGAAATTTTCAATCTGATAGGGTCGATGAAATGACAAGCAATCGAACAAATCAAGAATATGACTGGTTGGCAAACTCGATTCATCGTGCGTTGAGACAACAGGATATGAACGAGTTATTGGATGCGATGGTTTTGCTGATTAAGTTCAAACAACAGATGATGCAATCAAATTCCCGGATGAGTATTAAAGTCATTGACCGGGATTTCAGTAAATTGCTTGATTGTTTGATGATTTCGTCGTCAAATCATCAAGCGATCTTAATGTTAAATGCCGTTTATTTAGATTTAAATGCAATGAACATCATGAAGTATCTCCAGTACAGCTTTCAGGAAGCCGGTCTGCGGATTGGAGAAGCACTACCGTTAATTGATCAATCAAACGCCTCTGGACTGTTTATTCTCTTTAAGCGGTCTCGAACTTTATGCGAATTGGCACAACGTCTTGGAATCGATGTTTCGCAAACTTTGGAATGGATTAATAATACGTATTCCGATATTCAGCAAATTCCGGGATATGACGTGAAGCAAAAAACGGAAACCGTTGATGAAGTGTTATTGGAGTTAGAAAACATGACGGGTCTGTCGAATGTAAAAAAAGAAGTAGCTGAACTTGTTCACTGGCTGAAGTTCAATACATTGAGACAACAGGCCGGATTGAAGACAAGTCCGGTGACGCTGCATTCTATTTATTCCGGGAGTCCGGGTACAGGTAAAACAACAGTTGCCCGTTTGATCGGACGATTATTCAAAGCGATGAACATTTTACGAAAAGGTCATGTGGTAGAAGTAGCAAGACAAGACTTAGTCGCAGAATACATAGGACAAACAGCAGTCAAGACGCAAAAGAAGATTGATGAGGCCATGGGTGGACTATTGTTTATTGACGAAGCATACACATTAGCAAGAGGTCATGAAAATGATTTCGGTCGGGAAGCGATTGATACCTTAGTAAAATCGATGGAGGATCACCGTGATCATTTTATTGTCATCTTAGCGGGCTATAAAAACGAGATGACAGGTCTGTTGAAACTAAATCCAGGGCTGGAATCACGTTTTTCAAGAAATTTTCATTTTATGGATTACGACGGAGAAGAATTGTTTGTAATTGCACAAAAAATGTTGAAAGAACACCAATTTTTCTTGGATGAAAAAGCGGAACAAGAACTGCGGTATTTTTTAGAAGCCCATCAAAATAGAGGGAACGGTCGTCTTGTCCGAAATGTTGTCGAGCGGATGATCGTTCAAAAAGCAGTTCGGGCAATGGAACAGAACCATACAGATTTACAACTCATTACACAAGATATCGTGTTTAAAAGCACTTTGGAATGGAGTAAATCATGAACGATTTTCAACACTATCCGTTCGCTGAGAAACTGGTCGATTGTTGGCGAAATAATCATTCTTTTTTAATCGGAGAAGATTTTTCTATAGACCAGATCAATGTATTTCAGCGAACGAATATACATAACCAAAAGAACTTGTGGAACGTCTACGTCAGTACCTTATTACATTTTTCTACAACTCTAAAAGACCAAGGAATTCAAAATCTAAATATTCCGGCTGAAGGTGTCTATCTGAAGAAAGAATTACGGACACCTCCGAAGTTAAGAGAACATCAAAATCGTAAATATGAACGAATTAGATTAGAAAGACAACTGCGCAAATGGATATTCGACCTAAAGCATCAACAAACTTTAGTAGATATGATTAACATCTGTGAACGATATCCCGATGTTAGTCAGGTAGGCATCCGATCAACAAATTTAAAATTTACCAACGGGAAAATCCATTTAGAAGGACGTGTTAATTTGAATCGACTAAAAGAACTTGCCGAATCGATGTTAGAAACAACCAAATCAAATCCTCCGGTGATTCGCCGCGTTACAAATCAAAGTGATATAAAAATTTTGAAGCGTATTGAAGAGATTACGGATGAAATAAAAAAGACAAAACGAATGACATTTAAGTCTACAGAAGAAATCAAACAAAGTTTGAGCCAAATGGTTACGACACCTCTCGAAGAAGCAGATAACATGGATCGAGAGTCTTATGTAACGACGATGTTAGAAATCTACGATGTTCTGTTTTATTTGGCACGGATGTTACAAAAAAATCAACCAGGACAGTTAGCCTCGGAAGTGATGAATCAATTAGTTCACGTAGAAAATATTTTACGGAAAATTGATCTTGAAGTGATTCAAACGATTGGAAAAATGCTAGATCCTGAAGTTATGGAAAGTGTAGGAACTGTTCCACAGTCTCAATATAGCCATTTAAAAGAATATTATGTAGCTGATGAGATTCTACGTGGATTTAGAGATGAGCGTAACGATAAATTAATTCGTGAAGCGAAAGTAATTACTGTACTTAATTGATATTAGGAGGAAATAAAGATGGGTTTAAAAGTAGGGATTGATTTAGGAACAACGAATTCGGCGATTGCATATGTCAAAGATGGCAAACCGGTCATCATTGAGAATAAAGAAGGAGATCGGACGACTCCATCAGCTATTTTCGAAAAAGATGAAAAAAGTGGAATGATAGTCGGAAAACAAGCTAAAAATGCCATTATAGCTATGCCTAAAAACGTAGCGATTGAAGCAAAACGTTTGATGGGGACAGATAAAAAAATCACGATAGGCTCAAAAGAATATCGGCCGGAAGAAATTGCTTCACGAATTCTAAAGTACCTTGTAGCCAGTGCCGAAGAACGAACTGGGGAAAAAGTAGAGGAAGCAATTATTACGGTTCCAGCCTATTTTAATGACACACAGCGTAGAGCGACCCAAAAAGCAGCCGAAATTGCCGGTTTAAAAGTAGAACGATTGATTAATGAACCCACTGCTGCTGCAATCGCTTTTGCGTTTGAAAATTTAGATAAACAAAGTAATATCCTTGTTTATGATTTGGGCGGCGGCACATTCGATGTTTCGATTGTAGAAGTATTCGAAGGAATGATTGAAGTAAAAGCGAGTTCAGGAAACAATCATTTAGGTGGAAAAGATTTTGATGCACTACTGGCAGAGTATATTGTAGAACGTTTTGAGAGTGATTCAGATATTGAATTGTCTGAGCTCCCTGATTTTGATGCGATATTGTTAAGAATCATTCAAGGGGCAGAAAATTTAAAAATTCAGTTGTCCCAGCAGGAAATTGGGAATATCCATCTTCCGTTCGTTGGTATGAGCGAAGGAGTCCCTTTATCACTAAATATTGATGTCTCAAGAGACGAGTTCGAACGACTTATTCGGAAACATGTCGAATCTACGCTACCGTTAGTAGAAGAGGCAATTAATGATTCAAAAATCCCTGTTTCCGAAATTACGGACATTATTATGGTAGGGGGTTCAACAAGAATTCCTTTGGTTCGTCAAATTGTCGAACGACACTTTAACCAAAAAGTCCGCGTCGATATCAATCCGGATGAAGTAGTCGCACTTGGTGCGGCACTGCAAATGGGTATTAAATCGCAAGATGTGGCGTTGAAAAAAGCAACAGGAGGCGGATTGATGGTAATAGATGTCTGTCCATACTCGTTAGGAACAGAAGTGACTCGTTCCTACACGGATGGAACGCTGTATTATGACGAAATCATTCCGCGTAATACGACGCTTCCTGCTGTTAAAAGAAAAATTTATAACACGGTTCATGATAATCAAGAATCGGTTGTCCTGAACGTCTATCAGTCAGAACGATATACGGGAACGGAACTTCCGACTTCTCCAGGTGTTATCCAAATTAACGATCAAGAACTTGAATTAAATGGCTTACCACCACGTCCGGCAGGAGACGTTCAGATTGAAGTCACTTATAAATTTAACTTAAACGGTGTACTGGAAGTGAATGCGGAAGTCCTTGGATTCGGAATTCAGAAACAGTTGGAAGTAAAACCGAAGTCAAGTATGTCGCATTTCGAAACGCGGGAAGCAGCGGCAACGTTAGAGCGCGATATTACTAAAACCGAGCTATATAACCGGATGAAACCTATCATTATTCGGGCAAATCAGATGAAAAAAACAGCGGAACTGAATAATCGGCAAAAAATCGAAGGATTGATCGAGGAACTGGAGGACGCGATGTTCGCAAATGATGTTTCGACAGCAGAACGAGCAGAAGAGCGTTTGACGGATGTTTTGATCGATTTAATGTAAAGGGATGAGCCGATGACCAATCAACTAGCAGATGAGATGTATTCAGATAAAGCAGCAATCCACGAAGCAAGTGTATTGATTCTCTCCGGACAACCGTATGAAGCGCGTGAACTTTTAGCTGATGCGAATTTATTGCAAACAGAACTTGGAGAAGAATTGACGAAACAGTTGCCGTTGTATGATGAAGCAGCTGAAAAATTGAATTCATTTGAGCATATGATTCAAGAGAAGCGGTATGACGAGAGTCACAAAATTTCGAAAGAACTGCCGGATTTAATTTATCCGGAAACCTTAGAAATCCAGCGACTGTCTGTTGCGATGTTCGTTGAAGACATTGCTTTTATAAATGTGATGTTGGAACGTTTGCCTAAAAACCATCCGTTCCGTCTTCAAGTTCAAAACATCCTGTCAAATCCCGTCTCCACTACGAAAAGAAGTTCAAAGGCAACGACAGCTGCCTTCACGGCTGCAGCTTTAGTAGCACTGGTGGCGGCAGGTGTAGGGTATGTATCGAATTTGAACGAGAACCAGCTGGAGAAGAAGTTAAGTGTGATGGCGTCAGAAACGACACGGTCTCAAAAAGAACGCTCGAATCAATCCTCTAAAATTCAGGAGTTGGAACAAAAGTTGGCAGCTTCGCAAGAAGAATTAGAGAGCAATGAAACCAAATGGAATGCAGAGCGTCAAAAACTAAAAGAAGAGTTATCGGATAATCAAGGTTCATCTAACGAATTAAGCGGTCTTCAGGCTTATGCTTCCGGAAATTACGAACAAGCTGCCGATTTGTTGAGCGTCATGAAACCGGTCGGAAACTATAACCAGGAAACGATTGATTTCTATAAGTTGATGGCCACGTATAAAACCGGTCAGTCATCGAGAGATACACTCGATACGTATGAGAAGAAATATCCGACATCCGACTATCTCGGAGATGTCTATTATTCTTACTTGATGACATTACGAAACCAGGACGAGTACGACAAACTAAAAGAAGAAATCAAGACACGCTTCGCCAATGACTGGTTCGTTTCAGCACTGTAAGAAGGGATGAGAAAATGGATCCATATCAATTATTAAATGTGACACCACTTGCTAATAAAGCGGAAGTCCAAGCGCGCTACGAAGAATTATGTGAAAAATATCCGACTGCAACACATCCGGAAGAACGTAAACTGGTCGACGAGGCTTATTCAGAAATTATCAAGACGATCAATCAGACGCAACATGCAAAAATCTCACATCAAGAGCCGGTTCCTGTAAAAGAGGAACCGGAACAAGTGCCTCCGACGTTCGAAAAAGATGAGCTCGAGGAAAGACGAAATAAATCCGGACGCTTAAAACTATTTTCAATGATTGGCGGAGGATTAGTCGCGGGAGTCGTCTTGTCAACTATGGCATTCATGTATTTGGGTGAAGATGAACCAGCTGTTCTCAGTAAAGATGTCAACCAATCACAAGAAGCATCTGCTACAGAAGAGTCTGATTCAATGTCTGGCGGTGAATCTGAAGAGGCAGTGGATGAAAGTCCTACTCAGGAAGAATTAGCAGCTGAAGAAAAAGAAAAGCAAGAAGCGGCAGAACGTGCAAAGCAAGAAGAGCTGGAACAGAAAAAAGAAGAGGCTGTTGAAATCGTCAATGAAATTGGTCCAAACTTTTATCAGGATTTGCAAAATGCTCTCGTCGATCAGTCAGCACGGGATATGTCTTCAACCACTTCCAAGTTCCGCAACGAATTTCAGCCCAGCCTGAATTCGTTGAAAGAACACGGTTCACTCTTCGACGGTGACATTGATATGCGTTCTGTTGATAGTGATGCGATTCAAGAAGTAACGGATCAGAAAATTGTTGTTCAGACAATAAGTGATTATTCTTCCAGATCGTACAATCCATATCTTCAAGAGGAGCCACCGGGAAATGCCATTACGTGGAATCTGACTTTTGTTAAGCAAGGAAACGAGTGGTTAATCGACGAAAGAAAGTTAATTAAGGACGAAGCATCTCAAGTAGAGGCGCCGATTCGGGAACAAGTGAAGTATGATTTGGCTTCTACTTTGAATACGCATGCGATGGACTGGGAACAGGCCTACGAGCAAAAAGATTCAAGTCTTTTCACACAAGTGGATTCACCGGACTATATTAATCGTCAAGAAAAGTATTACGCAGTTCTTGATAAAAATGAGCGTTATTACGAAGGGGAATTTCTTGGATTGGATTATTCGTTTGATTCTGTCGAAGTGAATCAGGGGAAAAACATCACAGCAACAATTGAAGCAAAAGCAATGTATGATGGTGCATATTACGATATGGACACCGATGAAATGGTGGACGTAGATGATACAGAATCTTCCGTATTCCTTTACACCTTATGGTATCGGGATAATGAGTGGGTCATCATTAACACGAAAGAACTGAATGATTTTACAAGTGGTGATGTTCGGACATATTCTGATAACGGATATGAGGAAGAATATACAGAGGACAGCGATTATTGAATGAGAAAAGTGACTTTGCTGAAGCGAAGTCACTTTTTTTGTTCAAGAAGAAGAGTATATGAGTTCTTCTAATATTTGCTATACTGACGACAGAAGAATCATCAGGAAGGATGACCCGGAATGTTAGAGCGATTAAGTGCGTTGGAAGACCGTTATGAAAAATTAAATGACCTGTTGGCGGACCCCGCCATCATTAAAGATACGAATCAATTGCGTGAGGTGTCGAAGGAGCAGTCGCAACTGGCACCGACCGTTGAAGTCTACCGTGTCTACCGCGATAAGATGGAAGCCTACCAGGAGGCGCGTCATATGTTGACAGACCCGGAGATGCGCGATCTCGCGAAAGAGGAAGTCGCCGTGCTCGAGCCGGAAATCAAGGAACTCGAGACGAAGCTGAAAGCTCTGCTCCTGCCGAAAGATCCGAACGACGATAAAAACGTCATCGTCGAAATCCGCGGTGCGGCAGGCGGCGATGAAGCGGCGTTATTTGCCGGCGATCTCTTTAAAATGTATTCGAAGTTTGCTGAAAAACAGAACTGGAAAATTGAAATCATCGATGCCAGCTATACGGAGCTTGGCGGCTACAAGGAAATCATCTTCATCGTCAAAGGGACAGGGGCGTACTCGAAGCTGAAGTACGAGAACGGCGCCCACCGGGTGCAGCGTGTCCCGTCAACCGAGTCGGGCGGACGGATTCATACATCGACCGCAACGGTTGCTGTCTTGCCGGAAGCGGAAGATGTCGAAGTCGAGATTCACGACAAGGATGTCCGCGTCGATACGTTTACGTCGAGCGGACCAGGCGGACAATCGGTCAACACGACCCAGTCGGCAGTCCGGGTCACGCACGTACCGACGGGAATCGTCGCGAGCTGTCAGGATGAAAAGTCACAAATTAAAAATAAAGAAAAAGCGATGAAGGTGTTGCGGGCCCGTGTCTACGACAAGATTCAACGCGAGCAGCAGGCCGAGTACGATGAAAAACGGAAATCAGCGGTCGGAACCGGTGACCGGTCAGAGCGGATCCGGACGTATAACTTTGCCCAAAACCGTGTCACTGATCACCGGATCGGTTTGACGATTCAAAAACTCGACCGGATTCTCCAGGGTGAGATGGATGAAGTCATCGATACGCTCGTCATGGAGTATCAGGCCCGGGCATCGGAGGCGGCGAACTGATGCGAATCGCAAAACGTCTGAATCAGGCACAAACGATGCTCGTGACGGCAGGACGCGAGGCCTCGAGTGCCGAATGGTTACTTATGCACGTTTTACAGGTCGACCGGACCGGATTGTTGATCCGCCTGTCGGACGAACTTGAGCCGGAACAGGACCTGTTGTTCAGTGAATATTTACTGGCGCATTTAAATGGTGTCCCGGTCCAGCATTTGATTGGATACCAGCCGTTTTACGGACGGGATTTCCGTGTATCACCGGCCGTTCTCATTCCGCGACCGGAAACGGAGGAATTGATTGAATTCGTGACGGGACGCCTGCAGGGCGAAACATTCCAACCGGGTGAAATCGTCGATATCGGAACCGGTAGCGGAGCGATTTGTCTGACGCTCGCCCTTGAACTGAAACAGCCGGTCACGACGGTCGATATTTCGGCGGAGGCGATTGCGGTGGCCAAAGAAAATCAACAGATACTTGGCGGAGAGGTCACCTTTTTGGAAGGGGATTTACTGGCGCCGCTTGCTGACCGGTCAGTCCGGGTGTTAGTCTCGAATCCCCCTTATATTGAAGAGGATGAATTGCTCAGTGACGTCGTGTTTGACCATGAGCCCCACCTCGCGTTATTTGGCGGGAAAGACGGACTCGTGTTCTACCGCCGCCTGATTGAAGACAGCAATCGGGTCCTGCGCGATGATTTTCGTTTGATTGCGTTTGAAATCGGACACAATCAGGGCGATGAAGTGCAAATGATGTTAAAAAAACGTTATCCAACTGTAGAAACGGGTATTTTAAAAGATATAAACGGTAAAGACCGTATCGTGTATGCGGAACGAAA
>Ga0308161_1004305_pt1 | contig 13102 bp, 15 predicted proteins | sample PhyFR2_FD_201034 | JGI IMG/M metagenome (GOLD analysis project Ga0308161, IMG submission 201034) | Phyllosphere microbial communities from UC Gill Tract Community Farm, Albany, California, United States - DLSLF.R2 | ecosystem: Host-associated > Plants > Phyllosphere > Unclassified | place: USA...
GACGAGTCGACGCATCGCGGGGGTGGCCCGGAGACGTCGGGGGCGGACCTGGGGGAAGCGTCCAGTCACGAGTGACCTTCCTGTTCGGGGTGTGGGGTGAGGGTCTCGACGACGGCGTCGAGCAGGGATTCGGCGGACCGCTCGGCCGCGACGACGTGCACGGGCAGTCCAGCTTCGCGGGTCTCGGTGGCGGTGCCCGGGCCGATGCAGGCGATCCGGGTCCGCGGGTCCAGTGGGGTGAGGCGGCGGGCGACTTCGCGGGCGACGCTGCCGCTCGTCACGAGGACGACGTCCGGCGCCGGGTCGAGGGTGATCGGCCTGTCGCCGGTGCCCACGGTACGGTACGCGACCACGTCGACCACCAGGATGTCCCGCTCCCGCAGGCCGTCGACCAGGGTCGGCGCGGCGAGGTCGGAGCGCGGGTGCACGACCAGGGAGTCGGTGTCCGGCAGGGCGGCCACGAGTCCCGCTGCCGAGGCGTCGTCCGGAACCAGGTCGACGGGCCAGCCGGCCGCGCGGGCAGCGCGTGCGGTCGCGGTGCCGACGGCGGCGACGCGGACGCCGGACGGGAGGCCCGCCATGCGTCCCACGAGCACGCGCACGGTGGTCGCACTGGTCACCACGAGCCAGGGGCCCGTGCGGGCTGCGGCTGCCGCGCGGAGCTGCGCGATCGCCGCGTCGAGCGGGCCGGTGTCGGCAGGCGGCTCGTCCGTGATGAGCGGCACCACCACGGGCTCGAGCCCCCGCGCCCGAGCAGACTCGGCGACCCGGGCACCCCAGCCACCGCCACGCGGCACCAGCACGACAGCGCGGCCAGTGGCAGCGGTGTCCGTGGCAGCGGTGTCCGTGGGGCTCCGGGTGTCGTCCGTGGTGCCCGCCCTACTCGGCCGGGGTCGCCAGCCCGGGGCCGGCGGTGTGCCCGGTGTCCGGTTCGTCCGTGCCGGGGCCGCTCGTCGCGGGCAGGTCGGCGAGTTCGGCGGCACCGTTCTCGAGGAGTTCGTCGGCGACCCGGCCGGCGACCGACAGCGCTTCGTCGAGCCGGTCCTGCGCGGAGCCGTCGAGCATCGCCGCGTGCGAGGCCGTGCGGTACTCGGACCCGTCCGGGCTGTACACGGTCGCGGACACCAGGAGCATCTCGGCGTCGATGACGGCCGTCGCCCCGATCGGCGCGGAGCAGCCGGCCTCGAGCTTCGCCAGGACCTCGCGCTCCGCCGTGACGGTGAGCCGGGTCGGGGCGTGCTCGATCTTCCGCAGCGCGGCGAGCAGGTTCCGGTCGTCCTCGTCCGCACGGATCTCCACGGCCAGGGCGCCCTGTCCGGGAGCGCTCGGCCAGAAGCCCAGGTCGAGCAGCTCGGTCGCGGCGTCGAGTCGACCGATGCGCCCGAGTCCGGCGGCGGCGAGCACGATCGCGTCGAGGTCGTCCTCGACCCGCGCGAGCCGGGTGTCGATGTTGCCGCGGATGTCCACGACGTCGAGGTCCGGTCGGTCGGCACGGAGCTGCGCGGCCCGGCGGGGTGACCCCGTGCCGACGGTCGCACCCTCGGGCAGGGTCTCGACCGTCGCACCGTTCCGCGCGACCAGGACGTCACGGGCGTCGGCACGCTTCGGCACGGCCCCGATGGTCAGGCCCGGGTACGGCGCGGTGGGCAGGTCCTTGAGGGAGTGCACGAGGACGTCGACCTCGTGCGCCACGAGGGCTTCACGGAGGGCCGACGCGAAGACACCGGTACCGCCGAGGGACGCCAGGGAGGCACGGTTCGTGTCGCCCTCGCTGGTCACGGTGACGAGTTCCACCGGCCGACCGGACGCCTTGGCGAGCCGGTCGGCGATGTCCTGCGACTGGGCGACCGCGAGCCGGCTGGCACGGGTGCCGAGCCGGATCGCGGGCTTGTCACCCGGGGTCTTCGGTGTTGCGGGGTCCTGCACTGCTGGGTCCTTCGATGTGGAGCCGTCGGTCACGGAGCGACGCCGGCGGCGGCGGGCTTGAACCCCGCTCGCACGTTCTCGCAGCAGCCCGGGCGGCACACGTCGTACCAGGGGCCGATGTCGGTCATGTGCGGACGCTCGGCCTTCGGGGTGCCGTTGACCCGCTCGAGCACGAGGTCGACGAGTCCGGAGACGTAGGCGGGGTCGATGCCGGGGGTCTGCGTGCGGAGCGACCAGTAGCCGAGCTCACCGGCGGTCTCGGTGGCTTCCTCGTCGAGGTCCCACATGACCTCCATGTGGTCGCTCACGAAGCCGAGCGGCACGATGAGGACGGCGCGGGTCGGGCCGCCCTTGAGGTCCTCGTTCATGTAGTCGTTGATGTCCGGCTCGAGCCACGGCTGCGTCGGGGGGCCGGAGCGCGACTGGTAGACGAGCTTCCAGGCGGGCTTCGACGTGCCCTGCAGGTGGGCGTGCTCGGGCTGCTCGAGGAGCTCCGCCCACGCCTGGTCGAGGACGACCTCGCCGACGGCCAGGTGCTGGGCCTCGTACGCGCCGTGCTCGTCGAACCCGCGGAAGTCGGGGCCGGACCGGGCGGCGTCGGTCGAGGGGATCGAGTGCGTGGAGAACAGCACCTGCAGCTCGGTCGCGACGTCGAGGCCGTCGTTCTCGGCGATCGCACGGGCCATGCCGTCGCGGACACCGTCGATGAACGGCCGGACGAAGCCGGGGTGGTCGAAGAACTGCCGGATCTTGTCGATCTGGATGGTGTCGATCAGGCCGGTCTCGTTCAGCACGCGGGCGTAGTCCTCGCGGTACTGACGGCAGCTGGAGAACGACGAGTACGCGCTCGTGGCGATCGCGACGAGCTTGGTGTAGCCCTTGTCGGCCGCCTCGGTGAACGCCTCTTCGAGGTAGGGCTCCCAGTTGCGGTTGCCCCAGAGGACGGGCATGTCGATGCCGCGGGACGCGAGCTCGGTCTCGAGCGCGGCCTTGAGCGCACGGTTCTGCGCGTTGATCGGGCTGACGCCGCCGAAGTGCCGGTAGTGGTGCGCGACCTCTTCGAGGCGCTCGTCCGGGATCCCGCGGCCGCGGGTGACGTTGCGGAGGAACGGGATGACGTCGTCCTGGCCCTCCGGTCCGCCGAAGCCGGCGAGCAGGATCGCGTCGTACGCGGTCGGCTCCTCGACGTGCTCCGGGCCGGACGCCGCCGCGGGGGTGGCGGCGAGGACGGTCTGTCCGTTCGTGATCATGCTGGTGTCGGTCATGACAGCACCTCCGGGAGTTCGGCGGTCGTCACGCGACGACCCGTGTAGAAGGGCACTTCTTCGCGGACGTGCATGCGGGCCTCGGTGTAGCGGAGGTCGCGCATCAGGTCGACGAGGTCGACCAGGTCGGGGCTCTCGAGCGGCAGGATCCACTCGTAGTCGCCGAGGGCGAAGGAGGCGATGGTGTTGGTGAGCACGCGCCGGTACTTGGCGCCGGCGACACCGTGGTCGCGGAGCATCTTCGACCGTTCGTCCTCGGGCAGCAGGTACCACTCGTAGGACCGGACGAACGGGTAGACCGTGATCCAGGCCTCGGGGTCCTTGCCGCGCAGGAAGGCCGGCGTGTGCCGCTTGTTGAACTCGGCTTCGCGGTGCATGGCCATCGCGTGCCAGACCGGCTCGGCGTCCCGGAACAGCGCCGTGCGACGGATGTCCCGCAGCACCGCCTGGATCGCCTGCGCGTCGTCGCCGTGCAGCCAGATCATGACGTCGGCGTCGGCGCGGAAGCCGGAGACGTCGTAGAAGCCACGGATGGTGACACCGCGCTCGGCACCGGCCGCGACGACCGCGTCGAGTTCGGCGACCGAGTCGTCACCGCCACGGGCGACCGCGCCGACCGGACGGCGGAACACCGCCCAGAGCGCGTAGGCGGTGAGCAGGTTCGGGTCGATCCCGGAAGCGGGATCCGTCTCGTGCGCTGCGTCGGTGTGTGCCGCGGCGCTGTGCGCGGCGGCGGTTCCTGCTGGTGTGGGCACGTCAGTGCTCATGGATCGGTCGTCCTCCACGGTGGCCGCGAGCACGATCGCCAGCGGCACGGTTGCCAGGGGTGTGGGTCGCCCGTCCCCGTCGCCGAGCGGGCGTCCGGGGCTGCGTTCCACAGTGGCTCGCGGTGGCTCGCCGCCTGTGGTTCACCGTCGTCGGAGCGCCGCTACGACGATACCCCCGACCACTGCCACTCCCGCTGCGAGCCCGGCCAGGTACGGCACCGGGTTCTCGTCCACGCCACGCTTCACCTTCGACGCCGCGATGCCGAGCTGCTTCGGGACGTTGAGCTTGTCCTCGATCGCGTCGAGGGTGTCGAAGAGCTGGGCACGGGTGGCGGCGACGCGGTCGGCGATGTCGCCGTGCTCGTCCTTGGGGTCGGTCACTGGTCCTCCGGTGGGGTCGTGGGGATGACGGGGGTCAGAGGACGACGGGGTCAGAACCGGCCGTCGACGTCGGGCTTGCGGGAGCCACGCTGCGTCTCGGGGGTCGGCTTCTTGCCGAGGCCCTTGACGGCGTTGACGTCGTTCTTGACGCTGGCGATCGTGCGCTTCGGCGTGATCGGCAGGCCCTTCTTCAGGCGCTTCCAGCCGACGAGACCCAGGATCCCCGCGACGATGAGCATCAGCACGCCGAGCAGCAGCGCCGCCAGCCATGCCGGCATCACGGTGGCGAGGCCCATCACCGCTGCGGTGAGGAGCACGCCGATCGCGTACAGCACGACGACGAGGGCGGCGACGAGGATGCCCGCGGCGATGCCGAAGACCTTCGCCTTGCCGATCATCTCGGCCTTGAGGAGCGAGATCTCGCCCTTCACCAGGTCCTTGACGAGGTCGGGCAGGTCCTTGACGAGGCCGAACAGCGACCGCGACTTCCGGTCGCGTGTGTCGGTCATGAGATCTGCGAGCCCTTGTTGGACGACGCCTTCGAGCTCACCTTGCGGACGACCTTCTTGGTCTGCTCACCGATGAAGTCGGCGACGTCGGGCGTGCGGTCCTGCACGAAGCCCTCGACGTCGTGCACGCTCTTCTGCACGCCGTTGCTGTTCCAGACCTTGCCGCTGACCGACTTGATCTGCTCGTACCGCGCCCGTCCGGCTCGCGATCCCAGGACGTACCCGAGTGCTGCGCCGGCGACGAACAGGAGCTTTCCACGCATGAGCGTTTCCTCCGTTGGGTCAGTGTGCTTGGTGATGCACCGTTGCGGGGTCATGCACCGATCGGCATGTGTCCGACGGTTCCCCCAACAGTAGCCCTCGGCGGGTCGGCGGTCCGCTCAGGAATCCAGGATGCGCTCAGCCGCGGCGCGGGCGGCGGTCACGATGCCGGAGAGGCCTCGGCCCGACGACGCCTCGCCGATGCCGACGACGCCCTCGGCCAGTCCGGCCGCCTCGGCGTCCGGCCCGTGCCAGAGCACGCGTGCGGCGCCGACCACGTGCTCCGGTCCGACGCGGAGGCCGAGCAGGGCGGACGCGTCGGTCGTGGCGCGCGTGCTCACCGGTCCGGTGGGGTCGACCGGGAGGCTCGTGGCGACCGGGTCCGCACCCGTCGCGTCGGCAGCGCCGGTCGCCTGGCCGGCACCTGCCGGGGGCAGGGCGTAGCTGAGACGGAGGACGTGCCTCCCGGCCGCACGCTCGGCCAGCCACGGCCACTTCACGGTCGCGTGCGTCAGCGCCTTCGCGGCGACGCCCGCGGCTGCCGGGTGGACGAGCATGCCGGTCCCGCGGGGGGCGTCGTCCAGTTCCGGCCGGTCGACCACCAGCGTGAGCAGCTCGATGCCGGACCGCCGGGGCGCCGCCGTCCGGGCCGGGTCGGCGACCGTGGCGAGGACGTGGTCCGCGGCCAGTCGTTCGGTCCGGCCGTCGGCGGAGGTGGCCTCGACCGCGGCACGTTCGACGCGCGTCGCCCGGGTGTGCAGCCGGACGTCGACGCGGTACGTGTCGAGGTCGGCGACGAGTTCGTCGACCAGGCGGGCGATGCCGCCACGGAGGCCCTGCACGGCGGAACCCGCGACGGCACGCTTCCGGAGCGCGAGCACCGCACGGGCGAGCGAGCCCTCGCGCTGCAGTGCCGCACGCAGCCCCGGGGCGACCCGGTCCGGGTCCAGGTCGTCGGGGTGGGTGGAGTGCACGCCGGCGACGATCGGAACGACCAGGTCGTCGAGGACCTTCGCGCCCATCCGCCGCCGGACCAGCGTGCCGAGGGACGTCGCACGGGCACCGACCGGCGAGGGCAGCAGCGCGTCCATCTGGGCACGCAGCGCCGCCGGGCCGCCGACGACGGCGATGACGTCCGCGGCCATCGGGGTGCCCGGGATCCCGAGCAGTCCGGTCGAGGGGATCGGGGCGGTCCGGCCGTCGCGGGTCATCAGCCAGGCCCCGCGAGGGTCCGGCGAGACGATGTCGTTGCCCAGTCCGAGCTCGATCGCCAGCGAGGACACGGCGTCCGTCCGGGTCGCGAACGAGTCCGCGGCCATGTCGAGGTCGAGCCCGGCGACGGTGTGCCGGCGGATCATGCCGCCGAGCTCTCCGGACGCCTCGAGCAGCACGACGTGTGCGCCGCCCTTCGCCAGGTCCCGCGCGGCGACGAGCCCGGCGACTCCGCCACCGACCACGACGACGTCGGTCATGCCGCGGCGCTCCGGGCCTGGTCCGTCCCGTCGGTGTCGCCGGTACCGTCGCCGAGCGAGTGCACGAGTTCGACGACGCGGGTCAGCACGTCCGGGTCGGTCTCCGGCGGCACGCCGTGGCCGAGGTTCACCACGTGCGCCCGGGCCACCCCACCGCGGCGGACGACCGCGCGGACGTGGGCCTCGAGGACCTCCCACGGTGCCGCGAGCATCGCCGGGTCGATGTTGCCCTGCACGGTGACACCCGTGCCGACGCGCCGCACGGCCTCGTCGAGCGGCAGACGCCAGTCCACGCCGACCGCGTCGACCGCCTCGGCGTGGCCGCCGACGGTCGCCATGTCGGCCAGGACCTCACCGCTGCCGACACCGAAGTGGATGCGCGGGACGCCGAGGTCGGCGACGTGGGACAGCGCGGTCGCCGAGTGCGGTGCGACCCGCTCGACGTAGTCCGCCCGCGACAGGGAACCGACCCACGAGTCGAAGAGCTGCGCGGCCGAGGCACCGGCGAGCACCTGGGCACGGAGGAACGCCCCCGACACGTCAGCGGCCCAGTCCAGCAGGCGCGACCAGGTCTCCGGGTCGGCGTGCATCATCGTGCGGGCGCGGATGTGGTCCTTCGACGGACCGCCCTCGACCAGGTAGGCGGCCAGGGTGAAGGGGGCACCGGCGAAGCCGATGAGCGGCGTGCTGCCCAGCTCGGCGACCGTGCGGGCGACGGCCTCGGAGATCGGTGCCAGGGCCTCCGGCTCGAGGCGACCGAGGGCGTCGACGTCGGAGGCGGTCCGGACCGGGGAACCGAGGACGGGGCCGCGACCGGGGACGATCTCGACGTCCACACCCGCGAGCTTGATCGGCACGACGATGTCGCTGAAGAAGATGCCGGCGTCGACCCCGTGCCGGCGCACCGGCTGCAGGGTGATCTCCGACGCCAGGGCCGGGTCGAGGCACGCGTCGAGCATGGCCGTGCCGACCCGGAGGTCGCGGTACTCGGGCAGCGAACGGCCCGCCTGGCGCATGAACCAGACCGGCAGCGTCTCCGGGCGGTCGCCCCGGAGGGCCCGGACGAGCCGCGAGCCCGCGGTGCGGCCGTCGGCGAGCGGATGGGTGGTCGGGAGCGCGTCGGTCACCCGGTGATTCTCCCACCGCGAACAGGGCGGATCTCCGATCTGGCACTCGGGACGGCGGGGTTACGATTGAGGACGTGCTCATCTGTCTCACGGCGTCGCATCGCAACGCCAGCTTCGACCTCCTGGAGCGTCTGAGCATCGGAGCACCCGCGGCGGCCAGCCACCTCGTCACGGACTCGGACGTCCTGGACGGCGCCGTGGTCCTCGCCACGTGCAACCGGTTCGAGGCCTACCTCGACATCGCCGGTGACGACGAGGCCGCCGTCCGCGCCACGGTCGAGGCCGTGTCGGCAGCGAGTGAGCTGCAGGCGGACGAGGTCCTCGACTCCGTACAGGTCCTGGGCGGCGGCGACGTCGTGCAGCACCTCTTCGCCGTGTCGAGCGGGCTCGAGTCCGTGGTCGTCGGCGAGACCGAGATCTCCGGCCAGGTCCGACGTGCCCTCGAGGACGCCCGCCGCAACGGCACCACCACCTCGGAGCTCGAACGCCTCTTCCAAGAAGCGGCGCACACCTCACGCGGGGTCAAGACCCGCACCCGCATCGGCGCCGCTGGCCGGTCGCTCGTCCGTCTCGGACTCGAGCTCGCCTCGTCGCGGATCACCGACTGGGCCGCCACCCGCGTGCTGCTCGTCGGAACCGGCAGCTACGCCGCGACCACCATCGCCGCCCTCCGCGACCGCGGTGCCGGGCAGATCCAGGTCTTCTCGCCCTCCGGCCGCGCCCCCTGGTTCGCCGCCAAGCACGACCTGGTCGCCGCCACCGACCTGCGCACCGCGATCGGTGCGAGCGACGTCGTCATCACCTGCACCTCGAGCGAGGTCCCGGTGGTCGAGGCGTGCGACCTCGACGACGGTGCCCGACGGATCGTCATCGACCTCGGGCTCCCCCGCAACGTGCACCCCGACGCCGCCGACGTCGAGGGCGTCGAGCTGCTCGACCTCGAGACGATCAGCATCCACGCGCCGATCGCCGAGCTCAACGCCGAGACCGAGGCCCGCGCCATCGTCGACGACGCCGTCTCCCGGTTCCGCGCCCAGGCCCTCGAGCAGTCGACCACCCCGGCGCTGGTCGCCCTGCGCAAGCACGTCTTCGGCATCCTGGACGACGAGATCGACCGTGTGAAGCGTCGCGGCGACACCACCCCCGAGTCCGCGGAGCAGACCGAACGGGCGCTCCGGCACCTGGTCGGCGTGCTGCTGCACCGCCCCTCCGTGCGGGCCCGCGAACTCGGCCGCGCCGGTCGCGGCGACGACTTCACCGGGGCGCTGGACGCCCTCTTCGGCGTGCGCCCGGAGCCCGTCGCGGACGTGCCCTCGGCGGTCGTGCCGCTGGCCTCGCGCGTGCGCGACGACGAGGCGGACGCGAGCTGACCGGCTCGGGTGGGGCGGGCCTCCCGGCCGTGCCCGTCCTGGACGTCAGCGCGCTCCTGCTGGTCCGCGATCGCCGCGTCCTGATGGTGCGCGCCCGTGGGCGCGACGTCCTGTACCTGCCGGGTGGCAAGGTCGAACCCGGCGAGAGCGCCGTCGACGCCGCCGTCCGCGAGGCGTACGAGGAGACCGGCCTGCGGCTGACCGCCGACGACGTCGACGAGTTCGCCGTCGTCACCGAACCGGCCCACGGGCAGGCACCCGGCACGATCGTCGCGATGACGCTCTTCCTGGCACGGCCGGGAGGCACGCTCGACACCGCCACGCCCGTCGCCTCCGCAGAGGTCGACGAGGTGGAGTGGGTCACCTCCGACGACGCCGGACGCTGCCCGCCGGCCGGGGTCGAGACCCTCCGCCTGCTGACGCAGGCGGGACTCGTCGACTGACCGACCGGCGGGGTGGCCGAGTTACCGGGTGGCCGGGTGACCGGCCGCTACTGGTCGCGGTCGGTGTAGTGCCCGGTCTCCTCCGGTCCGGCCGGCTGCGGCTCGCCGGGGATGTCCGACTCGACGTACTCGCCCGACTCGCCGTCGGGCTCCGGACGGGCCTCGCCGGGGATGTCGCTCGACACGAACTCGCCGGCCGGCTCGTCGTCGGTGACGCGGTGCTCACCGGGGATGTCGCTGTCCACGAACTGGCCGGCGCGTGCGTCCACGCCGTCCGCCCGCTCGTCGTCGCCGCGTGCTGCTTCGTGCTTGCCTGCTGCCATCGGTCTGTGCCTTCCGTGTCCGCACGTCGTCGTCGACGTGCACGATGCCGATCCTGCCCGAACTCGCTGGAGGGTGGTGCGTCAATGGGAGGACGTGCGAGACAGTTCCACGATGGAAGTGGTTGTGTGGCGCCCATGGGACAGAGCAGTCGAGACATCACGAGGAACGTGACCGGATCGCGCCCGCTGCGCGCACTGGTCGGGACGGTGGGTCTGGCGGGGGCGGTCGTCCTCGCGCTGACCGGGTGCACGGGCGGGTCGGGTGGCGGTGGGGGTGCGTCCTCGGCGGTGTCGACCACGGCGCCGTCCTCGTCGTCGGCACCCTCGTCCTCGGCACCCTCGACGTCGGCGCCGCCGGTGTCGACTGCGCCGTCGTCGTCTCCTGCGGGGTCGTCTCCGGCCGCGTCGGGCGGTGCAGGTTCAACCGGCGCTGCCGCGGCCGGTCCGGCGGACGGTGGCACGGCCTCCGGAGCGGGGACCTGCGCGGTGTCGACGCTGGCCGGGTCGATCGTCGACGGCGGTGGCGGCGGGGCCGGCAGCGTGTACCTGAACCTGGCGCTGCGGAACACCGGCAGCGCCTCGTGCACGCTGCAGGGCTGGCCGGGGGTGTCCTTCGTGGGCGACGGGAACGGCACGCAGATCGGGGCATCGGCGAAGCTCGACCGCAGCGGTGCACACCCGACCGTCACCCTGGCCGCCGGGCAGACGGCGTACGCGCCGCTCCGCATCGTGCAGGCCGGGAACCTCGAGCCGGGGAACTGCACGACGCAGCAGCCCGACGGGTTCCGCGTCTACCCGCCCGGGTCGAAGCAGTCGTTGTTCGTCGCGTCGACGGCGTACACGGCGTGCCGACAGCAGTCCGCGGAGTTGCTGTCCGTGCGGGCGTTCGTGCCGGAGGGGCAGCAGCAGCGGTAGTGCTGGCGGTGGGCTGGTCGCGGTCCGCGGGCTCGTCGCGGTCCGCGGGCTCGTCGCGGTCCGCCATCATGGGGCGGTGAGCAGCCACCGCATCGTGACCGGGCCCGAGGACCTCGAGGGCGGGTGGTTCGTCATCGACGACGAGGTCGAACACCTGGAGGACGTCGACTGGCAGCGCCCGCGTCGCGGACAGCCGGCAGTACCGGACCACGATCGCACGGTGCTCCGAGCGGGTGCGCACACCTTCACCGTCGGGGACACCGTGCAACTCGCCGAGGGCACGGTCCTGGACACCGGGTTCCGCGACGCCGTCCGTCGGTACTGGCGGACCAGCATCGTGACCGTCGTCTCGACGCTCGCCTTCCTGCTCCTGCACCTCGTGCACGTCGGGTGGCTCGACGACGGTGGAGCGGTGGGCCGACGCATCGTGCTCGCCGCGGCGACCGTCCCGATCGTCCTTCTGGCACTGGCGCTCTGGTCGGTGCTGACCCGGTCACCACACGGGAAGGTCACCCGCGCGATGGCCGGGTGGCGGATGCGTGGGGACTACGACCGGCAGCGCGGGGACGCGGCGTCCTGAACGCTGCTGTGCCGGGGGCGCAGCGGTCGGCGGGTCTACGTCCGGTGGTTCAACGCTCGGCGGTTCGTCGTTCGGTGGTTCAGCATCCGGCGGTTCGTCGTTCGCTGGTTCAGCGCTCGGCGGGGGCGTGCACGACCTCGAGCACTTCGGTGCCCATCGTGCGCATCGCCTCGACCACCGCCAGTCGACGCTGCAGCGAATCGTCCTCGAACCGCACCGTCACGGCGTAACAGACCGACGACGCCGGGCCACGGAGCACGCCCGCTTCAGCCCGGATGCCCGGCCCTGACCCGGTCACCGCCACGGACTGGAGGCCGTGGTCCAGTGCCCGGTGCGCCAGCGGATCGAGACCGAACGACCCGGCGACGAGCGACAGGTCTGCCGCCAGCGACAGCCACCCGAGGACCCGGTTCGACACCGTCTGGTCCACGACCTCGCCGAGCGCCAACCCCCGGAACAGCCAACTGAGCTCCCCCGAGGCAGCGACCGACACGTCCGGGGCGTCGTCCGGACCGCGGCGGTCCCGCACCCGGTCGATCAGGGCGGACCGTTCGACACCCAGCGACTCGGCACGGGCACGCACCGCGTCGATCCCGACCGTCGTGAGCAGGGCGTTCGTCGCCCAGGCGTCCGCGGTCGCACCGACCAGCGTGGCGAGGTCCGACACCTGCATGGTCGGTTCCTGCAGGAACTGCCACAGGCCTGCCCCGGTCGCGGTGTCCCGGGCCATGCGCTGCAGACGGTCGCCGTGCAGCCGACCGTCCTCGAGCTGTGCCGCGACCTCGATGAGGAGCAGCACGCGTCCGAGCCCGGAGACCGGTTGCACGAGCCGGTCGTCGATCGCCAGCAGGGCGCGACCGGTCGAGGTGTCGATGATCGAGGCGCTGACCCCGGCACCGTCCTGCGCGATGGTGCCGAGCGCCTCCGTCGTGGCGGTGAAGCGCTCGTCCGCCCCACCGCGGTGCTTGCCACGGCTCCGACCTCCACCGCCGGCTCGACCACCGCCGACGGGACCGTTCCCCGCTGAGCCGTCGTCAGCGGGGCGTCCGGGGCGGCGCCGGCGCGACGAGTGCGGCGCGTCCGGCTCCGTCATCACCAGATGGCGACGCGCTCGGCCGGGGCCAGGTACATCGCGTCACGGTCCGAGACGTCGAAGGTGTCGTAGTAGACGTCGATGTTGCGGACGATCTGGTTGCAGCGGAACTCGTTCGGCGAGTGCGGGTCGATGCTCAGCAGCCGTGCGGCCTCTTCCGGACGGATCGCCATCCGCCAGGCCTGCGCCCAGCTGAGGAAGAAGCGCTCGGCACCGGTCAGGCCGTCGATCACCGGCGGCTCCGCGCCGTCGAGGGAGATCAGGTAGGCCTTCCACGCGATCGACAGCCCACCGAGGTCGCCGATGTTCTCGCCGATGGTGAGGGCACCGTTCACGTGGCCGTCCGGCACCTCGGTCGGCACCAGGGCGTCGTACTGGGCGATGAGGGCCTTCGTGCGCTCCTCGAACGCCTGCCGGTCGGCCTCGGTCCACCAGTTCTGTAGGCGACCGTCGCCGTCGTACTGCGAGCCCTGGTCGTCGAAGCCGTGCCCGATCTCGTGGCCGATGACCGCCCCGATGGCGCCGTAGTTGGCGGCGGCGTCACGGCTGGCCTCGAAGAACGGGAACTGCAGGATCGCGGCCGGGAAGACGATCTCGTTGAAGCCCGGGTTGTAGTACGCGTTGATCGTCTGCGGGGTCATGAACCACTCGTCGCGGTCGATCGGCTTGC
>Ga0308161_1004311_pt1 | contig 13091 bp, 12 predicted proteins | sample PhyFR2_FD_201034 | JGI IMG/M metagenome (GOLD analysis project Ga0308161, IMG submission 201034) | Phyllosphere microbial communities from UC Gill Tract Community Farm, Albany, California, United States - DLSLF.R2 | ecosystem: Host-associated > Plants > Phyllosphere > Unclassified | place: USA...
AGGGCACCACGGGCTTCGTCGCGCTGAACGTGCCGAAGAAGAGCAACAACTTCGGCTTCTACTACGAGAACCACGGCTGGATGGCGCGCATCTCGCACCAGTACCAGCAGGGCAGCCAGTCCGCCGGCGCGAACCAGAGCGGCGTGACCCTGGCGGCGTTGTATGGCCGCTCGTACAAGCAGGCCGATTTCTCGTCGAGCGTCGACCTGGAGCAGGTGCTGGGCCGCGACAACTGGCCGACGGTCACGTTCGACGTCGTCAACCTGAACAAGGCCCGGCGCGAAGGCTACTTCCAGTTCCCGAATGCCGCGTTCACGTCCTACGATCCGGGCCGCACGTTCCAGCTGGGCATCCGCGGCAAGTTCTGATCCAGCGTTCCGATTACGTCCCCTGTCCCGCTTCCGGCCGGCCGCCTTTGCCGGCCGCAAGCGGGTTTTTTTGCGCCATCCCACGGCGCCGCCTGCTTGCTTTCATGGCAACGCAGCCCGTACACTCTGCCTTTTGCGGCGGTGGCCACAGGCTGCGGCAGTCCGATTGCCATCGATCGAATGCAAGCGTGGAGTGGGGGCGTGGGTACAAACCGGTTCGTGAAGTGGTGTTCGTCGCTGTCCTGCACGGAGCGCATTGCCGTCGTCGCCACCGGGCTCATCATGCTGGTGCCGCTGACGGGGCCGCTCGACCTGATACCGGAACGGTCGATGACCGGCCTGGCAGTCGGATTCTGCATTTTGCTTGCCAGTCTCGTCAGTCTGGCATGCGTCTGCTTCCTGGTCGTGCGGCATCTGCTGCGTCGGCGGGTGCCGCGCTGGCCGAGCGTGGCGGCACTGGTCGTGGGCATGGCCGGCGCGGTGCCGATCTCGACGATCCTGCTGACCCTGTTCCGATAGGGCGCCGCAGCCGGGCCGCAATCCGGCCGCAGCTTAGCCGCAACTTAGCCGCAGCTCTTGACGTCGGCGCCGTCGTAGCGTTCGGCGTAGCCGGCGACGCGCTTGCGCGTGGCGTCGTCGAGGTTGCGCAGGCGGTACACGTATTGCGTCGTTTGCGGGCCGCGCGGCATGATGTGCGCCGAGTGCACTCCCTGCTTGCCCAGCTTGGCGATCAGGTTCTGCGCGCCGGCCTCGCTCTTGAAGACACCGAGCGAGATCGCGTTCTTCATCGGCGAGTCGGCGGGCATGATGAAGAAATCGCTCACGCCGAGCTCGCGCAGTTCCGCGGCCTTGCGCTCGGCCGCCTCGCGCGTGGCCTGCGGCGGTATGTGCACGAGCCAGCTCGTCACGTCCTGGGCCTGGACGGTCTGGCGCGACTGGCGCTCGCCCAGGTCGAGCGCGGCAAGGCGCGCTTCGATGCGGCGCGCCGCGGCGGCGTCGAACGGGCCGATCTGCGTGCAGGCGAACACGGGCGCCGGCGCGGCGGGCGCTGCGTCGGCCGGCGTGTCCTTCGGCGCGGCGGCGCGGTCGGCGGACTTGCCGGCCCTGGCGGCCGCATCGGCGGCGGCATTCGCGGCGGCGGCCGCGTCCGCGGCGTCGCCACCGGCCGGCGGCGGGGCGGCTTTCGCGGCGGCCTCGGCCTGGTCGCGCGTGAGCAGCGTCATCTTGGCCGTGTTGAACTGGCGCTTCAGGCGCGTCGGTTCGTGGTCGTTGGTCCGCGCCGAGCCGAACAGGCCCTGGGCATACGCGAACAGGGCGACGTTCAGGAACAGCAGGGACCAGAAAGCGGGTCGTAGCACGGGGTTCATCCTCAGGGCGATGCCGAATCGGGAGCGGCGGCGGGGGCCGTGGCAAGCAGCGGCGCGGCCGCGTGCAGGCCCACCAGGACGATATTATCCAGCATCCAGTGCGGCACGGTCAGCAGCGGGGCCACGCTCGCGGCCGCGCCGCCCGAGACGATGCACAGGTCGGCCGGCAGCGCGGCGCACGCGCGCTCGATCGCGCCCGCCTGCGCGGCCAGGCAGCCGGACAGGATGGCGTCGCTCGTATGGTCGGCAAACGTCGGCGGCGGCGTGTACGCGGTGCCGGGCGCCACCTGCGGCAATTGCGCCGTGCCGCGTGCCAGCGCGCCCAGCATCAGGCCCAGGCCCGGCAGGATCATGCCGCCGAGGAAGTCGCCGGCCGCGGTCACGGCATCGACGGTCGTCGCCGTGCCGCACGTGGCGACGACGAGCGCCTTGCCGGGCGCGACCGTGCGCGCGCCGAGGGCGGCGGCAAAGCGGTCGCTGCCCAGCTGCGCGGGATGGCGGTAGCGGTTGCGCAGGCCGGCCAGCTCGGCGCGCGCCGTGAACCACAGCGGCGCGGCCGGCAGCAGCGGGGCGAGCAGCGCCGCCAGCTGGGCCTGCATCGCATGGCCTGCCACGTTCGAGACGACGGCGCGCACCAGGCCTTGCCCGGCCCAGGCGGCCTGCACCCGGTCCAGCTCCGCATGCGTCATGGCGCCGTGCTCGGTCCAGTCGCCGGGCGCGGCGCCGCCTTGCGCGATGGCCCATTTGATCCGGGTATTGCCTGCGTCGACCAGCAGCAGCATGGCGTCGTCTCCTTTCGCCGTCAGTCGCGCGCGCGCAGCGACACGTCGCCGGCGACGACCGTGACGCGGCCGGCGGCGGTGTCGAGCAGCAGGCGGCCGGTGTCGTCCACGCCGGCGGCCAGGCCCTCGTGCAGCACCTCGCCGCGGTCGAGCAGCACGACTGGCCGGCCCTGCCAGGCGTGCAGCAGGTTCCAGCGCGGCGCGAACGCGCCGAAGCCGGCGCGCGCGAACAGCGCCAGCGCGTCGGCCAGGCCGTCCAGCAGGGACGCCATCAGTTCGTCGCGGTCCATGCGCGCGAGCCACGGCATCGCGGCGGCGCTGCGGCCGATCTTCTCTTCGAGCGCATCCGGCATCACGAGGTTCACGCCGATGCCGACGATCGTCCAGGCGGCGCCGTCCGGCATGGCCTGCGTCTCGACGAGGATGCCGGCCAGCTTGTCGCCGTCCTTGAGCACGTCGTTCGGCCATTTCAGCTGGACCGGCTGGCCGAGGCGGCCCAGCGTCTCGGCCAGCGCGACGCCGACCGCGAGCGGCAGGCCGGGCAGGGTCCGCAGGCCGCCGGCGAAACGCCAGGCCAGCGAGAACGTCAGCGAGTGGCCCGGCGCGGACAGCCAGCTGCGCCCGGCGCGGCCGCGGCCCGCCGTCTGGTGCTCGGCGGCCAGCAGCAGCGGCACCGTCAGCTGCGGCGCGCGCGCCAGCAGGTCGGCATTGGTCGAGCCGGTTTCCTGCACCACCTCGACGGCGATGCCGGAGCGCGCCAGGGCGGCGATGCGCGCGGCGTTCATGGCGCCACCTTCGGCGCGTTCGGCGCCTTTTGCGGCGCGCGCGCGAACAGGGCATCGAACACGGCGTTGGGCAGCACGCGCAGCAGCTTGGCGACGAGGCCCATCGGCCGCGGGATCACGCGGTAGCGCGCACCGGCGTCGATGGCGCGCACGGCGGCCGCGGCGAAGCGCTCGACGGGCATCAGGAAAGGCATGGGAAAACGGTTCTGGCGGGTCATCGGGGTATCGATGTAGCCGGGCGCGATGGTCACGACCCGGATACCGTGGGATTGCAGTTCGAGCCGCAGCGATTCGGCATACGTGTGCACGGCCGACTTCGACGCGCAGTAGGCGCCGGCGCCCTTCATGCCGCGGATGCCCGCCACGCTGCCGACCGCGACGAGGCGGCGCGGGCCCGCGGCGCGCTTCATCGGCTCGATGAACGGCGCGAACGTGGCGACGGTGGCCGTGACGTTGATCGCGAAGATCTCGGCGAATTGCGCGAGGTCGTCCGGGCGCTCCGTCAGGGTGCCGGCCGAGACGCCGGCACTGGCGATCACGACGTCGGCGCCGCCCGCGTGCGCGATGAAGTCGGCGGCGGCGCCGGCCAGGGCCGCGTGGTCGGTCACGTCGACGGCATACACGCGGTGGGCGGCGGGAGAGGGGAGCGACGCCGCCAGGTCGCGCAACGCGTCGAGGCGGCGGCCGAGCAGGCCGAGCACGGCGCCGCGCGCCGCGTACTCGCGCGCCAGCGCGGCGCCGATGCCGCTGGACGCGCCTGTGATGAACACGCGCAGCGGGGCCGCCGCGGCGGTCATCGCTTGTCCGCTTTCGCTTTCGCGACGAGGAAGTCCATCACCTGCAGGGCCATCTGCTGCTGCCGGGCTTCCGTGCTGCCCTCGGGCGCGCCGGTGCCCGCGTGCGACGGCGACGTCACGAAGCGGCCGTCGACGACGACCAGCGGCCACAGGTTCACCCCATACGTATCCATCATCGCACCGGCGCGGCGCAGCTTGGCGCCGATGCCGAACGAGCGGTACGTCTCGGCGAATGCCGCGCGGTCGATGCCGTTCTGCGCGGCCCAGTCGAACACCTGCTCGTCGCTGGACAGGCGCAGGTGCTGGCGGTGGATGGCGTCGAATGCCTTCTGGTGGTACTGGTCGAGCAGGCCCATCGCATCCAGCGTGTAGAACAGGCGCTGCTGCGGCAGGGCGGACGCGCCGGCAGTCACGTGCACGCGCTTGAACACGATGTTGTCGCCCTGTTTCTTCACCCAGGCTTCCAGCGCCGGCTCGAACGCGTCGCAGTGCGGGCAGTAATAGGCGAAGAACTCGATGACCTCGACCTTTTTGCCGGTGTCGGTCGGCTGCGGATTCTGCAGCACGACGTACTGCGTGCCCGCCTGCGGGTCGGCCGCGAGCGCGGCCTGGGTCGGGAAGCCGGCCGCGAGGCCGAGGAGGGCGGTGCAGAACAGGCGGCGCGGCAGGCGCATGGACACTCCGGACGTTGGACTGGGGTTGAGGATCAGCGCTGGTTGCGCACGATGGCGACGTCGACGCCGCTGTCGAGCAGCTTGGCGCGCGCCTTGTTCATGGCCTCGACCTTGTTGTACGGGCCGAGGCGCACGCGGTGCAGCACGCCGCTGTCGCTCGTGCGGTCGCTGATCGCCGCCTCGAAGCCGAGCAGCGCCAGCTTGGCGCGCGTGGCTTCCGCGTCCGACAGGTCGCGGAACGCGCCCGCCTGCAGGTAATAGATGTACTCGCCCGCATCGGCGCCGGCGGCGGTCGACGCGGCCGGTGCTGACGGCGCGGCCGACGCGACGCGCGTCTCCGGCTTCGGCTCGGCGCGGCTCGGCGCCGGTTCCTTCATCGCGGCGATGGCCTGGCCGAGCGGATCGGCGTCGGCCGGTTTCGCGGCGGGCGCCGTGGCCGGGGCCGGGGTCGGCGCCGGGGCCGGCGTGGCGTCGCCGGCCGGAGCGCCGTTGCCGCGCGCCGCGGTCCTGGCCTCGATCTCCTTGTTCGCCGTGCGCGCAGCCTCGCGGTTGGCGTACATCGGCTTGTTCGGGTCCTGGGCCTGGCCCGGGGCCGGATCGGCCGGGCGGCCCGCCTTGACCGTCTTGTCGGTGAACGGCGAGGCGCCCTTGGTGATCGTCAGCGCCACCGCGACCGCGATGCCCAGGCCGACGATCAGGCCGATGATGAGGCCAGTGAGCGTACTGCCGCGCTGGCGCGAGAAGGTTCGATACGTGCGATTACGAAGAGCGGTCATGTAGTCCGGTATAAAGATCAAACGCTTACATTTTCTCCGGCGCCGAGACGCCGATCAGGGCCAGGCCGTTGCGCAGCACCTGGCGCACGGCGGCGGCCAGCGCGAGGCGCGCGAGCTTGGTCGGCTCGTCGTCGTCGAGCAGCCACTTGTGCGCGAAGTAGTAGCTGTGCAGCTCGCCGGCCAGTTCGCGCAGGTAGAACGCGACCTGGTGCGGGCCCAGCTCGACGAGCGCGCGCTGCAGCATTTCCGGGTATGCGGCCAGCTTGGCCAGCAGGCCCGACTCGTGCGGCGCCGTCAGCGGCGCGAGGTCGACGTTCGCCAGCGTGGCGACGTCGCCGCCCCAGTTCGCGAGCGCCGAGCAGATGCGCGCGTGGGCGTACTGCACGTAGTACACCGGGTTCTCGTCGTTGGTGGCCAGGGCGACGTCGACGTCGAACACGAATTCCGTGTCGGCCTTGCGCGAGATGAGGAAGAAGCGCACGGCGTCGCGGCCGCGGGTCACGTCGCCGTTGCCCGACCATTCGATCAGGTCGCGCACGGTCACGTACGAGCCGGCGCGCTTGGAGATCTTGACCTCTTCGCCGTTTTTCATGACGGTGACCATCTTGTGCAGCACGTAGTCGGGATAGCCCTGCGGGATGCCGATGTCCACGGCCTGCAGGCCGGCGCGCACGCGCGCGATCGTGCCGTGGTGGTCGCTGCCCTGGATGTTGATGGCCTGGTCGAAGCCGCGCTTGAATTTCTGGATGTGGTAGGCGACGTCGGGCACGAAGTACGTGTAGGTGCCGTCGGACTTGCGCATCACGCGGTCCTTGTCGTCGCCGTAGTCCGTCGTCTTGAGCCACAGCGCGCCGTCCTGCTCGTACGTCTTGCCGGCGTCGACCAGGGCCTGCACGGCCGCCTCGACCTTGCCGTCCGCGTACAGCGACGATTCGAGATAGTAGTTGTCGAACTTGACGCCGAACGCCTGCAGGTCCTGGTCCTGCTCGTTGCGCAGGTAGGTGACGGCGAAGCGGCGGATCGATTCGATGTCGTCGACGTCGCCGGACGCGGTCGCCGGCTGGCCGTCGCTGGCCGACACGGTTTTCTTCGCCAGGAAGTCGGCGGCGATGTCGGCGATGTAGTCGCCGTTGTACGCCGACTCCGGCCACTCGGCGTCGCCCGGCTTGAAGCCGCGTGCGCGCGCCTGCACGGACGTCGCCAGCGTGGCGATCTGCACGCCGGCGTCGTTGTAATAGAACTCGCGCGTGACATCGTGGCCCTGCGAGTTGAACAGCGACGACAGCGCGTCGCCCAGCGCCGCCTGGCGGCCGTGGCCGACGTGCAGCGGGCCGGTCGGGTTGGCCGACACGAATTCGATGATCACGTGGTGGTCCTTGCCCGACTCGCCGCGGCCGTAGCCCTCGCCCTGCTGCAGGACGGTGTGCACGACGGACTGCTTGGCGGCGGCGGCCACGCGCAGGTTGATGAAGCCGGGGCCGGCCACGTCGGCGGACTCGATCAGGCCGGCGGCGGTCGGGTCGGCCAGCAGCGCGGCGACGAGGCGGGTGGCGAGTTCGCGCGGATTCGTCTTCAGCGGCTTGGCCAGCTGCATGGCGATGTTGCAGGCGATGTCGCCATGGCTGGGATCGCGCGGACGCTCCAGGACGATGTTGGGCGTAAGATCGCTGCCCGCGACGATGGGGGCCAGCGCGGCCTGGAACAGGGCAACGATCTCTTGTTTTTGTTGGGCGAGCATGAACTGTGGTCGAAAATATAATAGACGGGGGCGCAGCGCGGGCAATTCCGCGGGCAAACAGCGGTCATTATACTGCTTTGTCATAGCACGCAAACAACCCCGGGGCCTCGCCGCAAGTCTCGCTTAAGCCTGCGCAACGCGTAACCGTTACAATGTGCGTCTTTATGCATTGATCGATTGCCATGACCGAAAAGCGCCCGACGCTCACCCTCAAACCGAAGGCCCCGACGGCCGACACCCGGCGCGGCCGTGCGGCCGCCAAGGGGGCCGGCCCGGCCCGCCCGGGTGGCGCACCGGGCAAGGGATCGTCCGGTCCGCAGGGCGGGCAGGGCGGCGGCCGTCCCCAGGGCGGTCCCGGCAATGCCCCGGCCCGCGGCCAGGGTAATCCGGCCGGGCCACGAGAGGCCGGGCCGCGAGAGGCCGCGCCGCGCGGCGACGGCCCGCGTGACGGGCGCCGTGCGCCGGGCAACCCGCGCGGCGACAACCCGCGCGGTCCCGGCAACACGCCGCCGCGCGGCACGCAGCGTATCGAACCGGCCCCGCGCAATGACGGCCTCCGCGACGACGGCCCGCGCCTGCGCCAGAGCCACGAGGTCAAGGCACCGGCCCAGCTCGACTACCGTCCCGACCTGCGCGAAGACTCGCTCGCGTTCGCCCTGCTGGGCGCCGCGGGCAGCCTGGCCCGGGTGCGGGCCGGCATGGCGCTGCCGCAGGCGCTGGCCGAGGTGTTCCAGGCCTACGACGCCCAGCCGCAGGCGCGCGGCGCCATGCAGGACATCGCCTACCGCGCGCTGCGCCAGCTCGGCCGCAGTGGCACCCTGCTGGACCTGATGACGAGCAAGGCCCCGGAACCCGCCATGCTGGCCGGCCTGCTGGAATGCGCGCTGGCGCTGCTCGATCCGCCCGAGGGCATGGCGCCCCCGTACGAAGCGTTCACGGTGGTCGACCAGGCGGTCGGTGCCGCGGCCGCGCACCCGGATTTCGCCCACGCCAAGGCGATGGTCAACGCCGTGCTGCGCCGCTTCCTGCGCGAGCGCGAGGCGCTGGCCGCCGCCGCGCTGCGCGAGCCGGTGGCGCAGTGGAACTATCCGCAGTGGTGGATCGACGCCGTGCGCGGCGCCTACCCGCAGGCGTGGCAGGACATCCTCGCGGCCGGCAACCGCCAGCCGCCGCTCACGCTGCGCGTGAACCGCCGCAAGACCGACGTCGACTCGTATATCAGGACGCTGGCCGCGGCTGGCATGGACGCGGAGCAGGTCGGTCCGAGCGCCGTGCGCCTGGCCCAGGCCGTGGGCGTGGCGCAGATCCCGGGCTTTGCCGACGGGGTCGTCTCCGTGCAGGACGCCGGCGCCCAGCTGGCCGCGCCGCTGCTCGACCTCCATGACGGCATGCGCGTGCTGGACGCCTGCGCGGCCCCGGGCGGCAAGAGCGGCCACATCCTGGAACTGGCCGATGTCGACCTGACGGCGCTGGACGCCGACGCACGCCGCCTCGTCCGGGTCGACCAGAACCTGGAGCGGCTCGGCCTGTCCGCGACCGTCAAGGCGGGCCCGGCCGAAGAGCGCGGCTGGTGGGACGGCGTGCAGTACGACCGCATCCTGGCCGACGTGCCGTGCACGGCGTCGGGCATCGTGCGGCGCCATCCTGACATCCGCTGGCTGCGCCGCAAGAGTGATACCCTCCAACTTGCAACACTTTCCAGCAAAATACTCGACAACCTTTGGCAGATGCTCAAGCCCGATGGTAAATTGCTGTTCGTGACATGTTCGCTCTGGCCACAGGAATCGGAAGCGCAGGCCGCCGCCTTCGCGGTGCGCCACGGTGCGGTCCGTCTCGATGCGCCGGGCCAACTGCTGCCCCACAGCGGCGCCGGACGGGATCATGACGGTCTGTTCTACGCGCTGTTCCAGAAGGCCGGAGCGTAGTCTTCCCCATAACGCTTTGTAAGGCTCTGGCCCTAGTGACTGTACGATTTTTCCTCCTCCTCGCCTGCCGGCTGTTGCTGGCGCTCACGTGCGCGACGGCGCAGGCGGCCGAAGGGATCGAAATCACCCGTGCCAGCATCGAATCCTCCGACGACGGCTACCGTCTCGCCGCCAATTACGCCTTCGACCTGACGCCCGGCCTCGAGCAGGCGATCCAGCACGGCGTGCCGCTGTCGTTCACGACCGAGGTCGAGCTGACCCGGCCGCGCTGGTGGTGGACCGACGACCATGCCGTCTCGTCGCGCCGCACGGTCAAGTTGAATTACGACGTGCTGTTCCGCGTCTATCACGTCTCGGTCCCCGGCAGCATCCAGCAGAATTTCGACACCCTCGACGAAGCGATGCTCGCGATCCGCCGCCCGGCCCGCTGGCTGATCGCGCCGAAGGGCGCCTTGAAGCCCGGCGAGACCTACAACGCCACCGTGCGCATGTACATGGACCGCGAATACCTGTTGAAGCCGCTGCAGGTCGATGCCTTCAACAATTCCGACTGGCGCCTGGCCTCGCACAAGAAGAGCTTCACCTACCGTGCGGAGTGACACGTGATCCGGGCCCTGCGCTACGCCCTGGTGATCGGCAGCGCGATCGCCTCGATCCTGCTGTTCCTGCTCGCCTCGGCATCCAACAACACGGGCTTCTTCGCCCGTAACTTCACCTGGCTGTTCGGCCTGATCATCGTCGTCGCCGGCGCGCTGTTCGTGCTCGTGATGGTCGCGCTGTGGCGCCTGTATTCGCGCTACAAGGCGGGCAAGTTCGGGTCGAGGCTGATGGCCAGGCTGATGCTGCTGTTCGGGGGCATCGGCATCGTGCCCGGGCTCGTCATCTTCATGGTCTCGGTGCAGTTCGTCTCGCATTCCATCGAATCGTGGTTCGACGTCAAGATCGAGGCCGCCCTCGACTCGGGCCTGAACCTGTCGCGGGCCGCGCTCGACGAAGCGCTCGCCAACCTGAGCGCCAACGCCGGCACCGTGGCCGCCACGCTGGCGGGGCAGGGCGAGGCCGACGCCCAGACGATCCTGGCGCGCGCGCTCGACGACGGCAACGGCATGCAGAGCGCGCTGCTGCTCGACGCCGCCGGCCAGATCGTGGCCAGCGCCGCCGAGGACCGCCGCGCCGACCTCGGCGCCGACCGGCCGACGCCGCAGATGCTCAAGCAGGCCGCGATGCCGGGCGGCTATGCGCGGCCGGAAGGCGGCATCGACGAGGACTTCCGCGAGGCGCACGGCGAGCAGCCCAGCGCGCTCGACGCCGCCACCGGCCTGCGCCTGCGCGTGGTCGTCGCGGTGCCCGAGCCGCCCGGCATGATGCCGCGCTACCTGCAGCTGACGCAGGCCGTGCCCGTCAACCTGGCGTCCAACGCGGCCGTCCTGTCGACCGCCTACCGCGAATACCAGGAACGCTTCGCCGCGCGCCGCGGCCTGCGCAAGATGTACATCGGCGAGCTCACGCTGACCCTGCTGCTGGCGATCTTTTCCGCGTTCGGCGCCTCATTCCTCATCGCCGGCAACCTGGCCCAGCCGCTGCTCGTGCTGGCCGAGGGCACGCGCGCCGTGGCGGAGGGCGATCTGTCGCCGCGCCCGATCGTCGAGACGAAGGACGAACTGGGCACGCTGACGCAGTCGTTCAACGCCATGACCGGCCAGCTGTTCGAGGCGCGCTCCGCCGTCGAACGCAACCGCGCCGCGCTGGAAAGCGCCAAGGCCCACCTGGAGTCCGTGCTCGCCAACATGTCGGCCGGCGTGATCGTGATGGATGCCGACGGCGTCGTCGTCAACTCGAACGACGCCGTGCACCGCATCCTGCAGGTCGACGTGGCGTCGCTCGCGGGCCGGCCGCTCGACACGATCGAAGGCCTGGAGGCGTTCGCCGGCGCCGTCGGCCGCGCCTTCTCGGCGCAGAGCGCGCAGTCCGCCGCCGGCCGCGGTCGCGGCCGCCTGCACTGGCAGCAGCAGATCGAGATCCCGCGCCGCCCCGGCACCGGCGACGACCACGACATCACCCTGCTGGCACGCGGCTCGCGCCTGCCGGTCGGGGCGGGCAGCGGCTTCATCGTCGTGTTCGACGACATCTCCGACGTGATCTCGGCGCAGCGCTCCGTGGCCTGGGGCGAGGTCGCGCGCCGCCTCGCGCACGAGATCAAAAACCCGCTGACGCCGATCCAGCTGTCGGCCGAGCGCCTGCAGATGAAGCTGGCCGACCGCGTCGACGCGGACGGCGTCGCGCTGCTGAACAAGGCCACCGACACCATCGTCAGCCAGGTGGCGGCGATGAAGCGCATGGTCGACGATTTCCGCGACTACGCGAAGACGCCGCCGGCGGTGCTGTCGCCGCTCGACCTGAACGACCTGATCGAGGACATCCTGCACCTGTACCTGTCCGAGGACGGCTCCGACGTGATCCATCCGTCGCTGCAGCCGGACCTGCCGCGCGTGATGGGCGACACCACCCAGCTGCGCCAGGTGATCCACAACCTGCTGCAGAACGCCCAGGACGCACTGGCCGACCGCACCGACCACAGCGAGCCGCCGCGCATCGACCTCATTACGGAAGCCATCCACTTCGTCGGCGCCGACGGCGCCACCGGGACCGCGGTGCGCCTGGCCATCGTCGACAACGGGCCCGGTTTCTCGCCGAAGATCCTGTCGCGCGCCTTCGAACCGTACGTCACGTCGAAGGCCCGCGGTACCGGCCTCGGCCTGCCGATGGTGAAGAAGATCGTCGACGAACACGGAGGCCGGATCGACGTCGCCAACCGCGCCGACGGAACTGGCGCTTCGGTATCGATTTTGCTGTTAAAGTTAGCGCCAGAGGCGAACTTGGCCGAAGCGTGAATCACGCATAGAATCTTGGCTGTAAGGGAAGCCGGAACGACGCCCCGGGCGGCGAGGTTTCCCGGCATTCTCCGTAGAGAGAGATCGAATAAGGCATAACAAGATGGCGAACATACTCGTAGTTGACGATGAAATGGGCATCCGCGAGCTGCTCTCGGAAATCCTGGGCGACGAGGGACATGCGGTGCAGCTGGCGGAAAACGCGCAGCAGGCCCGCCAGGCGCGCCAGCAGGGCGCGCCCGACCTCGTGCTGCTCGACATCTGGATGCCCGATACCGACGGCGTCACGCTGCTCAAGGAGTGGCAGCGCGATGGCCTGCTGACGATGCCGGTGATCATGATGTCCGGCCACGCCACGATCGACACCGCCGTGGAAGCGACCCGCATCGGCGCCCTGAATTTCCTGGAAAAACCGATCGCCCTGCAAAAGCTGCTGAAAGCCGTGCAGCAGGGCCTGCAGCGCGGCCAGGAGGCGGCGCGCGCGCCGGCCCTGGCGCCGCGTCCGATGGTCGCCACGGCCGCCGTCGCCGCGCCGGTGCCGGAACCGAGCGTCGCGGCGCAGCCGATGTTCGCGCCGCAGCCGCCGGGCGGACCGCTCGGCGGAGGTATCGGCATGGCCCGCCCGGTCAGCAACGGCGAGGCGCATGCGCACGGCTACACGCTGTCGTTCGACCTGCCGCTGCGCGAGGCGCGCGACGCGTTCGAGCGCATGTACTTCGAGCACCACCTGGGCCGCGAAGGCGGTTCGATGACGCGCGTGGCCGAAAAGACGGGCCTGGAACGGACCCACCTGTACCGCAAGCTCAAGCAGCTCGGCGTCGAGCCGGGCAAGCTGGGCAAGAAGAATGCCCAGTGACCCCGGCGGGGGCTCCACCTGCGCCGACACGCGCACCGTCCTGACCCTCGTCACGGGAGCCGGGGCGGCGGCGCGCGAAGCGGCGATCGCCGCTCATCTTTCTCATCCGCACGATCCTGACGACACGGGCGC
>Ga0308161_1004313_pt1 | contig 13090 bp, 10 predicted proteins | sample PhyFR2_FD_201034 | JGI IMG/M metagenome (GOLD analysis project Ga0308161, IMG submission 201034) | Phyllosphere microbial communities from UC Gill Tract Community Farm, Albany, California, United States - DLSLF.R2 | ecosystem: Host-associated > Plants > Phyllosphere > Unclassified | place: USA...
CGCAGGATGATGTTGACCACGCCGGACATCGCATCGGCGCCGTAGATGGCCGAAGCACCGCCACGCACCAGCTCGATGCGCTCGACGAAGCTGAGCGGAATGCCTCCCAGATCGGTCAGCCCGCCTTCTTCCAGCGACACCATCGGATAGCGCGGCAGGCGCCGGCCGTTGACCAGGAACAGGGTGGCGCGTGGGCCCATGCCGTCCAGGCTGGTGGTGGCGGCCGCGCCGACCGGCAGGTACAGCGAGTCGCCGCTGCGCGAGGTGCTCAATGGCGGATGGCCGTTCATGCCGGGCAGGTGGCGCAACAGGTCGAACAACGTGCCGTAGCCGCTGCGCAGGATGTCCTCGCGATCGATCACCGTTACCGGCAGCGTGGTCTGCACGGAGGTGCGCGGCAAGCGGCTGCCGGTGACATGGATCGGCGCCAGTTCCACCTGCACCGGCTTGGCTGGCGCGGGCGGCGGTGGCCGCCGTACCGGCTGCGCGACCACGGCGGGAGGGGCAGCGTGCCGGCGCACCACGAATCCGCCGCTGGGGGTCTGCAGGATATTCACCGGCATGCCGGCGACCAGCTGCTTGAGTGCGGCGGCCGGCGCCAGCGAGCCGGCGACGCCGCCGGTGCGCAGGCCGGTCAGTTCACGTGCGTCGAACACCAGGGCAATGCCACTCTGGCGTGCCCATTGCTGCAGGGCCGGCGGCAGGGCGCCGGGAGCGATACGGTAGTCGACCTGTCTGACGGCTTCTGCTGACGCCGCCGTTGCCGCCGCACCGGGCACCAGCACAACGCACAACAGGGCCTGCAGCAGACCCCAGCGCAGCACGTCCCACCGAAGCACGTCCCAACGAAGCACACCAGGCGCCGGCATCGGCCGCCGCCTCAGTAGGTGCGGCGCAGTTCCAGCGCGCCATCCGAGCGCGGCTGGCCAGCAATGGACCACCCCAGTTCCAGGGCGGAAAGCAGTTCATGCGCGTCGCCTGCACGGAAGGTGCCGCTGACCGCGAGGTCGGCGATATCCGGGTCGGCGACCACCAGTGGCGTGCTGCCATAGCGGTTCATGCGCTCGACCACAGTGGCCAGGGGCGTGCCGTCGAACACCAGCCTGCCCTGCGGCCAAGCCTCGGCGGCGGCAGTCGAGGACAGCTGCGGGCCGGGTTGGATCTTGCCGGAGGCCAGGACCTGCAGCTGCTGGCCCGGCGAGAGCGTGTGCTGCGCACTGCCACTGGTGACTTCCACCACGCCTTCCAGCAGCGCGACCTCGACCCGGCCGTCAGCCAGGCGTTCAACCTGGAAGGTAGTGCCGATATCGCGGATCGAGCTGCCGCCGGCCTGCACCCGCAGCGAGCGCGATGAAGGTTCGACCTGCAGCTGGATGCGACCGTGTTCCAGCGCCAGTTCGCGCTTGCGCCAGCCGAAGCGTGCGGTCAGCGTGGTGCCGGCGTCGAGCGTGGCGATGCTGCCATCGGCCAGGGTGCGCTGCTGCGGCAGCAGGCTGGCGTTGGCGTAGGTCAGCGGTGTGGGGTTGCCATCGGTGTACAGCATCCAGCCCAGGCCAACGGCCAGGCACACGCCTGCAGCGGCGGCGACACCGGGCAGCCAACGCCGCTGCGGCCGGCGTGCCGCACGCGCGGCGGCGGTGCGCAGCCACGGGTCGCTGGCCAGGCCGGCGCTGCGCTGGTGCAGCTTCTCGGCCTGCACCCACGCGCTGACATGTGCCGGATCCTCGGCCAACCAGTCCTCGAAGGACTGCCGTTCTTCGGCGCTGCAGTCGGGGGCGTCCAGCCGGGCCACCCAGGCGCTTGCGTGTTCAAAAAGCAACGTGTCATCCCTGTTGTCGTTGCGGATCATTCGGCATCTCCATCATTGTGGAGAGGATCGGGGCCCAGCTCCTTGCGCAGGCCCTGCAATGCACGGGCAATGTGTTTTTCCACGGTCTTGGCGGTGATGCCGCAATGCCGGGCGATCTGTGTATAGCTCATCCCGGTGATGCGGTTGAGCAGATACACCTCGCGGGCACGTTCGGGCAGCTTGAACAGTGCCTGGCGCAGCAGGGCGAGCATCTGCCCGGATTCTGCCTGACGCAGCGGATCAGGAGAAGCACTGGCGGCTTCTTCGTTGCCGTCGCGTTCGGTCAGCGACAGGTGGTTGCGCGATTGTGGCGAGCGCCCGCGGTCTGCCAAGCGGTTGCGGGCGATGCGGTACAGCAGCAGCCGCAGCTCCTCGGTGCCGTGCGCGCGGTAGCGGATCAGGCGCTCCATGCAGTCCTGGGCGATGTCCTCGGCATCCTCGGGGCCGACACCGCGGGCGCGCAGGAAAGCGCACAGCGGCGCGCGTTCCTCGCGCACGAATGCGATGAAGGCATCCGGAACCCCGGGCAGATCCGGCGCAGGACGGAGCAAAGGGGAGGGCGCGGACAGGGGAGGGCCTCGGACGACGATGACGGACGCGTCACCGAGTTTTACGCGACGGTGACCGGATGGGGAAGCCCACGTTTCTTCCGCATTTCCATTGTGAATGCATTCATGTTTTTTCTCGCCGTCGACTGGGGGCGTCGGGCCCGCTGCTGCGTTCTGCTTTCGACCCGCGTGGTGCGGGCGGAGAGAGAGAACGCAATGAAGCATTCGAAGTTGAGCATCGCCCTGGCAGGCCTGGTGGGTATCGCGACCCTGGGCCAGATGGATGACGTCATGGCAATGAATTATCACGTGCAGGGCGATCGCGTCGTGCTGAGTGGCGGTGTCACCGTCGCCGACGTCGTCGCGCTGCCGGCGCTGCTGGCCAAAGCGCAGGCCGAAGGCCGCCCGATCCGCGAAGTCGTGCTGCGCACCTCCAATGGTGGCGCGCTGATCGCGGGTGAGTGGCTGCAGGGCGTGATCCGCACCAACGGCCTGAACACCATCGTGTCCGGCCACTGCATCTCGTCCTGCTCGATCATGCAGTCCGGTGGCGTCGAACGTTACCTGGCCGGCGACCTGCCGCTGGTCGACTCGGTGCAGATCCACGCTGCCAGCAACAGTGGCAAGGTGATCTACACGCCGTCGCCGCGGATGACCGAGATCTACACCGGCAACTACGGCGGCGGCATGGATGCCGGCCTGCTGCACAAGGCCATGTACGAGGTGGTGCAGCCCAACGGCCTGCTGGTGTTCCGCGACCCGGCCCGGACCACCGGTGCTTCGGTCAGCTTCGATCCCGATGGCAGCGGCCGCAGGCTGGAGACCTTCCCCGGCCAGGACATCTACAGCAACAACATCATCACCGCCGCCGGTTACCGCGATCCGGGCGATACCCTGACGGTCACCGGTAATGTCAGCGGCGACATCAATCCAGGCTACCTGCGCACTGCGCGCCAGCTGCAGGCGTTCGTCGATGACGACTTCGCGCGCTGGAACGATAACGACTTCGCCACCACTTACATCAACCAGGCCGTCTCCATCTACAACGCCGCTGCACGCGGTCCCAACGGCATCGGCACCTTCTCGGTACAGGACTTCCTCAGTGATCCGGGCATCCAGGCCGACCTGCTGGCAAGCCTGCGCCTGTCGGAGCTGGACGCTTCCACGCTGGGCAATTCGGCTGGCGTGATCCGCGTCGCCAAGGGCGGCACCTGGCGCACCGCCGAAACCACCGGCGCCGATTTCATGCTGGTGGAGAACGGCACCATCGCCCTGGAAGGCGGCGCATTGCGCACCCCGGAGCTGCGCGTGCTGGCGGCCGGCATGGTGGTCGGCCACGGCGACATCGCCTCGGTTGCCACCGACTCGAACGCACTGCTCGATGCCACCGGCCCGTCGTACCGCGAGGACGGCTTCAACCGCCTGCGCGTGTACGGCACCCTGATGCCGCGTGGTGGTGATCTGGTCACCCACGGCTACGTCAACATCATGCCGGGCGGCAAGGTGCTGTTCGACGTGACTGAAGCCGGCGGCTCCCAGGCCGGGCGCCTGCGTGTGGGCGACTTCTACGACAGCGGCGCCAACGAGGGTGCGCTGGTCATCTCGCCGGGCGCCCACCTTGAACTGAACGTGGCGCAGGGCTTCTACGCCGGCAACTACCAGCGTGAGCTGGTGAGCGGCCCGATCTACCAGGGCGGTTTCACCGATGCGGTGCGCCTGGGTGACACCGGCTATACGGCCAGCATCACCGACGGCGAGGTGTTCCGGCCACGCCACAATTCGCTGCTGAGCTTCAACATCAACCAGACCGCCGAGGGCCTGTCGCTGACCGCCAACCCCGGCTTCGACCAGCTCGCGCAGCTTACCGGCAACAATGGCAACGATGGACTTGGTCGCGCGCTGGCCACTGCCGGCCAGCGCCAGGATGCCGGGCTGAAGCCGCTGCTGGGGGCGCTGCAGTTCGCTGACCGCGATGTGATCGCCCAGCAGGCCGGTGCACTGCGTGGTGATGGTCACGCCAGCCTGCGCCTGGCCGACAACGCGCTGGTCGGCAGCATCGGCAGCGTGGTGCAGCAGCACCAGGCCGCACGACGCAGCGGCAGCGGTGATGCCGGTGGTTTGGCCGCACAGGCCGCGCAGGCGGCGTCGGCACAGCCGGGCATGGCCAATGGCAGTCTGTTCAATCAGTTGGCGATGCATCTGGTGGAGCCGGCGGGGACGGGCGGTGGCAGCACCAACTTCGGCGACGAAGCGCCGCGCAGCCATGGCCTCTGGGGACGGGGCTTCGGCAGCCATGGCCGCATCGATGGCGAGGGCGGCGTGGCCGGCCTGAGCCATACCGTCGGCGGCATCGTGCTCGGTGCCGATACGCAGCTGGCCGATGACCGGGTGACGCTGGGCGTCAGCGTTGCCGCGGCGGACATGTCGACCAAGGGCCGCGATGGTTCCGGGTTCACCGGTGATGTGCGCGCGCTGGATGTAGGCGGCTACCTGGATGCCACCTACTCGCGGGGTTACCTGTCGGCCTCGGTGCGCTACACCGACCTGCGCCACGACACCCGCCGCAGCATCGACGGCATCGATGGCCTGCAGGGTCCGTTGCGTGCGAAGTACAACAACGATGCGATCTCGGCCCGGCTGGAGCACGGCTTCTCGTTCACCACCGCCAAGGGCGTGGTGATCCAGCCGCTGCTGCCGGTGGTCGATTACGCGCGCACCTCGGCCACCCGTTTCAATGAAGGGCAGGGGGCCGGCGCACTGGTGGGGCGTGGTGACAGCCTGGAAAGCATCCGCGTCGGCGCGGGCCTGCAGGTGTTCAAGACCTTCGAAGGCAACAACGGCGAGCGCATCACCCCGCGCGCGCGCGTGGTCTGGCAGAAGGAACTGGGCGACACCCAGGCCCGTTACAGCACCGGCTTCGCCGCTGCGCCGGACCTGGTGTTCGGTGCCAGCAGCCAGGCCGTGGGCGAGCAGGTGCTGGCCTGGAACCTGGGTGTGACCAGCCGCGCCACCGATCGCCTGTCGGTGATGGTCGACTACGTGGGCGAGCGTCGCGACGGCCAGCTGCAGAACGGCGTGATGCTGGGCCTGGGCTATACGTTCTAAGGCAGTACCGGCACCGGCGGCCGTCGCGCCGCCGGTGCCATCCCCATCGGGGTGCGGGTGCGCTATGGTCGTGGCGGATTTCCGCGCAGGCCTTGCCATGCAGATCGCCGTTTTCAGTGCCCGTCCCTACGACCGCCGCTTTCTCGAGGAAGCCAACCAGCGCGAGGGGGCAGGGCAGGATTTCCAGTTCGTGTACTTCGACGCGGCGCTGGACGTGCACACCGCCGCGCTGGCACAGGACTGCGCCGCCGTCTGCGTGTTCGTCAACGACAGGCTCGATGCACCGGTGCTGCAGGCCCTCCATGCGCTGGGCGTACGCGCGGTGCTGCTGCGCTGTGCCGGCTTCAACAATGTGGACCTGGCCAGCGCGAATGCGCTCGGCCTGTTCGTCGCCCGCGTGCCGGCCTACTCGCCGGAAGCGGTGGCCGAGCACGCTCTGGCGCTGGTGATGACCCTCAACCGGCACACCCATCGCGCCTACAACCGCGTGCGTGAGGGCAACTTCATGCTGGATGGCCTGCTCGGCCGCACCCTGCATGGCAAGACCGTGGGCATCGTCGGTACTGGCAAGATCGGGTTGGCCACCGCGCGCATCTTCCGCGGCATGGGCTGCACCGTGCTGGGACACGATCCGTATCCCTCGCCGGCGTTCGCCGGGATCGGCGCGATGGTTGAACTGGACGAGCTGCTCTCGCGCTCGGACATCGTCTCGCTGCATTGCCCGTTGACCCCGGATACCCAGCACCTGATCGACGACGCCTCGCTGGCGCGGATGAAGCCCGGCGCGATGCTGGTCAACACCTCGCGTGGCGGCCTGGTCGATACCCATGCGGTGATCCGCGCGCTGAAGTCGCGCCGGCTGGGCCACCTGGCCATCGACGTCTACGAGCAGGAAAGCGCGCTGTTCTTCCAGGACCTGTCGGGCGAGATCATCGACGATGAGGCGTTCCAGCGCCTGATGACCTTCCCCAACGTGCTGGTGACCGGCCACCAAGGCTTCTTCACCGTGGAGGCGTTGCAGGAGATCTCGGCGATCACGCTGGGCAACCTGGCCGATTTCGCGGCGGGGCGGGAGTGCGGCAACCGGGTGGCGGCGGGTTGAGAGCCCGGGCGGGTGGGCGTTTGACGGCAATCGTCACGACCGGATTGACCGCAGGGGCAGGGCGACCGTAAAATTGCCTGCTTCGCCGGAATAGCTCAGTTGGTAGAGCGGCGCATTCGTAATGCGTAGGTCGTAGGTTCGATTCCTATTTCCGGCACCAGTTTCAGCAAAAGCCCCGGCCTTGGTCGGGGCTTTTTGTTTGGGCGGCACGGTTCTCCGTCGGCCCTCGCCCCCTGGCCCTTCAGCTCTGCCTATAATCGGCCGCGCAGATCACCTGCACTGGTTCACCCGCACGGAGGCTTCCCATCATGTCCATTGCTGCAATCCCCGATGTTTCGCTGGTCGACAACAGTGAGCAGCGCACGCCGCTGATCCTGGTGCTGGACTGTTCCGGCAGCATGAGCGGTGGCCCCATCGAGCAGTTGAACGCGGGCCTGAAACTGCTGGAGCAGGAGCTGAAAGCCGATGTGATCGCGGCCAAGCGTGTGCGCGTGCTGCTGGTCGAGTACGGCGGCATGGACAACGCGGCCATCAGCGGTGACTGGTGCGATGCGATGGATTTCACCGCGCCCACGTTGTCGGCCAACGGCACCACACCAACCGGTGCGGCCGTGGAAGTGGCACTGCAGGAGATTGAAGACGAGAAGGCGCGCTTCCGCCAGGCCGGCGTCGCCTACACCCGGCCGTGGCTGTTCCTGATGTCCGATGGCCAGCCCACCGACGCCTGGGAAGCGGTGGCCGAGCAGTGCCGCGAGGCCGAGCAGCAGAACAAGGTCGCGGTGTTCCCGATCGCTGTCGGTAATGCTGACATGAGCGTGCTGGGTCAGTTCAGCCGCAATGGCGAGCGCGGCGTGAAGCGCCTGCAGGGCCTGCAGTTCAAGGAACTGTTCCTGTGGCTGAGCGCGAGCATGCGGGTGGTTTCCAACTCGACGCCCGGTGGCCAGGTGCAATTGCCGGCCACCGACAGCTGGTCACAAGTGCCGGTCTGACCATGGCCTGGCGCGTGATGGCCGCATCGGCCACGGGACGGTCCCATCTGGACCGCGGGCAGCCCTGCCAGGACGCCTATGCGTCGGTGCAGGTGGGGCAGACATTGGTCGCGGTGGTCTGCGATGGTGCAGGCTCCGCATCGCACAGCGATGTGGGCGCCCGGCACGTATCCAGCAGCGTGGCGGCGTCGGTTACCGGGTCCGCGCAGCTCGGCGCCGATCCACTGGCACTGCCGGTGGACGCGCTGCGCAGCATCATCGAAACCGCTGTCGACGATGCGCGCGGGCAGCTGGCGATGCTTGCGCTGAGCCAGGGCCTGAAGCTCTCCGACCATGCCTGCACGCTGGTAGGGGCGGTCGCTACGCGCGATGGCGGCTGGTTCTTCCATGTGGGCGATGGCGTGGCCGCCTGTGCGTTCAGCAATGAATCGCCCGATGCGGTATCGCTGCCTGCCAACGGCGAGTACGCCAACGAAACCTGGTTCGTTACCGGTGGCAACTGGCGCGAGCAGCTGCGGTTGACCCGCTTCGAAGGGGCCATCGATGCGCTGGTGCTGATGTCCGACGGCGTGCAGCCGTTTGCGATGTCGCGCGCGGGCGACAGCCTGTTCCAACCGTTCATCGCACCGGTGATCCGTTATCTGGCCGGCGTGGACGAGACCCACGGCAGCCAGGCGTTGCACGCGACGCTGGCCGACCCGCGCACCGATCAGATCACCGGCGACGACAAGACGTTGCTGGTCGCCCTGCCGGCCTGAGCACATGCCCGGGCGCAGCGGCGAAAAGGTCTACGACGCGCAGCGCAGGCCGCTCACCCTGGAGCGGCTGCTCAAGAGTGGCGGTGCGGGCAGCGTGTTCACCCTCAAGGAGCGGCCGCGCGAAGTGGCCAAGCTCTACCATTCGGACAAGGATGCGCGCGTCTACGAGCGCAAGCTGCAGGCGATGCTGGAGCTGCAGCCGGACCTGCCGCCGATGGAAGGGCAGGGGGCCGACCAGGTACAGATTGCCTGGCCGATGACCCTGCTGCGGGATCGCAGTGGGCGTTTCATCGGCTTCACCATGCCGATCCTGGATCTGTCGGCCACCAGCGATCTGGAACATGTGCTGCAGGAGCGCCAGGCACGCTCCGAGGGCCTGCCCACCGGATTGGGCGCGAAGATGACCCTGGCCGCCAACCTGGCGGTGATGCTGGCCGCGCTGCACCGGCGGCAGCACTATGTGGTCGACCTCAAGCCGCTGAACGTGCGGTTCTATCGCAGCACCTTGTTCATCGCGATGCTCGATTGCGATGGTTTCAGCATCCAGGGCAAGGGCGAGCGCTTTCCGGCCGGGCAGGTCACCACCGACTACCTGGCGTCCGAGTTCCAGCAGCCGGGGGTGAAGCCGGGCCAGGAGGAGGCGCAGGATCGATTCGCGCTGGCGGTGATGGTGTTCCAGCTGCTCAATTCCGGCCTGCATCCGTATGCGGGCCGGCCGCAGGGGGCGACGGTGCCCAGTGACCTGCCGGCACGCATCGCCGCCAACCTGTACCCCTACGCGCGTGGCAAGCCGCACCCGCGGATGCTGCCCTCGCCGGTCAGCGGCCATGATATGTTTCCGCCGGCGCTGCGCGACATGTTTGATCGTGCGTTCTCGGCGCAGGCACGCCGACGGCCTTCGGCGCAGGAATGGGCCACGCTGCTGCTGGACTACGCACGGCGCAACGCCGGTCAGCTGGTGGCGTGCGGCAAGGATGCGGCCCACCAGCATTTTGTCGGCATGCCCTGTGCCGCCTGCGCCCGCGCGGAACTGCTGGCCGGCAGCGCCCGCGCGGCGCAGACCCGCACGCGGCAGAAACCGAACAAGGCCCGCAAGCAGCGTGCACGCACCGCCGCGCGCGTCGCCCAGGCGCAGCCGGTCACCGCGCAGGCGTCGGCGGCCAGCGGCGTTCCCGGCGTGATGTCGCGGGTGACGATGGCGGTGATCGGCACGCTGCTGCTGGGCTGGGTGATGGGCTGGGGCATGCCGGCCTACCGCCGCTACAGCGCGCTGGTAGACCCGGGCATCTGGGATGGCGTGGGGCTGGCCGTGCAGATGGCCATGCTGGCGATCGCGATCCTGCTGTTCATCCTGTTCGTGCCGATGCTGATCATGAGCAAGCGCCCATGAAGCTGCTGGGTGTACTGGCCGTGCTGTTGCTGGCACTGATCGGGATGGCGCCGTTCTGGGGCGACCTCGGCGTGCTGGTCTACAGCTCGATCGGCTGGCTCGGACGAGTGCTGTCGAGCGGCGTGTTGAGTGATGGCAGGGCGGCGCTGCGTGCTGCGCTGCTGATCGGCGGAGCGGTGTCGGTGCTGTCATTCCTGCGCGTAGCGGTGCAGGACCGGGCCGTGGACTATCTGATCGCGTCGGTGATGTTCGGCTTCCTCTCTTTCGTCGTCTTCATCGTCACCGGCATTTCCGGGGATGGCGCTACGGGCGCAGGAAGCGGTCAACAGGGGCCGAGCTCGGTACTGGTCGGCGAGGATCGCGCTACGGTTCCGCGTTGGTACTCGCGCGGTCATTTCGAGCGGGAAATGCTCAACAAGGTGCACGAAACCGCGCGCACTGCTGCCCGTGGCGATCTGCCGCGTACGCAGGCGCTGATGCAGGAGCTGGATCTGTGGGCGCGCAATGGCCCCGTGCTGCGCGAAGACCGCACCGAGTACGAGCGCCTGCGCGCGGCGTACAACGAGACCATCGAGACCCTTGCCGCCCGGTCCGGCCGCCGCACGCAAAGGACGGCGGGGCTGGCCAGCGATGCGGGCGCGATGGTGGACCGGCTGACGGCGGAGGAAGCGCGCGAGCTGGAGCTGAAGCAGGTCGAGCTGCTGCAGCAGATGTGGAAGCTCTCGCCATCGAGCACCTCGGTTGCGATGCGCCTGCTGGCGACGGATCTGCAGGAGCTGGCGATCCGCTCACGGTGGTCGCCGCGCAAGCCGTTCGACCGTGAGGGCGACGCGGCACTGGAAGAGCGCCTGTGGCGCATCCACGGCACGCAGGAGGTGTTGTTCGCCTATGCACCGCTGGAGGAGCGTCTGTGGAATGCCTACGCTTCGACGATGGTCGACACGGACGAAGAGCTGGCGCTGGGCGCGCTGGTGATTGCCGGACTGATCGACCGCAGTGACAAGAACGCTTCGTCCGATCCCGCCCGGTTCGACGTGAACACGCTTCTGCTTGGCAGCGACGTGTTCATGCTCTCGACGCTGCTGGCCAGTGCGTCCGAAGACCGCATGGAGATCCTGACGGCGCGCGCGACACTGCTGCTGGGCGATGACGATCGGCAGGCGAAGGCAGGCATAGGCAATGCGCCGGACGCCGCCGACACCGCCGCAGACCCCGCTGGCCCGGCGGTGTCGGAGCCTTCGCCGCCGACGGTCCCGAAAGCGGACACCGCCAGGCAGGCGCAACGCGCGATGCCACCAGCGGGGATGCTGGTCGATCGCAAGGGCCTGGCGTTGCGTACGTCACCCTCTCTGCCGCCGTCGTCGCCACCAGCAGAGTATGGGCAGGTGCTGGTCGACCTGCCCGCCGCCGGCTTCAAGGACCTGCGCCATGGCATCCCGCTGCGCGCACCTGTGGAGGCCGACACCATGGTGACCCTGCAGGTGGATGTCTGGCAGACCGGCGTGGTTACGGCGGTGCTGGTGGAAGGCAGCAGTGGCAGCGCCCAGCTGGATGAGGCCGCGCGCCGGGGCGCACGCACCTGGCTCAGCGCGTCGAAGGTGCCCACAGGCGGCGAGCGCAGGCAGGTGACGGTCGTGTTCAAAGCGCCTGTCGCCGCCACGCCGCCGGCGGTGACCGTGGACGCACCAGCGCCGTCGGCCATGGACCCGCCGCCGCCGCAGCTGGACCCCGAGCAGGCGCTGGGCGCGCAGTTGGTGGCGATGACGCGCCGGCATCCCCCGCGTTATCCGCGTGGTGGAGGGGAGACGGTGCTGGAAGGCAGCGTCGAGCTGCTGATCACCATGTCAGCCGAGGGGCGCGTGCTCGATGTGACCGTGGACCGCAGCAGCGGACATCCGGCGCTGGATCGCGCCGCCCGTGAGGCTGCACTGCAATGGCACGTCACCCCCCGGCGGCCGGTGACCACGGTCAAGCAGATAACCCTGCGTCTCCCGGTGCAGTTCCAGGGCGGCTGACGGATCAGCCCGGGACGCGGCCGTCACCGCGCCCGTACCGGTTGCCGCAGCACCGTTTTCAGGCGAGCAGGCTCTACCTTGCGTGGGTCGCCCAGGTAGATCTCATGATGCGGCCCGGCGAAGGTCAGCCCCTGTGCCGGCATGATCCGTTCATGCAGTTCGGCCAGTGTCGGGCCCTCGTCATCGTAGGCGCCTACATGCAGCGTCTGCAGGCACAGGCCTTCCTCGTAAAGCGCCAGGCGCAGGCTCTGCGGCGCGGTACCGCGCTTGTCCGATGCCTTGGCCACCGCTTCGTTGAAACGCGGAACGCCGACGTCCAGCGGCGTGCGGATCATCATCGTCCAGCGCCACGCGTGCTTGCGCCGTGCCACGAAGCTTGACGGGTCGTCGGCCCACCACAGTCCCTCCAGCGGCGGCACCACGTAATCCCGTCCTTCGGCCTTCATCGCGAACTTCAGTGCGTAGCTGACCGAGTACAGCCACTCCACCGCATCGCGATAGGCCGGCGCCTGGTTCGGATCACCCTGGCCATCGACCATCACGAAGGACATCGGCGGCACCTCGATCCGCACGAACGAGCCGACCGGTGGCCGGTACAGCGCCTTGTCCTGCGTCTTGAAGTCGATCTTCGCCGGCGTGGTGGCGGACCGGGTCATTGCGCGGCTCCGTTGGCAGGCCCCTTCAGCTCCACCGTGTTGCCGTCCGGATCCTTGAAGTACAACGACAATCCGTCGCCCTCGGCACCGAAGTTGACTTCGGCCGGCCCCGGTACCGGTACGCCGTGGGCGGCCAGGTGGGCGACCAGCGCCGCTTCGTCGAAGGGGTGCACGCGCAGGCACAGGTGGTCGACATTGCGCCCTTCGCTGCCCGGTCCGCTGCCGCCGTGGCGACCGAGCGTGCCGTCCAGGCTGATCAGGTCGATCATCGATGCGCCCGCGCGCAGGTGCACCAGGCCCAGGTGCTCGCGCCGCCGCACCACCGCGCAGCCCAGCACCTGGCCATAGAAGGCTTCGCTGCGGGCCAGATCGCGCACCCTCAGCACCAGGTGGTCGATGCGTTCAACGCTGAAGGGTCTGTCCATGCCGGGTTCCTCGAAGAAAGGGCAGTCACAACTTGCTGAACCTGTTCAGTCGACTTTGCCGAACGAGGGGCCTCGTCGTCCTCGTGGCCGATGCTACGCTGCCGTCCCCGCGCGTTCTGCCTGCCGCAATGGCGCGGTGCGACAACGTGTCGCATCCAGATCCGGGCCTTTCCTGCGCCTGATCATTGTCAATGCCTTTCTTAAATGGTGGGTGACGGCCTAAAATTGAAAGGCTGACTCGACCCCACCTCAC
>Ga0308161_1004315_pt1 | contig 13088 bp, 11 predicted proteins | sample PhyFR2_FD_201034 | JGI IMG/M metagenome (GOLD analysis project Ga0308161, IMG submission 201034) | Phyllosphere microbial communities from UC Gill Tract Community Farm, Albany, California, United States - DLSLF.R2 | ecosystem: Host-associated > Plants > Phyllosphere > Unclassified | place: USA...
AGCATGATTGAATTCATTTAAAGCTTTGAATATTACGGAGTCAGAGAACTCAGCCGATGACATAATCAACAATACTCCTGTAGATGCGTGTATAGCCTCAGAAGCGCTTTTAGGGATTGGCCCTTGCACTGGTGAGGACTCGCCCTTAGTTACTGTTACAGGCTCTTGTAGAAGCTCTGGGCGATACTTGGTTAATAGTAACTTTGTTAAACCATCCATCACTTACGTCCTTTAGGTGGTGATGGAGCCTCTACCGCTTCGGCTGGTTTAAATGTTTCACGAATCTGTTTTTCAACTGCCGATCTACGCGCTGCTTCTGCTTTAGCCAAATCTCGCTCTTCGCGGGCGCGATCCACTTTTAGCTGAGCTCCACCTGTGCTTGTATAAATAGTTCGTTGTGCTCTTCAATTTCTTCAAGATACTTGGCGGCTTCATCTTTGGCAATCTTGTCCAATGCTAACTTCTGCACTTCGGCTGGACGGTATGTGTAAAGTTCAAACGTAGCACTTCCGTATTGATCGAGGCCTGTTTGCACCAATCCCATTGGGTGGAGTGTATTACCGAGTGCAATTGCCTCAAGATATACGGGCAGCACCTCAAACGCATTTGGTACTAAGAAAGTCTCGACGCCTCCGTCGATCATCTTGGCGATGGGCTGTCCATGAGCGCCTACCTCAGCGTGCAGGTTGATTCCTGACTTCCTATCTCGGTATAAGGCCTGGGCTGTTTCGATACGGGATTGAAGTTCTTTCTGATCAATTGTTTTAAGCATGTAGTGTTTCTCCTGTCTGGATGGGTTGGTCTGAATGGATTATTTCAAGCATTGCCGGGGTTAGTGCGTCATACACCATCTTCTCCAGCGATTCCTGTGTAGTGGCTGGGTCAAGCTCTTCAAACGTTACTTGAAGACGACCAACTATTACTTTTTTTGTCGTTGAGCGTTTTGCTCGCCCGTATAATGTGCGGCAGCTGTCAGAACAGAACATTGCTCGACTTGTTTTTGCTGGGAATAACTTGCCGCAATGGCGACAGGATCTTTGGATTACGGCCAAGAGTAGGCCTCCTATTTAGGTGATATAGTTGTTTCGGAAGTTTCGTTGTTAAGCTGGAGGCAAAAAGAAAGGCGAGAGTTTTAAGGTTCTCGCCTTTTAAGTTTTAGCCGATGCTTGGTTTCGGTGTTACGAAGTTGTGCCCATTTCCTAAGTCGAGGACTGCGACCGACCGGGTGATAAATCCAATCTAACAGTATTCAGGCCAACGCAACTGCTCAACGTTATGGACCGTTCCCACGGCGGCCAGTTTGAAACTCTGACGAGCCTCAAGGAGAAATTCGGGGGGTCTTGCAGGAAGGCCAAAAGATCTTAAAAAATCCTCTACCTCAACTATATATTACCACAGATCCAGCCAGTGTCAAGCTAATTGGCACGATAAATGCATATATGTCGCTTTTGGCACATAATATGTCGCATACACGGCAATTCAAAGATCAATCTCCAGCCTAGGCACCGTCGACATTGCGGCAAGCTTCTGCTGGGTGCTGAAACCAGCGCTATACGTATCGAAGACTACTGTCCGGGTCTTATGGCCTACCAGTTCGCAAATCATCGGATAGGGCACATCATGGCGGGCAAGCTGGGTGATGGTGGTCCCCCTGACTGAGTGGAAGACGTGCTGAGCACCAAAGCCTAAGGATGTCTTGAGCACCCCGAATGACTTACCGAGCGCGCCGGTTCTGTCCCCACGCCTGCCAACAAAATCAGTTACTACGAGGAACCCATCTGCTGAGCCCTGCACGAGACGGGTGACAAGATCGGTTATTGCTGGATGAACAGGCACTAACCGGATTCCGGCCACGGTCTTGCTGTCCGCAATGTCGAGCATTGTCACGCCGTCGACGGTAATGACGTTTTCAATACGAAGGCGGCACAATTCGCTGATCCGGGCGCCGGTGAAATAACCCAACTCAATCAGGTCTGCTAAAGGATTATTGCCACCCTCAAGTGCTGTTTTATGTAGGCGAGCCATATCCGTCAGCGTGAAGTCTTTACGCTTTACATCCAGCGCCGCCTTGCCCTTAGGCAACGCCACCTTGTGACGTTCAAATGGATTGGCTGCCCCCTTGAAAGCGTCACGCCAACGAGGGTCGTACCGCATCGCCCACTGCCAGAAAGCGCTACCAGCGAGCAGGTATTGCTGCCGTGTTTTACCCGCCACATCCAGTGAATCGATCCAATGACTAACGCAATCGAAGTCGAGTGGCTTGCCAGTTTTTACGATGTAATCGGATAGCTTGCACAACCGGGCGTGCTGCGTGTCAATGTTCGCAGCAGATACCCCCTGCTTGGTCCTGAATGCTTTGAACGCTTCCAAGGATGCTGGCGTAAGTGGTGAGGCTGGCTTGTGTGCTGCCGGGTTAGCTACCAAGGCTTTTAGCTCTTGAAGCTGCTCTGATGGGATGTTCTGGGAACGTGTTAGGACTGCTGGAATGAGCGACTGAATGCCCTGCCCCAGTTCGTCAAAGAGGTGCCGCTTTCCATCCATGCCGTCCTTTAAATGATCCCGTACCCAGGCTTCAAAGGCTGCAACAAACCGAGGATTGGACCGCATACGAGCTTCGACAGCAGGGTCAATCTCAACCTGTAGCACCGGCTCACCGATCAGGCCGCGCTTCTGATCCGTCATCATCCCGTCAATAGCAGTGATCGCGTCCAAAACACCATTCTGCCAGCCTTCCGCCAAGGGGATGCCATCACGAGCAGCGTCTACCTGCTCCCACCATGCAGTTAGGTAACGGCTTCGACGGTGCATTGCCTCAGTTAGCGAACCCGTTTTAAGCGACCTCGACATAACACGCCTACCGCCGAACGCCTTACGCACATCAACCGGTACGTCGAATCTGACGTGGTACGTGCCACCCCGAAGCTGTAAATTGTGCGCCTTATCCATTGCCAGTTCCTGCGGACCATTTCTACGCAAGATTCTACGCAAATTAAGCTGCAAAGCCAGTAGGCCCAGTGTTTATTGGTGTTTGCCCCACTTTAGCGAGAGCTATATACTCTCGCGCCCGTTTTTGCTTTAGAGGACTTATCTCGTGTCCAACGTCGTTGCTGATCATCTCGTCTTGCTCGACCACCTGCGCAGCATCCTGGTTGCCGTCGGCGAAGCCGAACAAGTGCCCGAGGAAAGCCACACCCTGTTCCTGGAGCGCTTCGACGAACTGCGCGCCCTGCTGCCTATCGACCCGATCGAAAGTCAGTATCTGGGCCAGGACCTGATGAGCCAGGTCATCCTGCGCTACCCGCAAATCGCCCACCTGGTGCCACGCGACCTGCTCTGGTTCTTCGGCGGCGACTGCCTGCACTTCATGCCCGACGAAGAACTGGATTTGTACCAGGCGCTGGAAGAACGTCGTCATGAAGCCGAGCTCAATGACGAACCGTTCGACTGGAACCAGGAAAAGCAGCTGCTGGCTATGCCGGATGATCAGAGCAAGCACTGAAAAGTAAGAGCTATTTGAGGCCTGCACATCCCCGTGACCACAATAAACCAGCGGGCAATATTCGCCTTTCCTACACCTCAATCGCCCCCGCCCGCCCCGGCTCCACTGCAAACGACTTGAGGGTTGACAGCGCCGCCGCAGGATCACGGGGGTCGGTAATCACGCGAAAATGCGTCAGCATCTTTTGCGCGTCCACCTCTACCGACACATAACCGCGCTGGCGACTGTCGAAAAACTTCACGTGAGGATTGAGCGGCAAAATCTGCGTGAAGGCGTCAAACGGCGGACCATCCGAGGTCACCGAGGTACCGACGAACTCGGTGGCGACCACGGGTGAGTCCATGTCATTGGCGTCGGCGTGCAGGTCGGTGGTCCAGAACGAATGGATATCGCCGCCCCAGAACACCGGATTTTTCAGGCGTCGGTGCTCGATGGACGCCAACATCCTTGATCGATTGGCCATGTAGCCGTCCCAGCCATCGGTCCAGCGGCCAGGCTTGTGGTTCGTCAGGTCACGCTGGAAAATCGGCGCGACCAGCAGGTCCTGGGCAATCACATTCCATTGCGCCGTTGACTCGGCAAAACCACGGTCGAGCCAGGCCTCCTGCTGCCAGCCGAGCATGGTGCGCCGAGGGTCGCACAAGTCGGAACAGGTGTTGGAAGCGATATGCCCTTGATGGCTGCCATTGGCCAGAATACAGGGCTGCTCGGAACGGTATTGTCGACCGTCCAGCACATGGAAACGTACGAGTGCGCCATAGTCCAGATGCCGATAAATGCGCATGTCCGGACCTTTGGGCAGGCTGCTGGCACGTAGCGGCATATGTTCGTAAAACGCTTGATAGGCCGCCGCACGTTGCTTGAGAAACTGCGCCACGGACTCCTTCGGGTCCTGGGACCAGCGGTTGGCGTAGTCATTCTGAACTTCGTGATCGTCCCACGTTGCGACACTGGGTGCCGCGGCATGCAGCGCCTGCAGGTCAGGGTCGGTTTTGTAAAGCGCGTAACGGTTGCGGTAGTCACTCAAGGTCGAAGCGTCGCCGCTTCCATGGGCACGAATAATCTTGCCTGAGTCCGCCGCGTAGGAACTGTCGTAGATGTAGTCGCCCAGAAAAAACACAAGGTCAGGTTGCTCCGCAGCCAGATGGCGATAGGCACTGAAGTAGCCACGCTCCCAGTGGGAGCACGACACAAAACCCAGACGTGCCGCCGCCATGGCGTGCGCTGGCGGCGTTGTGCGCGCCTGACCCACCGGGCTCTGTGCACCCAGTCCGTCGAACTGATACCAATACGGTCTGCCCGGATCAAGCCCGCCGACCTCGACATGCACCGAATGGGCGAAAGTGCCGGTCGCCATCACCTCGCCTTGCCGGACGATGCGCGTCATCGCCGCATCGCTGGCCACCCGCCAACGCACCGGCACCGGCCGACTCAACCCACCGCGTCCATCGACGGCATTGAAGACCGGTGCAAGGCGCGTCCAGATCACAAAGCCATCGGGCAACGGATCACCCGATGCCACGCCGAGGGTAAATGGATAATCCACCCCGGCGCTGCGCGCAAACGGGCTGAGGAGTGAAAACGCCGTCGCGACGGCCAGTCCGCCGAGTACCCGCCTGCGGTCGTGGTTCACTGCATCGTTCACAGGCCGTTCTCCCAGTCATCACGCACGCTGGCGAACGTCAGTAAATCCTCATATAGGCCATTCTTTAAAAAGGCCTGGCGCGAACAGCCCTCAAAGCGCAGGCCGATTTTTTCCATCACTCGGGCCGACTCCTTGTTGCGGGCAAAACATTGACTGCCCACACGCTGCAACCGCAACTCAGTGAAACCAAAGTGCATCAGGGCGCTTGCTGCTTCTGCGGCATATCCCTGGTTGCGAGCGTGCGCCGCGACCCAACCGCCCAGATGACCATAATGATGACGCGCGCTGAGCCGAAGGCTGACGATGCCGATCAACTCACTGGTTTCGCGCACATGCATGCCCAGATTCAGCAACTCGCCGGCGTGGAATTTTTCGCCAAGGCCCGCAATAAAATCCTGCGCAGTCTCCAGGGTATAGGGCGAGGGAAGATTGGCGGTGTTGTCAGCAATGTTCGGTCCGTTGGCGAGTCTGAAAAGCGTTTCCGCCTGATCGCTTTCCAGCGCTCGTAGCAGCAGTCGCGAGGTGGTCAATCGAGGTAATTCGGACGGCATGGCGGTTGGCTCTGGAAGAAAATCGTCCAAGCCTGTACGCGCAATGTGTCAGTTTTAGTACGTCATAAAAACGTAAGGAAAACCCTCTGAAAGTGCCGTGACAGAGCCTTCAAACGGTCAATTAAAGTTAACCAATCGGTCATTTTTGGTTGCTAGCGTATCGCCCCTAATTCAATGACGGGGTAAAGGAATGAGAACCTGGGATGAACCCAAGAAACGCAAGGCGCACATCGAACTGATCCCGATGATCGACGTGATGATGTTTCTCCTGGTGTTCTTTGTACTGGTGAGCCTGAACGTCATTCCGGCACTCGGCATGAAGACCCAGTTGCCCAGCGCCAGCAGTTCGCAGCAGCTCAAACCGCAGAACAAATTCATCCTGACCCTGGGTCTGGAGGGTCAGCTGCAACTCGATGGAAAAGACCTCACAGTCGACGCTCTGGTGCCGGCGCTGAAGGCGGCCGAAAAGCCGGATAGCAAATCGACGATCATCGTCAACAGTGACAAGGGCGTTGAAGTCTCGCGCCTGGTGGAAGTGATGGACACCCTGCGCCTGGGTGGCTTCACTTCCGTGTCCATCGCCACGCGCAAGTCCTGATCATGTACGGCCTGTTTCGTGTGCGGCAGCTGCTGGGAAGCGTCCCGGCCGTGATCGCCCTGGTGTTGATTGCAATGGGCATCCAGTCTCAGACCTTGAAAGTCGAACCGGTGTACGACGAGTCGGCGGTCGAGCTGGCGTTGGTCGAGCCGGAGCCGCAAGTGATCCCGGAACCTGTGGTGGAGCCACCACCGCCGCCGCCCGTGATCGAGGATGAAGAGGCAGAACCTGCGCCACCGCCACCTCCCCCCAAGCCCGCGCCAAAACCCGAGCCCAAACCCAAGCCTGTGCCCAAGCCGGTCGTGGCCGCCAAGCCGACTCAGGCGCCGTCCCCTGCACCCGCCAAGCCCGCTGCACCGGCCGTGATCAAACCGACACCTGCCGCAGTCGCCCCGACACCCGCGCCACCGGCACCGGCACCGGCACCGCCAAAGGTCGACGGCCAGGCCCTGGAAGGCGGTTATCTCAAGGGCTTACGCAACGATCTGGACACCTACAAGCAGTACCCCACAGGGCGCCAGGCGTCACTCGAACGTCCCAGCGGTGAGGTGGTGGTGTGGTTGCTGGTCGACCGCCAGGGCCGGGTGCTGGATTCAGGCCTGCAAACCCAAGCGTCGAGCATGTTGCTCAACCGCGCCGCCACCAACAGCCTGCGGCGCATCAAGCAAGTCAAACCGTTCCCCGAGCAAGCTTTCGGGGGGCGCAATGAGCAGCGCTTTACCGCCACCTTCAACTACAACGTGCAATGAGCACCGACACCAGGACGACAGTGATGAGATTCACACGGATTCATCTGGCACTCGTTGCCGCAAGCATGGGCCAGGGCATGGTCATGGCAGATACCCGCGACAGTGACGTCGGCACGATTGGCGTGCAAGGCAAGGCCACTGCGGGTGGCGGCTACATGGTGCAGGAAGAAAGCATCAAGGGTCGTTCGACGGTCACCAAGGAAGCGCTGGATAAACAAACGGCAACCGGCAACGCGATCGACAAACTCAAGTACACACCAGGCCTGAATATCTCCAGCGAAGACAACACTGGTCTGTCGGGCTTTCGCTTCACCATGCGCGGGCTTAACTCCGACCAGGTGGGCACGTCGGTCGACGGCATGCCGATCAACGATTCGGGCAACTACGCGCTGTACTCCAACCTGCTGGGCGATCCGGAAAACATCGACCAGATCTTCGTCACCCAAGGCGCGTCGGAAGCCGACGGCCCGCACATCGGCTCCAGCGGCGGCAACATCGGCATCGTGACGGTACGTCCGACCAAGGAAACCGGGGCGTTCGTCAAACAGATCGTAGGCAGCAACGCCACCCGCAAGACCTTCGCACGGCTCAATACCGGCGAGGTCAACGGCCTGAGCAACTGGCTGTCTGCCTCTCATACCGAGGGGCAAATGTGGCGCGGCTCGGGCGCCGTGCGCGCCGACAAGGTCGAGTGGAACAGCTTCTTCGACGCAGGCAACGGCAACACCGCGAACCTGATCCTCAAGTACCACGAGCAGGACAACAACAGTTACAGCCAGTTGACCAAAGGCCAGTTCCAGCAAAATGGCCGCAAATATGATCCCTACCCCGCCACACCGACCGTGGGCAGCAACGGCAAGCTCAACAGCTACTACGCCCTGGCGCAGAACCCGTTCCAGACCTTTACCGGCGTGCTCAACACCCAATTCAAACTGGCCGACAACCTGGCCCTGTCGGTGATCCCATATTACTTCTGGGGCAACGGCAGCGGCGTCAACGCTTCGAGCTACACACTCAACCGTGGCTCGAACACCGGCGGCGTGTTCGACCTGGGCAATCTGCCTACGGCCGCGCAATACAACGCCGACGGGTCTTCAACCACGGGCGTTTACTACCGTCCTTCCCGCACCCAGACCTGGCGCCCCGGCATCACCACCAAACTTAACTGGGACCTGGGCGACCACAGCCTGCAGTTCGGCTACTGGTACGAGCGCGCACGTCAAAGCCAGACCCAGCCGTTTATTGGCCTTAAAAACAGCGGCAAACCGACCGACACCTGGCCGGACGGCGATTCGGTAGTCGATGCCAACGGCAACACCGTGCAGGGCCGCGACCGTTTCACTATTACTCCGGCGCAGAAGGTCTGGGCTCAGGACACCTGGTACATCAACCCGGACTGGACCCTCGTGGCCGGCCTTGCCTACATGAACGTCAAGCGTGATGGCACCAACAACGGCAGCCTCACCGAGCAGCCGGAAAAACGTAATCAGAGCTACACCAAGCTGCTGCCCAATGCGGGCCTCAAATATCAGTTGGATGAGCGTGATCAGTTGTTCTACAGCCTGTCGCGCAATATGCGAATTCCGCAGAACTACGTGCTGTACGACCAAGGCGCAGGTTCCATCGATGCCAAGCCGGAAACCAGCTGGAACCACGAACTGGGCTGGCGCTTCACTGGAGAAGACATGACGGTGGCGGCCACCTTGTTCTACATGCAGTTCAAGGATCGCCAAGTGTCATCCAAAAACGTCAACGGTGATTTCGCCGACATCAACGCAGGCTCCGTCAATAACCGCGGCCTGGAGCTGGAGTGGAGCGGCCTGCTGCCCAATCACTTCAACTACTACACCTCCTACACCTACACCAGGGCCGAGCAGCAGGATGACTTCACCGCCTTCAACGCGGGCCGGGCAATTGTATTGCCCACCAGTGGCAAGCAGTTCCCCAACGTACCCAAAAACATGCTGGCGGCCAATATCGGCTACGACGACGGGCATTTCTACGGCACGTTCGGCGGCAAGTACACCAGCCAGCTTTTCGGCGATTTAACCAACGACGAAGCGATTTCCGGGCGCACCGTGTTCAACCTCGGCGCCGGCATTTACCTGCCGGTGGACAAAAAAGTCGTCAAGGACGCCACCTTGCGCCTGAACGTCGACAACCTGTTCGACAAGAAGTACCTGGACGGCGTGTACACCACCAAGACCAACTCGGGCACCTACAGCGGCTTCAAGGACGGCGACCCTGCGTACATCGTCGGCCTGGACCGCACCGTCACCGTTTCCCTGGAAGCCAATTTCTAATTGCGAGGTCATCCACCATGGACATGAATCTGCTTCACGACATCACCTTCTATGTGATGTATGCCGCGATGGCCATCGCCATCTTCATCGCCATCGAGCGCGGCATCTACTTCGCCTACGTGCGCCGCCAGGCCCGCGCCTTGACCGATGCGTTGGGCGCCAGCGTGCACAGCGAGCGTGACTTGCCGGAGAATCTGACGCACCGCCCCAGCTTGCCGTTGAACATGGTGCTGCCGGTGCTCGCGCAAAAGGCGTCCCAGGGTTCGCGCAAGGACCTGGACGATGAAATCGAAACCCAGTACCTCAAAACCCGGGCGCCGCTGGCGCGCAGTTTGTGGATCATCGAAACCATCACCACCGCCGCTCCGCTGCTGGGTTTGCTGGGCACCATTCTCGGCATCATCGACACCTTCAAGGCCCTGGCCTCGGCGGGCGTGTCCGATCCGGGGCAGATTTCCGGTGGCATCGGCACGGCCCTGTTCGCGACGGGCCTGGGGATCGCCATCGCGCTGTTCTGCGTGGTGTTCCACAACTTTTTCCAGGACAGCCTGGAGCGTATCAATGATCAACTGAAGATCCTGCTGATTCGCGCCGCCACCGGTGCACGCGTGCAAAGTGATGTGCCGCATCGAGTGCCCACTCCACTGCACAGCCGCACGGCCTGACCTTTAAAGCGGGCGCGTGCTGTGCCCGCTGCTTTTTTATCGTGATGAGACCCCCATGCATCTATCGATCACGCTGCGTATGGCCGGCCTCGCCGGCTTGCTTCTGAGTCCGCTGGCCCAGGCGGACTTTGCCATTCCAGGCTTTGAACTGGTGCACACCGTACCGGTTGACACTGAACTCGCCACGCCCGACGTGCGCCAGCCGGGACCGGTGTGGATCGAGCTGTTCGATGGCGCGCAAACCCGCATCGATATCGGCCAGTTCTACGCCGCCAATCATCCGGGCTCGGTCATGGACACGGTGATCGAACACCTGGAAGCCGCCGGCAAACGGGGTGTGAAGATTCGGTTTTTGCTGGAGGAGAAAGGCCTCAAGTTGTCTCAGGCATCCACCCTGGAGCGCTTGCGTGCGATCCCCAACCTGACATTGCGCGTGTTGCCCTACGGGCAACTGAGCGGCGGCATCATCCACGCCAAGTACATGGTGGTGGATGGCAAGCAGGCGTTTGTCGGCAGTCAGAACTTCGACTGGCGCTCCCTGGAACATATCCACGAAACCGGGCTGCGCATCAGTGACGCAAACGTGGTCGGCCAGGTGCAGGCGATTTTCGATCAGGACTGGCAAGCCCAGGCGGCGCTGGGCGCACACGCTCCCGTGCCGCTGCCGGTTGCGGGTGAGGCGCCTGCGCGCACCGGCAATTATCTGGTCGCCAGCCCGCAACGCTATAACCCGCCGGGCGTGGGAGATTCCGAGCTGGAACTGCCGCGTCTGCTGGGAGAGGCGAAAAACGAGGTGCGTGTGCAACTGCTGGACTACGCGCCGCTGTCCTACGGGCCTGACAAAACCCGTCCGTACTATGCAGTGATCGACAACGCGGTGCGCGCTGCTGCCGCACGCGGGGTGTCGATCAAGCTGATGGTGTCTGACTGGAACACCGACGCACTGGAGCTGCCCTACCTGAAAAGTCTGGCGGTATTGCCCAACGTGGAAGTCAAAATCGTCACCCTGCCCCAAGCCAAACAGGGGTTTATCCCTTATGCACGGGTGATTCACAGCAAGACCATGGAGATCGACGGACACGTCGCCTGGGTTGGCACCAGCAACTGGCTCGGCGGCTACCTGGATAACTCGCGCAATCTCGAGGTGGTGATGCGCAGCGATGCAATGGCCAGGCGTATCGGCGAGCTGCATGCGCAGCTGTGGGACGGGCCTTATGCCAGGGCATTGGAGGTAACGGCTCACTACCCGCAGCCGCATCCCGGCACGCCTTGAATATCGAGGTACGTGCACAGTGGGTGGTGTGAGCGCTGACATTTGCGCCTGACCCTGGACGCGGGTGATGGTAGTGTGTGGAAATGTTTCTGACTTAATGATCAGAAATTCATGACTCACTACCTGCAAAGGAATGCTTTCAACAATGCACTTTTCACTGAAAAAAATCGTCGCAGCCAGCCTGTTCGCCGCGAGCCTTTCGGCTATCTCCAGCCCTGTCTTTGCCAACCTCACCGAGCAACAAAGTGCGGCCATCGCCAAAAGCCTCAACGATACCCCGATCAGCGATTTCCGCGGTTTTCTCGGCACACTGACCCAGGGCGATATGGCGAAGACCGCTGATGTTACCCCGGCCATTGACGCCTTCCTGGTCGGCAAAACACTGAGCGCCGACCAGCAGAACCAAATCAATCGCCTGCTGGGCATCTACACCCGCGTGAAATACGGCAAGGCCGCCCTCGAAACCCTGCGCGAGCTCGTCGAGATTCCAACCTTCAACGTCGACGGCGTGCCGCAGTATAAAAACCCGGAATTTCTCAGGATCGCCGACAAGATCCAGGCGCTGGCCAAGTCGTTCAACCTCACTTTCCGTAACGTTGACAACCGGGTGTACGAGATCTCCCTGGAAGGCCGCGGCGACGAAGTAGTGGGTATCCACGCCCACGCCGACGTTGTCCCGGTGACGCCGGAGAACTGGGTGCTCAAGGACGGCACCAGGCTTGACCCGTTCAAGGTCACGCTGATCGGTGACCGCATGTACGGCCGTGGTACCGAGGATGACAAAAACGGCATCGTGGTGGCGATGTATGCGATGAAGGTGATCAAGGAAGAAAACCTGCCGCTGGCGCGCACCTTCAAATTGCTGGTGGACACCACCGAAGAAACCGCCGGCGATGCCATCCCCTACTACTTCGCACGCAACCCGGTGCCGCAATACAACCTGGCACTGGATGGTGGCTACCCGGTGGTGATTGCCGAGAAGGGCTCGGGCACCGTCATGGCCACGTTCCCCGTGCGCAAGGGCGAAGGCAACGGCGCAGAAATCATTTCGATGACCGGCGGCAAGGCCACCAATCAGATTCCCTCAGCGTCGGTGGCCATGCTGATCAGTGATACACCTGCAGAATTGGCCGCCGCTCTGCAGCAGGCCGGCACTGAATACGCCAAGCGCAACGGCGATGATTTCCAGGTAAGCGCCAAGGTCGACGGCAAGGAGGTCAAGCTTACCGTCACGGGTGTGTCTGCCCATTCCTCGGCGCCACAGTCCGGGGTCAATCCGGTGGCGCGCATGCTGGAACTGATCAACAGCGTCGACGGCAAGATCGCGCTCAAGCACAACCACATCACTGACGCTGCGCGCTACGCCGCCGACAACTGGGGCCTGGATTACCTGGGCGGCAAGCTGGGTATAGGCTTTTCCGATCAGTTCATGGGGCCGCTGACCACCTCGCTGACCTTCGTCAGCCAGGACGACAAGGCTTTCAAGCTGGCGGTGAATCTGCGCGCTCCGAAAGGCAAAAACTGAACGCGTGGAACACTCATGCCAAGGTCGACGTGACCTTCACCTGCTCGCTCGACACGCCGATGTACCGCAACCCGGAAGGTGAATGGGTGAAGGCCTTGCTGGCGGTGTCCACCGAAAACCTCGGCATGCCGCACACATTCGGCACCTCGGCCGGCGCCACCTCCGTGCACGACCTGCCCAATGGCGTGCAATTTGGTCTGGCGCGCCCGGAAACCAAGTACACCGGGCACACCGACGGCGAATTCAAGACCGTCGACCAATTCCTGCTGGACTTGCAGAT
>Ga0308161_1004318_pt1 | contig 13082 bp, 13 predicted proteins | sample PhyFR2_FD_201034 | JGI IMG/M metagenome (GOLD analysis project Ga0308161, IMG submission 201034) | Phyllosphere microbial communities from UC Gill Tract Community Farm, Albany, California, United States - DLSLF.R2 | ecosystem: Host-associated > Plants > Phyllosphere > Unclassified | place: USA...
GCCGAACGACGGCATGCCGACCTGGTCGGGGGTGAGCCGTGCTCGTCGGGAGGACAGGAAGTCCCGGATCTCGTTGCGCACGTCGATGCCCATGCATCGAGCCTACGTCGCGCTCGCCGTCCCGAGACAGGTACGGGCAGTGCCCGGGACGCCCGCCGTCGCGGTCGCCGTGGGTCCGGACGCGGTCGGGGACGGACGGGAGGCGCGGTGCGGGCCCGCACCGCGCCTCCCGTCCGTCCCGTCCCGACTACCGGACCGCAGCCGGCCCCGGGACCGGCTCGCCGTCCGCGTGCGCGGCGGCGTCGCCGGTGCGCGCCGTGACGCGCAGCCGCGCCACGCGGTGCCCGTCCATCCGGGTCACCTCGAGGCGGTGGTCGCCGACCTCGACGACGTCGCCGACGCGCGGCACCCGGTCGAGGTGCACCTGGACGAGTCCGCCGACGGTCTCGTAGTCGCCGTCGGGCAGGACCGGGCCACCGTCCGCGGCGAGGTCCTCGAGCACGACCGCGCCGTCGACCTCGCCCGCGGTCGCCGTGGTGCCGTCGTGCTCGGGGTCCCACTCGTCGCGGATCCGGCCGACGAGGTCCTCGAGCAGGGCCTCGAGCGTCACCATGCCCGCGCTGCCGCCGTACTCGTCGACGACCAGCGCGATCTGGTGCCCGCCGACGCGCATGTCGGTGAGCGCACCGGACAGCGACTTCGTCTCGGGCAGGGCGAGGACGGGGCGGACCAGGGTGGACACGGGCGCGCCGGGGTCGGCCGGGCGGAGCAGGTCGCGCAGGTGGACGAACCCGGCCACGCCGTCGCGGGACCCCTCGGTGACGAGGTACCGCGAGTGGCCGGCGGCGATGGCGTGGTCGGTGGCGTCCGCGATCGTCGACGCGGCGTCGATGGTCGAGACGTCGTACCAGGGGCGCATCGACTCGCGCAGGGTGCGGTCACCGGCGTCGAGGGCGCTCCGGGCGATGCGGCGGCCCTGCGCGTCGATCGCGTCGTGCTCGTCGACCAGGCCGCGGAGCTCCTCGGTGCTCATCGACTCGCTGCGGGCGTGCGGGTCGCCACCGAACAGCCGCACGACGGCGTCGGTGGAGCGGGAGAGCACCCAGATCACCGGGCGCATGGCGGTCGCGAAGCGGTCGAGGGTCGGTGCGACCGCCATCGAGAAGCCCTCGGCGCGCTGCAGGGCGAGGCGCTTGGGCACGAGCTCGCCGAACACGAGCGACAGGTACGCGATCACGAGGGTCATCAGCACGAGGGCGACGGCCTCCGCGGCGCCCCGGTCGAGCCCGGTCCCGGACAGCAGCGGGGCGACGTCCGGGGCGATCGACGAGGCGCCGTACGCGGCCGAGAAGAACCCGGCGACGGTCACGCCGATCTGCACGGCGGACAGGAAGCGGTTCGGGTCGCGACCGAGTGCGGCGACCCGGGCACCGCGGGAGCCCCGGCGTTCGAGCTGCTGGAGCTGCGACTCACGGAGCGAGACGAGGGCGATCTCGGCGGCGGCGAACACCCCGCCGACGAGCACGAAGAGGATGACGAGCCCGAAGGCGATCCAGGTGTCGGTGCCCATCAGCGGGACGCCTCAGCGGATCGACGACGGGCGGGCGGTCTGTGGTGATCGTCCATGGCTGTGATCCTGCACAGGATCGCTGGGCGACGGCCGCACTCCTGCTCGGCAAGTGCTGTGCGTCGCGGGGCGCGCGGCCCGGGCACGAGCGGCGTCTGGACGGCCGCGGGGCTCGGCTCAGGTGGTGAGCGAGCGACCGATGCGGGCCTCGAGCCAGGCCTCGGGGTCGATCGGGGTCACGCCGTCCAGGAGCACCTCGAGGTGCAGGTGCGCCCCCGTGGAGACCCCGGACGAGCCGACCTTGCCGATGAACTGCCCGGCCTCGACCCGGTCGCCGACCTTGAGCGGCGAGGACCCGGGGATCATGTGGCCGTAGAGCGTCGCGACCTTGCGGCCGTCGATCACGTGGTCGATGACCACGGCGGTGCCGTACGAGAAGTACGTCCCGGAGACGCGGACCTTGCCCGCGGCGACGGCACCGATCGGCGCGCCCATCCCGGGGTTGAAGTCGAGGCCCTGGTGCAGTGACGAGCACGCGCCGCACGGGGCGGACCGGTACCCGAAGCCCGAGCTCATCCGCACCGGACCGGGGAACGGCGAGCGGACGTCACCGCCGTACGACACCGCGGACCCGGCGGCCCCTGCGGTGCCGTTCCCGGGGTTCACCGTGCCGCCACCGATCGTGAAGCCGTCACGGTCCGAGGCGCTCGCCGCGATCGCCTGCGTGACGGCGTAGTCCTGGGTGCGCACGACGGGCGCGATGGTGGAGGTCGCGAGCGACGTCCCGGCGGCCGCGTGGGCGGGCATCGCCGAGGCGGCGAACATCGCGAGCGCGGCCAGCGCGCTCGTCAGCGTGACGCGGCTGGCGCGGTGCCCGCGGGACGGACGGGAGGCGCGGCGCGCGGCCGGCACGGACGTCGCCCCGGCGGCGCGGCGGCGGACGACCTTCGTGATGCGGGTGTCGACGTGCTCGGTCGCCGCACGGGCGCGGGTGGCGCGACGGCCGGCGCGTGCGGGAGGGGTCGACGGTGCTGCGGTGGTCGCGGCGGTCGACGCGACCGGGGCCTGGACCGCGGGCGCCTGGGTTGCGGGCGCCTGGGCTGCGGGGGCGGGTGCCTTGGCGACGTGAGCCTGGGCTGCTGGGGCCGCGGGGGCGGGTGCCTGGGCCGCGGGAGCCGTCGAGCGGGTCCGGCGTGCGGGCCTCCGGGCTGCGGCGCGCTCGGCCTCGAGGGCAGCGCGACGGGACAGGTGCACGACCGGGGTCCCCGGCTGCTGCTGGTGGTGGTCGTGTGTCGTCGTCATGGCCGTCGACCATTCTGCACGAGTCTGACGCTTTGTACAGGCCTCGTCGTGATCTCACCGTTACCGACCAGCTGGGAGGCTCCTGACCCGGAGTGCCGTCTGCGTGCCGCCTGGGCGTCGGGTCGGTAGTGTCCGAGACCAGCGACCGGAAGGACCTGCACCATGGCCCGAACGCCGCGGGAACGGCACGAACCCGTCGACCTCGCCACCGCCGAGGTCGTCCTCACGGGCACCCAGGACCTGCTGCCCGTGCTCCGCGCGGCGGCCGTGCGCGCCGGTGTCGACGCCGGTCGGATGCGCGTCGTCCACCTCGACGACCTGCCCGACCCGGACGACCGACCGGACGCCGAACTCGCCGTCATCGCCATCCGCCGTCGCGGCGACGGTCCGGCGTTCCACCGTGCGCAGGAGGCCGCCGAGCGCATCGAACCGCTGCTCGCGCCGAACGCCGTCCGGGTCGTGGTCACGGTCTCCGGCGTCACCCGGCTCGCGCCCAAGGTCGAACGGACCCTGACGTCCGAGGTCCTGCACCAGATCGGTGCCGCATCGGCCACGTCCGGCTTCCGACGGCCGTTCCGCGACCTCCGCTCCCGGCTCGGCCTCGCCGGGCTGCGCGCCTCGGGCGTCCGCGTCTTCCGGATCACCCTGTAGCGGTCGGCGCGTCACCGACCGGCGCCCGCTGGCCCCGCCGCCTGCGGCCGGGTATCTTGACGTCGAGACATCCCGAGCCCCGAGTAGCGTGGGGCGGACCGACGGCTGAACAAGGGAGTACCCGCCAGCATGGCCAAGATCATCTACACCCTCACGGACGAAGCACCGTTCCTCGCGACCCACTCGTTCCTGCCCGTCGTCGAGGCCTTCGCCCGCACGGCCGGCGTCGACGTCGAGACGCGCGACATCTCGCTGTCGGGCCGCATCATCGCCCTGTTCCCGGAGCGGCTCAGTGCCGAGCAGCGCCTGGACGACGCCCTCGCCGAGCTCGGGGAGCTCGCGAAGTCCCCCGAGGCGAACATCATCAAGCTGCCGAACATCTCGGCCTCGATCCCGCAGCTCAAGGCCGCGATCGCCGAGCTCCAGGCGCAGGGGTACGACCTGCCCGCCTACCCCGACGAGCCCACCACGGACGAGGAGCGCGACGTCCGCGCCCGCTACGACCGCGTCAAGGGCAGCGCCGTGAACCCGGTGCTCCGCGAGGGCAACTCGGACCGCCGCGCGCCGCTGTCGGTGAAGAACTACGCCCGGAAGCACCCGCACCGCATGGGTGCGTGGAGCGCCGACTCGAAGACGAACGTCGTGACCATGGGCACGGACGACTTCCGGTCGAACGAGCAGTCCTGGATCGCACCCGCCGACGACACCCTGACGATCGAGTTCGTGGGCGCCGACGGCGAGACCACCGTGCTCAAGCAGTCGATCCCGGTCCTCGCGGGCGAGGTCGTCGACGGCACCGTCCTGCACGTCCGTGCGCTCGAGGCGTTCCTCCGGGACCAGATCGCCGCCGCGAAGGAGCAGGGCGTCCTGTTCTCGGTGCACCTCAAGGCCACGATGATGAAGGTCTCCGACCCGATCATCTTCGGCCACGTCATCCGCGCGTTCTTCCCGTCGGTGTTCGAGCGCTTCGGTGCCGACCTCGCCGCCGCCGGACTCAACCCGAACGACGGCCTCGGCTCGGTCCTCGCCGGGCTCGACGCGGTGCCGAACGGTGCCGAGATCAAGCAGGCGTTCGCGGACGGCATCGACGCCGGCCCCGAGCTCGCGATGGTCGACTCCGACAAGGGCACCACGAACCTGCACGTGCCGAGCGACGTCATCGTCGACGCGTCCATGCCCGCCATGATCCGCACCTCCGGCCACATGTGGGGTCCGGACGGCGAGGAGCACGACACCCTCGCGGTCATCCCGGACTCGAGCTACGCCGGCATCTACCAGGCCGTCATCGAGGACTGCCGCGCACACGGAGCCTTCGACCCGGCGACCATGGGCTCGGTGCCCAACGTCGGGCTCATGGCGCTGAAGGCCGAGGAGTACGGCTCGCACGACAAGACCTTCGAGGTCCCGGGCGCCGGTCGCGTCCGCGTCGTCACGAGCGGTGGCGAGACCGTCATCGAGCACGAGGTCGAGCAGGGCGACATCTGGCGCGCCTGCCAGACCAAGGACGTCGCGATCCGCGACTGGGTGAAGCTCGCCGTCTCGCGCGCCCGCGCCACCGGCACGCCCGCGGTGTTCTGGCTCGACGAGACCCGCGCCCACGACGCGAACCTCATCGGCCTCGTCCGCACGTACCTGGGCGAGCACGACACCGACGGCCTGCAGATCGAGGTCATGTCGCCCGAGGACGCCATGCGCTTCTCGCTCGAGCGCATCCGCCGCGGCGAGGACACCATCTCGGTCACGGGCAACGTCCTCCGCGACTACCTCACCGACCTGTTCCCGATCATGGAGCTCGGCACCTCGGCGAAGATGCTCTCGGTCGTCCCGCTCCTCGGCGGTGGCGGGCTGTTCGAGACCGGCGCCGGCGGGTCCGCCCCGAAGCACGTGCAGCAGCTCGTCGAGCAGGACTACCTGCGCTGGGACTCGCTCGGCGAGTTCCTGGCGCTGGCGGTCTCGTTCGAGCACCTCGCGGGCGTCACGGGCAACGCGCGCGCCAAGGTCCTCGCGGACACGCTCGACCGCGCCACCGGCCGGTTCCTCGACGAGGACAAGTCCCCGGGCCGCAAGCTCGGCTCGATCGACAACCGCGGCAGCCACTTCTACCTGGCGAAGTTCTGGGCCGACGAGCTCGCGACGCAGACCGAGGACACCGAGCTCGCAGCGGCGTTCCGGAGCCTGGCCACGCAGCTCGACGAGCAGGAGCAGACGATCGTCGACGAGCTGGTCGCCGTGCAGGGGAAGCCGGTCGACATCGGCGGGTACTACCGTCCGGACAGCGAGAAGACGAACGCGGTCATGCGTCCGTCCGCGACCCTGAACGCGGCGCTCGCGACGCTCTAGGCGCGACCGCCCACACGACGGGAGGCGCGGTGCCGGCCGGCACCGCGCCTCCCGTCCGTCGCTGCTGGGACCGTCAGCTCCGCGACGGGACCGGCGGGCCGACCACGAGCAGGGCGGTGAACACGAGCGCCACCGCGACCACGCCGACGGCGACCGCCAGCCCGGGCCGACGGACCACGACGAAGAGCAGCCGGTCCCACGCGCCCGAGCGCTCGTCGGCCTCGCGGCGCCACGGACCCTCGAGCATCCCGCGGCGCGCGACGGCGACCTCGAACGGCACGGTGGCGTACGGCACGACCGCGCTCGCCCAGCCGAGCACGAGCGCCCCGACCGACCAGCGCTGGTTCACCGCGACGACCGTGGTGACGACGAGGTAGGCGAGGAAGACGAACCCGTGCACCCCGCCGCCGATCCGGACGCCCCAGTCCCCCGCGTGCAGCCCGTACTTCAGCACCATCCCGGCGATCAGCAGCGTCCAGGTCACGAGTTCGGCCACCGCTGCGGCGCGGAACAGGGAGCGAGGGGTCATGCACGACATGGTCGCGGACCGCTCCTGGAGAACAGCCGGAACGCCGAGCGGCGGGCGACACGGCGGTGCCCGCGACGGGACGGCTCCTCCCGACACGGCGCTCGCTCGTATCGATTCGACACTGCCAGCGGGTAGCGTCGACCCCATGTCAGCGCCGACCCCGAACCGCCCACTGGACATCGTCGTCTGGAACGAGAACGTGCACGAGAGCCGCGGCGACGCGACCGTGCTCGGCCACTACCCCGACGGCATCCACACCGTCGTCGCCGACGCCCTGCGCGAGCTGCACCCCGACGCCACGGTCGGCACGGCCACCCTGCAGGACCCGGAGCACGGGCTGACCGAGGAGCGCCTGGCCGGCACCGACGTCCTGTTCTGGTGGGGACACGTGGCGCACGACCAGGTCGCGGACGAGGTCGTCGACCGCGTCGTGCGTGCCGTGCACGCCGGCATGGGCCTGGTCGTCCTGCACTCCGGGCACTACTCGAAGCCGTTCACCCGCCTGATGGGCACGACGTGCTCGCTGAAGTGGCGGAACGACGGGGAGCGCGAGCTCGTCTGGACGATCGCCCCGGAGCACCCGATCGCCGCGGGCGTCCCGCACCCGATCGTGATCGACCGGCAGGAGATGTACGGCGAGTACTTCGACATCCCGCGCCCCGACGAGGAGGTCTTCCTGTCCACCTTCGCGGGCGGCGAGGTCTTCCGGTCGGGTGTCGCCTACCGCCGGGGCCTCGGGCGGGTGTTCTACTTCTCGCCCGGCGACCAGGAGTACCCGGTGTACCACCACCCGGACGTCCGACGGGTGCTCGCGAACGCCGCCGCCTGGGCCGCGCCGACCTCCGAACGGCGCACGCTGACCGCCGACCCCCACCCGCGGGACTGGTTCCTCGGGGGCGACTCCCGGTAGAACGGTGGGGTGGACACCCCCAACGACGACGGCGCCGCGCGTCGCACCGCGGTCATCGAGGCACTCGACGTGCTCGGTGCCGGTCCCGAGGAGCGGTTCGACCGCATCACCCGGATGACCCACGAGGCGTTCGGCGTCCCGCTGACCTTCCTCAACCTCGTGCACCACGACCTGGTCACGACGCAGTCGACGTTCGGGTGGCAGCAGGGGACGAGCGTGCCCGCGAGCGAGCAGTTCTGCGCGACGACGGTGCTCACCCCGGAGCCGATGGTCATCCCCGACACGACGCTCGACCCGCGCTTCGCGCACACCGCGGCGGTCGCGGAGCACGGCATCCGGTTCTACGCGGGCGCGCCGCTCAGCACGGGCGACGGCATCCGGGTCGGGACGCTGTGCGTGATGGACGCGCAGCCGCGGGTCTTCGCCGACGAGGACGTCGCCCTGCTCCGTGACCTCGCGCGCTGGGCGGAGCGGGAGCTCGGGCACTCGATCGAGCGGGGTCGCGTGCAGCGTGTCCTCGCGGGGCTCGTCCCCGTCGCCGTCGCGGTGCCGGGCGCCGCCGTCGAGGGCCTGGTCCTGCCGCGCGAGCGCGGTGGTGACGTCGTCGACTGGCGCGTCGCCGCGGACGGGTCGGTCCACGCGACGGTCGGCACGGTCGCCGCGGGGCGCGCCTCCGCCCTGCTCGCCGCATCGCTGCGGTCCGCGGTGGTCGCCAGGACGGACGTCGCGTTCGACGACGCGGTCGCCGGTCTGGAGGCGCAGCTCGGCCCCGACCTGACCGCTGCGGACGCCGTCGGGTCGCTCCTGCACCTGCGGCTCGACCCGTCGTCGGGTCACCTCGCGTGGACGGGCGCGGGCCCGGGCACGGCACTGCTGCTCCGCGCGGACGGCGACGGCACGGGCGAGGTGGTCCCGCTGCGCTCGGCCGACCTGCCGATCGGTCTGCAGCCCGCCGGACACCCCCGCACCACGGGAACGACGACCCTGGCGCCGGGCGACCGCGTGGTGCTGGCGACGCCGGGCGCGCTGGCGCTCGGCGGGATCGCCGGCGAGGACGGCTTGGCGGCGCTCGCGGCGGCGCACCCCGACGACCTGCTCGAGCGGCTCCGCACGGTCGCGTCCGACGACACCGCGGACCGGAGCATCGCCGTGGTGGTGCTCACCCGCCGCTGACCCCGCGCGGGCCCGGTCGGGGCTAGCGGACGGTTTCGCGCCGGCGGCGCTCCGGGTGCCCGGTGAGCGCGGCGACGAGGAGCGTCGCGAGCAGGACGAACCCGGCGAGCTCGATCCCGAGTCCGGCGGTCTTCCAGTACGCGCTGCCGACGACCTGCGGCTGCGTGACGGCATCGGGCCACCAGGCGTCGAGGGTCGGCACCGTCCCGGGGAACGGGTCGAGCCCGAGGACGACGAGGCCACCGAGCAGCAGGGCGACCCCGACGGCCGCCATCGCGCCGCGGGACCGGTGCAGCATCCGGACGACGAGCGCCGCGGCCATCCCGGCGAACCCGACGACGGCGAGCAGGAACGCCACCACGACGACCGGCTGCGGGGCGAGGGCCACCCAGTCGAGCACCGCGATCGGCAGCAGCAGCCACCGTCCCGTCAGCGCCCAGGTGCGCGGGCTCCGCCATCCGTCCATGCGGTCACGGTACGACAGGCCGTCGGGGGGTCCCCTGGGGGCCACCCTCGCGCAGGGTGCACCTGGCTACGATCGTCGGCATGGCGCAGGAGGGCAGGGGCCGGCAGCAGCGGGCGGTGGCGACGCGGGCGGCCCTGGTCGAGGCTGCGGCCCACGAGTTCGACGAACGCGGCTACCTCGGCACGTCGGTCGACGGCGTGGCCGAACGCGCCGGGCTGACGAAGGGCGCCGTCTACTTCCACTTCCGGTCGAAGGCCGACATGGCCGCCGCGGTCGTCGCCGCACAGAACGAGGTCTCCCGCCGCTACGCCGCCGCCGTGCGGGAGCGGTGCCTGTCGCCGCTCGAGTCGCTCATGTGGATGTCGCAGGGCGTCGCGACGCAGATGGTGCACGAGGTCGTGGTGAGCGCGGGCATCCGGCTCGCGACCGACGAGCACGCCGCGGCCGTGGTCCGGCGCGACCCGGACGCCGACTGGGTGCAGCACACCGCGTCGGTCGTGCGGCAGGCGATCGACGCGGGCGAGGTCGACCCCGCCTGGGACCCGGTGATGGTCGGCCGCGTGGTCGGTCCGGCGTTCGCCGGGGTGCAGATGACGTCCGACCGGCTGCACGACCGCGCCGACCTGTACGAACGGCTGCGCGAACTGTGGACGGTGCTGCTCGCGGCGATCGTCACGGAGCGGATGCGCCCGGAGATCCCCCGGCTCGTCGCGATCATCGACGCCGACACCGCCACGGACACCGGGGCGGATCCGGATGCCGGTGACACCGCGTCGGACGACCCGCGCGACCGGGCGGCGGGGAACGGGCCCGCGGTCGTGGCGACGCGGGTCCCCCCAGGGACACCCACGTCGCCTCGCACAGAGGATACCAAGGAGTAGGTTTTCCGCCTCGCCCCCGTTCGCGGGCCTGTGACGGCGCTCAGCCGTGCGGTCCGACTACCCTGACCGGATGCCCACGCCCGCCGCCGAGCACGAGGTCGACGTCGACCTCGTGGCCGCGCTGCTCCGCGACCAGCACCCCGACCTCGCCGACCTGCCGCTGCGCGTCGTCGCGAACGGCTGGGACAACGTGATCGTCCGGGTGGGTGCCGACCTGGCCGTCCGACTCCCCCGCCGGTCCGCCGCGGCCGAGCTCGTCGCGCACGAACAGCGCTGGCTGCCCGGCATCGCCGCCCGCGTGGCCGCGGTCGCACCCGTGCCCGCCCCGGTCCGCACCGGGCGCCCGGCACACGGGTACCCGTGGTCGTGGAGCATCGTGCCGTGGCTGGCCGGTCGACCGGCGGACGCGGAGCCGCAGGGCCGACCGGTCGCCGAGGACCTCGCCGCCTTCCTGACGCGCCTGCACGTGCCCGCTCCGGCGGACGCACCACGAAACCCCTTCCGCGCCGTGCCGCTCGCCGAGCGGGACGCGGCGGTGACGACGCGACTGACGACGACGGACGTGCCCCGTGCCGTGGAGGCGGCCGCGCTCTGGCGGACCGCGGTCGACGCGCCCGCGCACACCGGGCCTCCCGTCTGGGTGCACGGCGACCTGCACCCGTCCAACGTGCTCGTCGACGACCGCCCCGACGGAGCGGTCCGCCTGTCGGCGGTCGTCGACTTCGGCGACGTGACCGCGGGGGACCCGGCCGTCGACCTCGCCACCCGGTGGCTCACCCTCGACCGGGAGGCGCGCACCGCCTTCGCGACGCGGGTCGCGGCCGACGACGCGACCTGGACGCGCGCCCGCGGGTGGGCGGTCGCGATCGCCTCGGCGCTCGCGACGAGCGACGAGCCGGGCCACCGGGACGTCGCCGTCCGTGCGCTCGACGCCGTGCTCGACGACTGAGACCGGTCCGCCCACACCCCTGGACGGCCGTCGGTCCCGGGCGTACGCTTCCTCGCACCTGACCGTGCACTGGAGATCGGAGGGGCCTGATGACCCTCGAGTTCCGCGTCCCGCACGACGTCGACACCGACGCCTCCCCCGCCGCAGTCCGCCGCGACACCGCACCGCCCACCCCGGGACCGTCGGGGCTGCGCGGACTCCTCGACCGGTGGGCCGCACACCGCGCCGCCGCCCGCGACCGCCGCCTGGCCGCCCACGTGCAGGAGCTCGGCGAGCTGCAGCGGCTCCTCACCGACGCCCGCGGGGTCGTCGAGCGCGGCTGGGTGCAGCACGCCTGGTTCACCTACCTCGACGAGCACGGTCGGCAGCGCACCGCGTCGAGCGCCGCCGCGACCGAGGCGCAGGGGCGCCCGCTCGTCGGCGCGTGCCTCGTCGGCGCGGTGGTCTCGGCCGCCGGCGGTCCGCAGGCCGTGCACACCCAACCCGTGCAGCGCGCCCTCGACCTGGTGTGGCACGCGCTCGCCGCCGACGAGGGCCGGCCCGTGCTGTGGACGCCGGCGCCCGACGTCCGCACCGCCCGTGTGCGCGACCTGACCCGGTGGAACGACGGACCGGACCGGACGCAGGAGCAGGTCGCCTCCCTCCTGCTCACGGCCGAGCGGGTCGCCGTGCACGAGTCGGCGCGCGTGACCGCCCGCCGGGTGGCAGCATCGGCGACGTGACGAACACCGACCCGGTCCCCGCCGTGACCCCGGCACCGCCCGCCGACGCGATCGTGTCGAGCGGGCTGTCCACGCTGTCCGACGAGGGGTCCTCGCCGACCACGGACGCCGCGATGGTGAAGGACACGCTGCACCGGTACCTGCGCAAGCACCGGGCGGCGCTGCTCGCGAAGCTCGACGGGCTCGCGGAGCGGCAGGCCCGGTGGCCGCTCACCCCGACGGGCACGAACGTCCTCGGGCTCGTCAAGCACGTCGCCGGCGTGCAGGCCGGGTACCTCGGCATGGTCTTCGACCGCCCGCTGCCGGACCCGCCCGCCTGGCTCGAGTCGTGGGACGGCGCCGACATGTACGCCTCGCTCGACGAGTCGACGGCCGACGTCGTCGCGTTCCACCACCGCAGTGCCGCGCACGCCGACGCGACCATCGAGGCGCTCGACCTCGACGCCCGCGGGGTCGTCCCGTGGTGGCCGGAGGGGCACCGCGAGGTGACGCTGCACCGGATCCTCGTGCACATGGCGTACGAGACCGCCCGGCACGCGGGGCACGCGGACATCGTGCGCGAGATGCTCGACGGCCTCGCCGGCGACGGGGACGGCAACCTCGCCGCGAAGAGCCCGGCGGAGTGGGCGGCGTGGCGGGAGCACCTGGTCGACATCGCGGAGCGTGCGGGGCTGCCGGACCGCGCCTGATAGCCCACCGTCGGTCGGCATCGTTACCGTTCTCCCAGGAAGTGATCGCTCACCATCCGTTGACCAGGGGTTTCCGTCTGCTCGGACGCGCAGGATCCGCGCGGGACCGTTCCTCGCCGTTGTACAAGGGCGGGGTGCCCGCCGTACGGTCGGTCGGGTTCGAGCCCCGTCCTGTGGGGCGTTCGGCCGACCAGGGAGGAACCCCCACGTGTTCCAGTACGTCGTCGAGCGGTGGGACCAGATCTGGTTCGCGTCGTGGCAGCACTTCTCACTGGTGGTCCAGTGCACGGTGCTCGCCGCGGTCATCGCCGTGGTGCTCGCCGCGCTCGTCTACCGCAGTCCGCGGCTGAGCGCCGTCGCCAACGCGGTGTCCGCCATCGGCCTGACGCTGCCGTCCTTCGCGGTCATCGGTCTGCTCATCGTGCCGCTCGGTTTCGGCGTCGTGCCGTCCGTCGTCACGGTCGTGTTCTTCGCCGCGCTGCCGATCCTGCGCAACGCGGTGGTCGGGCTCGCCGAGATCCCGCCGACGGTCGTCGAGTCGGCGCGGGGGATCGGGATGAGCCGGATCCGCACGCTGCTGCAGGTCGAGCTGCCGATTGCGTGGCCGATCATCCTCAGCGGCGTCCGGGTCTCGGCACAGATGGTGATGGGCATCGCCGCGATCGCCGCGTACGCCCTCGGCCCCGGCCTCGGCGGCTTCATCTTCTCCGGCCTGTCCCGCCTCGGCGGCGCGAACGCCCTGAACTCCGTGGTCGTGGGTGTCGTCGGCGTCGTGCTGCTCGCCCTCGTCCTCGACCTGCTCCTCATCGGCCTCGGCCGCCTGACCACCCCGAGAGGTATCCGTGTCCAGCACTGACCCCGCCACCACCGCACCCTCCGGTGACGTCACCGGCCGCAGCATCC
>Ga0308161_1004319_pt1 | contig 13081 bp, 23 predicted proteins | sample PhyFR2_FD_201034 | JGI IMG/M metagenome (GOLD analysis project Ga0308161, IMG submission 201034) | Phyllosphere microbial communities from UC Gill Tract Community Farm, Albany, California, United States - DLSLF.R2 | ecosystem: Host-associated > Plants > Phyllosphere > Unclassified | place: USA...
CCCTGCTCGTCAACGGGAAATCCTCGCTGTCAGTTTTTGGCACAACCCCGAGCTTCGACACGATTTCATCCAGCATTGCATTCTCCTACCGGTCCCGCAGCCCACTCGGACCGCAACAAAAGTACTGTACATCCATACAGTATGGGTCAAAGTTTAGCGTACTTTACTCACAAAACGCCATGTCTCATTGAAAATTTCTTCATGCCATCTTTTGGTGAGAATTGGTGAGTCTTTTGCTAGTTTGACAGCGTATTATTTCCTTGCGATACGGCACGCTTAGATGCCAGCCCTCAAAACATCATGCCCTTAATTGACTGCCCCGCGTGTTCTCACAGCGTTTCCGACATGGCAGCTGCTTGCCCGCGGTGCGCTCATCCTATATCTACTGCACAGCTGAACGGTGGCAAGCCAGTGACGGTAGAGCAAACTTCGAAAAAGTACAAAACGGCGCAACTTTTCGGCGTGTTCTTAATTCTCTTCGGCGTGGTGTCTTGGCTTTATCAGGGGTATGCGTATGGCGGAGGCTATCGACGGTCAGTGCTTCCCACCTTGATGTTCGGCTGCGGCTTCTGCCTGTACTTATACGGGCGCTTTGCCGCCTGGTGGAACAACGGCTGAGGGTGCCGTGGCCCAAGCCGGCGCCGGCGCGACACGTGTTCGCATCATGGCGGAGTCGGTGCCTGGCTGTAGCTGCGCCCGCGCTACCGAACGCTCGTCAGCAGTCAAACAATAAAATCAGGCAGTTGCTACAATGGCAGACATGAGCTCGACCAGTTTTTCCATCAAATATGATGGCCCCGCCCTCGCCACTCACGAGATGGATGTTCGTGAGCTCGCCCCTGCTTTGCTCGCCCTGTCGGACATGATCAAGTCTGCAAATCATGCCCTCTTTGGTGAAAAGGCTGACGTTCAAGTCAACGTGAAGGGCTCGTTTCAAGGCGGTTCGTTTGGCGTGGACCTGGTGGCCATTCAGACGCTATACGAGCAAATTACCTCTCTGTTAGCAGGGCAGTCGCCAACCGCAGCCGCCAACCTTATGTCCATTCTGCAGGCACTCGGCCTCGTTGGAGGCGGCGGGCTAATTGCTTTGATGAAGAAGCTTCGCGGCCGGAAGCCATCGAAGATTGAATACCAGGACAATAAAGCCGTTCTGACTGTGCTTGATGAGTTCACCACCGAACGCCTCGTCGTTGACCTGGCCACGGGAAAGCTTTGGCAGGACAAAACTGTCAGGAAAAGTCTGCATCAGGTAGTGCGCCCGCTCTCTCAAGAGGGAATTGACGTCTTCGCTGCTGGCCGCACCTTGAGCCCGGAGGCGGTAGTAACGAAGGAGGAGGCCGAGTGGTTTCCGTATGATGACAGTGCGGTTGAGCTCAATTCATCGGTAATCGATCAGGTCTGCGCAATCGAATCGGTCACCTTCAAAGACGATAATAAGTGGAAGCTTAATAACGGACAGACCTTTTACGCCTTCATGGAAGATCAAGACTTCCTCAAGGCGATCAGCGACGGCTCGGTTCGGTTTGGCAAAGGCGACCGGCTGCGAGTGTCGATGAGAATCGTCCAGCAAGATCGTGGCGGCAAGCTAGAAACCACTTACCACGTCGTCAAGGTGCTGGACCATCAAATATCTCAGCAGGGCTCTCTCCTCCCGGAATAATCGGCTAGCAGCCTCTTGGCTTTTTACGTCCAAGGCGCCGAGCTGCGTGATCGGTAGCGCTTGGGCCGGCGCAGCACGAAACCAGGGACGGACGACAGCCTTGCCGATGGTGAGACTGATGACTGCGGCACCGTGTGCACTCTTTCCTTCGCCTTTTGCCTGGCCGCTCGGATTCTCGCCTGCGCATCCTCTACCATCGCCGGGGTAATCTCCATCGCGCCGTATCGCCAGGGCCAGCCGGCCTGCAGCGGGTACGGAATCCCGAATGCCTCGGCCTCGCCCTTTTTCAGCGCCTTGGCTTTCTTGCCTCGCTGCTCCAGATAGGCCGACAGGGTCAGGATCGAGCTCATATGATGGCGATACTTTCCGAGAGAATTCATCTTGTCGAAATGGCTAGAATGGATCGCGCCCGTTTGCTTCCGGGCGACAGGCGCTCCACCAACCACAACAAGGCATATCATGCGAATTGATTACGTAAATGGCCCGGACATCTCCGGGAAAACACCGGTCCAAGCACTTGAGATCCTGGCGCGCAGTTGTCACGACCAGGCCGTCCAGATAATGCGCCTCAACAACGAACTGGAAGACCTGAAGGACGAAGTTCGGCGCCTCCAACAGCGCTAGGGATTGAACGTGCCGCCGCCGTGCGGGCGACCGGCAGGCCCATAAAGCAGCACACCTTCGGCATGGGCTATCAGGGACGATCGCTCCCACATCGCTTTTTGCGCCTCGGCGGCGGCCATTCGTTCTTGACGCAGGATTTCGATGGCCTCCTCGCCTTTGATCTCTCCTGCCACGATTGCTTTCAATTTTTCAGCCTGCATTTTCTCCCTTTCTCGCCCCGCCAATCGGGGCATTTTTTTGCCGATTTCGGCCCTTTTTTCTTCATCACCCTTTGTAGGTACTCTTTACGTACTAATTCTTGGCTGATCTAAGAGTAAAACTATGATTTAAAGGTATCTAAGGATACCCCAGCAGAGCTTCTGGTTCCGGATGGCACCCTCCCAGAAGGCCAGTCAAAAAGACTCGCTTTCGTGGAGAGCGCCGTACCCCGTGCTTTCGCTTTCGGACGCGCTTGGCGACAGACTTTCCAGGCATCTCTACCTGTCCCCCGGCGCGCTCTATCCCTACCACCCACGCGTTGCCCTTCCGGCTTCCTTGGCTACTTGGACCTGGACGTCGGCGGTTTCCCCTCCCTGCTCCAGGCTTGCAATCAACCGAACTCGGCCGACGGGGTTTATTTTACACAAAATATAAACCTGGGGTTGACTATTTAATTCAACCTGTGGTTTACTAGACCCATCAACGCAGCGAACTCAACCAAAGGATCGCCAGCCGCAGAGCACGTTGCCCGCGACGCGAAAAGCGATGACCACCACACCACAGGGGATGCAGATGGAAGACAAGGACCAGGCAGCGCAGCAGGAAACGATCACCTCCTACAAGGGCTTCGACCAGGACTGGAAATGCCTCGGCTTCCAGTACAAGCTGGGCGAGACTGTTGTTCACGAAGGCGATGTCGAGGCCTGCGCCTCTGGCTTTCACGCTTGCGAATATCCACTGGATGTTTTCAGCTACTACCCGCCAGCTGGCAATCGCTTTGCCGTTGTTGAGCAGTCGGGCCAGCTGAGCCGCCACAGCGATGATACGAAGGTCGCAAGTAAGACCCTGACTGTCAAGGCAGAGATCGGGCTGCCCGGACTGATCAAGGCGGCTATCGAATACACGGTGAAGCGCTGCGCGCCAATCGATCCCACCTCGCCTGCCTACTCCGATAAAGAGCGCGGTGCAGCGTCCGCCACCGGCGACAGCGGTGCAGCGTCCGCCACCGGCACCCGCGGTGCAGCGTCCGCCACCGGCTACAGCGGTGCAGCGTCCGCCACCGGCACCCGCGGTGCAGCGTCCGCCACCGGCTACAGCGGTGCAGCGTCCGCCACCGGCGACAGCGGTGCAGCGTCCGCCACCGGCTACAGCGGTGCAGCGTCCGCCACCGGCGACAGCGGTGCAGCGTCCGCCACCGGCGACAGCGGTGCAGCGTCCGCCACCGGCTACAGCGGTGCAGCGTCCGCCACCGGCACCCGCGGTGCAGCGTCCGCCACCGGCACCCGCGGTGCAGCGTCCGCCACCGGCGAGCACTCGGTTGCCATGGCGTGCGGCCACGAAGGCCGTGCGATGGCTGGCGAGACTGGCGCCATTGTCCTGGCCTATCGCAACTATGACGGCGACCTGGTGCACATCCGCGCAAGCAGAGTCGGCGAGAACGGCGTTGAGCCGGGTGTCTGGTATCAACTCAATGCCGAAGGCGAATTCATCGAAGCCCATGACCAAGGCGACGAGTAACAGGAGCAAACGATGAAGATGACCGAAATCCGAAAGCACAACCGCTACACCACCGAAGACAAGATCGTCGACGGCCTGATCGTCATCTGCATGGGTGGCGTGATCTACGGCCTGCTTTGGGCGCTGGGGTTCTGATCATGATTCCAGTACCGAAGCCCTGGAGCGAGCAGTACCTGCGCGAATGCGCCGAAGACGAGATCGCCCTGGCCCAGCTGATGCGCCTCGGCCGATTCTCGGCGCCGGCCGGTATGACGCAAGACACGCTGCTCGTTCGCGCCCCGGTTCGCAGTGGTGGCTTTCTGCGCGGCGCCGCCAACAACCCACGCACGACGATGGGGATGATCGGCGAGCTGCCGCGGTGGCGCCGTGACTGGGTGGCTGCGGGCGAACTGAGCGCGAAGCTCGGACTCAGCATTCACCAGGACCCGGAAGACGGATCGGTGTCCGTCAGTGCGGGTAATCGCCGCCGCAACGTCACCGAACGTTACGAAGACCACCCGAGCAACGACGCTGCCACCTGGGCCGCGATCGCGCGGGCTGCAATCCAGAAGCTCGAAGCAGGCAAAGACAACTAACACGACGACCAAGACAAGGAGAACAGCATGGCACTCAGCACCACCGTAATTGAAAGCGTCGGCGCAGAGCCGGCACCGAGCCGCGACCCGATTGGCTTCGTACTGTTCTTCCGCATGGACTGGTGCGAGCGGCGCCCCGGCCTGATGCTGGCGTGCCTCGGCGCCGTGGTAGTTGCAGCGAGCCTGCTTGAAAAGGTGCTGCCGTGAGCCGCCGCCAGATCAACGCCAGGGTGTTCGTCTTCGTGCTGCAGTGCGTGGCGGGTGCTGCGCTTACCGCCGTCATCTTGCTCAGCAAGGCGATGCAGCCATGATGCGCCGCGCCGCCCTCTTCCTCGTCTTCTTCTGCGGCTACTTGATCGTCTTGGCCGAAGTGCAGCGGATGGATGACGACGCAAACGAACAGATCGAGCGCCTGCAGCTGGAGCGCGCTGCGATCGTCGCTCAATAACGACAACGACAACAAGGAATTTAAGAGATGTGGTTTAAGAACCTCCAGATTTACCGCCTGCCCGCCCCGTACGCACTGGCCGCCGATGAGTTGGCAGACGCCCTGCTCTCGCAAGCCTTCTCGCCGCCGTTGAGCAATGAACTGCTGCGCCAGGGCTGGGAAGCGCCGCGCGGCGCCGGCACGTCGCTCGTGCACGCGGTGAACGGCCAATACCTGATCAAGCTGACGACCGAAAAGAAGGTGCTGCCAGGGAAAGTCGTCAACCAGGTCACCAAGGCCCGCGCTGCGGAACTCGAAGAGCAGCAAGGCTTCCCGCCCGGGAAGAAGGCCATGAAGGAGCTAAAGGAATGCGTCGCCGACGAACTGCTGCCGCGGGCCTTCCCGGTGCAGTCCAGCGTGTTTGCCTGGATCGACTCGGTCAACGGCTGGCTCGTCGTCGACAGCGCAAGCCCGAGCAAGGCCGACGACGTGATCAAGCTGCTGCTCAAAGCCGTCGACAAGATGCCGCTCGAGTCGCTGCGCGTCCAGCACTCGCCTACCGCCGTCATGACGGCTTGGCTGGAGTCTGACGAAGCGTCGCACGGCTTCACTATCGACCAAGACGCAACCCTGCAGGCGACTGGCGAAAGCAAGGCCCAGATCGGCTACAAGCGTCATAGCCTGGATCCGGAAGATATGCGCCGTCACATCGCGGCCGGTAAGCAGTGCAAGCGCCTGGCGATGACCTGGAACAGCCGGATCTCGTTTGTGCTGACCGACAACCTGACGGTCAAGTCGATCAAGCCGCTCGACGTCATCAAGGAAAACGCGGCGATCACGTACAGCGACGACGAGCGTTTTGACAACGACATGACGCTGATGACCGGCGAGCTGGCAAAGATGTTCGCCGACCTGGTTGAGTCCCTTGGCGGCGAGGCTAAAGGATGATCCGCAACCGCCCGCGGCGGGCGCCGGTGGATGAAACGCCGGCGCAGAGGCAAGAGCGCGAAGACCGCGAGGCCGCCCGCAACTACCGCGTCACACGAACGACGAGCCGCTACTACCGCGACCTGGACGAGATCGATTCAAAGCCAGTAGCTGGCGACAACAAGACTAAATAAATAACTGGAGAGCACCATGGCAACCAACAACGAGACCACCCCGCAGCGCCGCATCGAAGATCACCAGTCGGCCGCAAAGATCGACTGGAGCCAACCGGGGGCGCCGGCCGTCCCGTTGTCGAGCACTGCCGGTGCCGCGCGCCAGGGCGGCAATACGAACAACACCGGTAGCGTAGCGGTAGATCTGGATAAGCTGCGCGGTACTTCCGAGTACGCCGACGTGCGCGAGGAGTTCCGTTTGGCGACATCGCTCGGCGCAAACTTCTGCATCCCGAGCGCAATGCTGAACGTGGATTCGCTGCTAGCGGTCGCTCTTGCTCGCTCCAATAGTCCCGCAGGATCTACCCAGCAGGCGAACGCCGACACCTTCGACGAGTATGACTTTGATCTGAATGCCGGCGTCCGTGCAGCCAAAGAGGCGCAAGCTGCCCACGATGGCTCGATCGGTTTCCGGCAAATTCGCGCAGCTCTCCGCGCAATTCTCAAGGCAAATGCTGAGCTTCTGGCAAACGGCCGGTTCCGCGCGCAGGGCGGAAATACGAGCGATAACGGAAGTTCGGCATCTACCGCTAGCGTAGCGGCGCCCGACCTGCACAACGCGATCATGAATCTGCCGTGTAATTACCGTGGCGACTTGAACTTCGAAATCGCCTACAAGAACGGTCACCGTGACGCGCGCCATGCCGCCGCCGAACTCGTCGCGGCTTCTGAATCGGAATCGGATGTCGCTAGCGTAGCGGCGCTGGAAGGGCTGACGCGCCTGACCGATGTGCAGATCGCCAGCGCGCCGTGCTCAAACCGCAGTTTCTACGATGCCGCCGACGTTGAGCGTCTGTTCGCCGCAGCAGGTAGCCCGGCGCAATGGCTGACGGACGAGCGCATCAAAGAAATCGCCGGGCGCCTCAACTACGACGACTACGAAACCTATGAGGACTACGATGTCGCCGTCGTCCGCGCGGTTCTGGCCGCAGCAGGTATCGCATCCACAGCAGCGGCCACGAATCGGCAGCCGGTGGGCTTCCATGTCACCTATGACAATGGCAAGAGCGTCGACTACCGGGCGACCGAAAGCGAAGCGCATGCCCATGCTCGCGAACTGGTAGAAAACGGCTGGCCCGACGTGAACATCCGCACGCTAGGCTACCTCGCCGCTCCGAGCAGCGACGATGTGCGCAATGCTGCGTGGATCAGCGTCGATGAGCGCCTGCCGGATGAGTATCTTCTGCGCTTCCTCGTCATTGGACGTGCTCTGCAAGGCGGCCCGCTGGGCGTCCATATGGCGACGATCCATGAGGGAATTATGTACTTCGAAGGCGCGGATCCAGGCGGCTGCAACCCAAGTATTAACGATGTCGTAACGCACTGGATGCCGCTTTCGGCACTCCCCGAAGCTCCGCGCACCTCCACCAAGGATCAGGATAACAGCAAGGGAGGCGACCATGAGTAAGCTTCGCGTCGCGTGCTCGCCTCTGACCGGCACCATCTATGCAGGCCGGCCAAACAAAGCCGGCACTGCGTGGGCCGGTGAAAAGCACGATGTGACCAGCGATGTAATTGGCGCGGTCATCGAAAAGATCGGCGCCGGCCACGTCATCACTGTCAACGAGAACGGCAAGCCCGCCTACGAAATCGAGGTCCGCGCGATCAAGGATCAGGACACCAGCAAGGGAGGCGACCATGCGCGTGCTTGATCCTTGCTGCGGTAGCCGGATGATGTGGTTCGACAAGGCAAACCAGCTGACGCTGTTCGGTGACATTCGCCACGAAACGCTGGTCGTCACCGACCGCTCGCACCGCGAAGACGGCACGCGCACGCTCCACATCGAGCCGGACGAGATTATGGACTTCCGCGAGATGCCGTTCCCCGACAACACCTTCCGGCTCGTGGCGTTCGACCCGCCGCACCTGGAGCGCGCTGGCCCGCGTAGCTGGCTTGCAGCGAAATACGGCAAGCTTTCCGACGACTGGCGCAGCGACCTGCGCGCTGGCTTCGCCGAGTGCTTCCGCGTGCTGGAGCCCGAAGGCGTGCTGGTATTCAAGTGGAACGAAGTACAGGTCAAGTTGGCGGAAGTCCTCGCCCTCACGCCGCACAAGCCCCTCTTCGGGCAGGTATCTGGCCGGAGCGGTATGACGCACTGGCTCGTATTCATGAAACCCGCAGCCAAGGATCAGGACACCCCCGGGGCACCAGCTACCGGCGCTGAAGGAGAGAAAGCGTGAGCACAACCTTGCCAAAGGAAATGTCCTGGCTCGACGCGCCACACGACATCAGCAACGACAACGCGCACGCATGGTCGAAGGGCTGGAATGCTTGCCGGTTAGAAGTTGAGCGCGCCGCCCTTGCCCGCGCAGGACAGCAAGCAGACGGAGTCGAGGATTGGAAAACTCGCATGGTGAAGTACGGCCAGACCGAAGACGTTGCGATTCGCGCAGAACTGGCCGACCTCCGCGCCCAGCTTGCCAGCGCACAGATTGATGCAGCCCGTTACCGCTACATCGAGGACAACTGCTCCACGCAAGGCGGCGGACGCGGCTTTGCAATCGACTGCTTCGTGCCGGTCGATGAGGAAGACATGGGTGTTGGCATCGACAAAGCCATCGCAGCCCGCGCCCAGATCACCAACACTACCGCAACCGGGGAATAACGATATGAACACGACACGAGAAATCCGGCCCGTCGATATGCAGATGGTTATGGACCACCTGCGCGAGAACCTGCGTATCGAAGTGCAGACCGAGAGCAACTACACGGGCGGCATGGACGGCAGCGGCAGCCTCTACAGCGACAGCCACACGATCAACCTGATGCTCGATGGCGAAGTCATCAGCTCGATCAACATCTGAAGGACTGATATGACCATCGATACCAAAGAATTCCGCGACTTGCTGCCGTCCCTTGGCGTGTGGTACGAGAATGCACGGCTTCCGCAGCTCATCGCCCACATCGACGCTCAGCTTGCGGCATCGCGGGCGGCTGTGCTGGAAAACGCCATCATCGAAATTGGCATGCTCGCCAACCACGAAAGCAGCCTGGAGCGCGTGACAGCTCTGACCGACGCAGTAGGCGCCGTACGTGCTCTCGCCACTCAGGCCGCACCCACTCCCGCACCGACCGAAGAGACGCCGTTCCGCAAGCATCTGCGTTCGGCAAGTGAGCAGGTTGCAGGATGGCCAGCGTGGAAGAAAGGATTGTGGAACACTCAAGCCGCCCCGCCAGTGAGCGAGCAGAAGAAGCCGCGCCGCCCTCAAGGCTGGGACGCGCCGGATTGCACCTGCCCCTCGGGCGATGGCTCGCTGCGCTGGCCGTGCCCCGCTCATCCGACTAAAAACACGAAAGGATAAGCCATGAGTGACAAGACTATGCAGGTGAGCGAGCAGGACGAGCGGGCGCTACTGCAAAAAAGCGATTGCGCTCTGCTGGAGACAGCATCCGAAATTTTGGCGAAACATGGCTACTCGCTCGGTTCTCGCCACATTACTGAATTGCTTGCAAGGCTCAAGGGCACTCCTGCCGCGCAGCCCAAGCGCGAAATTCCGCCAGAAATGAAAGCCGCCATCGAAGAAGCGCAGAAGACCGGCGCGGCCAGCGCGCTGCTGCCGAACGGTTCTGCCGTCTTCATCAACTACGGCCACGACTACGGCGACAACGACCACTTGTGCTGCACGGCGTGCGGTGGCTCAGGCCACATCGAGGACCAGCAAGCCCTCGCCGCTAGCCCTGCGCCATCGGCAGCACCGGTGCAGCGGAAGATGGACCCGTTTGCCGGCCTTCCAGTGTTTGGCATGGCGAAAATCAGCGTGGGCCATCCCGACCACTTCCCTGGCGAGTTCATCCGGCTGTCTGACGCCCGCATTGCGCTCGAATACCAGTTGGGCGCAGCACCGTCACAGGTAGCGCAGACCAGCGAGCCGGTGGAGCTTTACACCTGCAAAGGCAAAGGCGGTGAGTACGAATGGATCGGCACAGCATATCCGGCGGGCTTCGTGCGGCAGTTCTTCAGCGACCCAGTCGAAGTCTACCGCAGCACGACCGACCGCAGCCTGTATTTCCGCGAGTGCGGCGACTTCAACAAACGCATGGAGCGCATCGCCGCCCCTGTAGCACCATCCCGGACAAAGCAGGCAGATCAGTCAGCCATCGTCGCAGAACTTGCGCAGTCTTTGCGCTGGGCGCTGGAATGGATCGACGCTGTGCCAGGGGATACGCCGCTACCGACAATGCCAGGGTTCGACCGGGGCTATGTGAACGAGCTACTAGCCGACGTGAACAACGACTGCGCCGCCCATCAGGCTAGCGCCCAGGAAGGCGGTGAATGATGGGACAGGCAAAGAAACGCGGCACCTTCGAGCAGCGCAGGACCGAAGCATTCATCCGCGAGGCCGAGCGCCAAGAGCGTGAACGGATCGAGCTGGCGGCGCGAAAGGAGCGGCAGCGACTGCACGATTTGGCGCACCCGAAGCAAGCAGCCGCGCGCAAAAAGCGCAACCTACACACGGCAATGCTGCTGGCCACAATCATGGGAATGCCATGAACATTGAACGCATGCACCTCGCCGGCACCAAGATGGCGAACACGATGTTCAATCTGGCGCAGCAGGAAGGCAAGGTCATCGATGCCCGGCTGGTGGAGCTGATGAAGCGAATGCAGATCGAGTGGGACGCAGCTGTCCGCGCCGCTCCTGCTGATCTAGACGCAGAGCTACTGCCGCCGCTGGAAAACGATGACCTGACGTGGGCGATCGCCGGCAAGGTTGGCGAGTTCTACCCGCAAGAGACGCCGCGCGACATGGAGAAGAATCACCGCCTGGCCCGCGCGATACAGCGACTGCCGTTGCTCAAGAGCGGACTGCGCGAGGCTATCGCAGCAGACCGCCGCAAGCGCGCCTTGCAGGAACTGACGAGTAACCATGAGAGGGCCAAGAAACGATAATGAAGAGAGATTGCAAATGACCCACCTTTACCGCCACTTTGATGCTGAGGATAAATTGCTGTACGTGGGAGTATCCAAGAGCGCGATCGTGCGCCTGGGGCAGCACGAGGAGCATGCGCATTGGTACGAACGGATTACGAAGGTTACGATTGAGAGACATCCCTCTCGAGCTGCCGCGCTTGAGGCTGAGCGCATTGCAATCCACATTGAGAATCCGCTTTGCAACATTCAGCGCCGCCCGCCACCAATTGGAGCCTTCGATAACCGAAAAGCGGACCGTGGGACGATCGCGAAGAGAAGCGCTACCGCACTAACCGAAAGCATCGTTTGGTTTAACACCTCATATACAGTAGCGGAGCTTGCGCAACACCTATCCGTAGGCCTTACTGCTGCAAATCGGCTAATTGAGAGCCGCGAAATCGGCTCCTTTGAGATCGAGGAGCGGGGGCGACTAGTGCGTCGAGTGTCCGGCTGGCAGCTTATTGAGTTCCTTGAGGCAAAGCAAACGCCAGCAAAAATGAAGAAGGGCCTAAAACAATGAGCGATATGTTCCTAACCTCAGACGAGCTACAAGAGATGACCTGCCGGGTGCAGCGGTCGGCCCAGGTTAAGATGTTGCGGTCGATGGGAATCGCCTTCAAGCAGCGCGCAGACGGCACCCTTGCAGTTCTCCGTTCTCATGTCGAGAAGGAGTTCGGCGCCAGTGATGAGCGCAAGCCGCGGGCGAAAGACTTTCAACCGAACTGGAGCGGGCTGAATGCCTAGGAAGCGCAACAAGGAGAATGTCGGGCTGCCGGCGCGCTGGAAGATGGAGCACGGAGCCGTCTATTACCAGGTGCCGCCCGGCCTGGAAGATAGGTGGGATGGGAAGAAGAAGTTCCGCCTCGGCGCCAGCCTTCCCGAAGCCTACAAGGAGTGGGCTCGGCGCCTCGAGTCGGTTGACCAGGCTAAGACCATCGGCGCCCTCCTCGACCGGTACGCACTTGAGGTGGTGCCGACGAAGGGCGCGCGCACGCAAGTCGAGAACCAGCGCGCAATTCGCAACCTGCGCGCGGTGTTCGGCGCCGCGCCGCTGTCGTGGATCCGGCCGCAGCACGTCTACCAATATGCCGACAAGCGGAAGACCACGCCAGTAGCAGCGAACCGAGCAATCGACGTCCTGTCCCATGCGTTCACGATGGCAGTGAAGTGGGGCTATATCGATCGACACCCATTCAAGGGCGAGGTCAGACTGGACGGCGAGAAGCCGCGGGACCGGTATGTCGAAGACTGGGAGCTGATCGAAGTACTGTCGCTCGACAGCAAACGGAAGAAAGGTAGCGTGCTCGTCCTGCAGGCCTATATCCGCATCAAGCTGCTGACCGGACTGCGCCGCGGCGACCTGTTGCGCCTGGCGGCTGGCAATCTGCAGGAAGACGGAATTCACGTCACGCCGAGCAAGACCCAGGGCAGCAGCGGCAAGCGGGTCATCATCGAGTGGTCGCCGGAGTTGCGCGAGGCTGTCGCCGCAGCGAAGGCAGTGCGCCCTGTCGACATATCGCCGTGGCTGTTCTGCACACGTAAGGGAGAAGGCTACATCGACGAGAGCAAGGGCACCGCGAGCGGCTGGGACTCGATGTGGCAGCGGTTCATGGAGCGCATCCTCGAGGAAACTAAGGTCAAGGACAGGTTCACCGAACATGACCTGCGGGCCAAATGCGCCAGCGATGCGGAGTCGCTCGAGCACGCGCGTGCGCTACTCGCCCATGCCGACAGTCAGCTTACGCAGAGGGTCTACCGACGCCGGCCGGAGCGTGTAAAGCCGGGAAAGATCGCGTTTGAATAGCGCAACGCCGATTGAATAGCGCAATGCGTAATTTCTAAGCAAAGGCTGATGCGCGTAACGCGTTGAAATGCTGAAGAATTTTGGCCTGCCCAGCTGGGTTCGAACCAGCGACCCTCAGCTTAGAAGGCTGATGCTCTATCCAACTGAGCTATGGGCAGTGAGATGAAAATCCCGATGAAATGAAAACGGGCCGTCGAGGACAG
>Ga0308161_1004323_pt1 | contig 13071 bp, 14 predicted proteins | sample PhyFR2_FD_201034 | JGI IMG/M metagenome (GOLD analysis project Ga0308161, IMG submission 201034) | Phyllosphere microbial communities from UC Gill Tract Community Farm, Albany, California, United States - DLSLF.R2 | ecosystem: Host-associated > Plants > Phyllosphere > Unclassified | place: USA...
AAACGAATCTGACGTTCATTGCCTTTAACAAATGGATATGTCCGACGGTCAATGGCGATCAAATAAGGGGAGAGAAACTGGGCAAAGGAAACAAAGCGTCGATGAAGGGTCGCTGTACTCATATACGTAGCGTTGCCAAGCATGGGGAAAGTCAACACTGGTTGTTTCATACATAGGATCAAAAGCGCTAAGTTTTGGCTTTTATGCAATAAATCGGCGATGAATGCCGGCTGCTTTTTCAGCAACGCTTTGAAATCGGTACTCCTGATCTTTCCAGTAGTGATATGGCAACTAAAGAAAGCGGATTCATTTGACCGGCTAGCGATCAAACGCCGCACGGTTTTATCAGATATTCGCTGTATAGCGGCTGCTTTTTTGACAGGTAGCGGATTTTCTTCCAACAAGGCAGCCGCTAGCTGACATATGAGAATAATCTCTTTCTCTAACAGTTTGTCCAAGCGTAATCACCTCTTAACAGTTAACGTTTTGTCATTATTGTAGTAGAAATGTGCCTGTTTTTTCTATCTAAAATAGAATACTTCGTAAAATATAATAAATAAATATACAGGGGAACGAAAAAGAAGCTCTTGCCTGTTTCTCCAATAAAAAAAGAATGATAAATCCAATAAAAAAAACTATCCTCTTCTTGAAAAGGATAGTTTAATAAATAGATTGTGTTATTCCTTGAGTTCCATGCCTGATTTGGTGCTTAACGGGTCTCACTTGGCAGCAGAATCGTTTGTCGTTGGCCATCATCATAGGCATAGACGCTTTTCGGCAGCGATTCATCATAAAAATAGGGGAGATCCACCCCTAAGGCCAATTCAGAATGTGGTTGTGAAAAGAGTAGTGTGACGCGTCCTTGATTGTTTTGAACGTCGAAGGTCAATAAATTTGTCAGCGGGAAAACCCCTTTCAAATCCAGATCAATAATCATCCAAATACTGTCGATCAACTCACCAGGCATTCTTTGGACGATGCCACCCGAGGCGTAGCGGCTGCGTTCGTGATCAAATGTTTCAAACATAGCAATCCCTCCTTCAAAGGTCTTGATACAGGCAACACATTTCGTGTATCTATCATAAGGAAGATGCTAAGAAAAAGCAAATGATTTTGATTTTTCTTATAGAAAAAAACAGTACCCTGTTGAAGCGGTACTGTTTTGACAAGCCATGACAATCGAACACGGATTATTCTTCTTCTTCACCGATCACTGCAGGTTCAGCAGCTTCATCTGCTTCTTCATCTTCAGTAATCTCTTGTGGTTCTGTGATTGCAACGATTTGTTCTTCACCATCAGTGACGATCGTATAATCATCATTTTTAGGTAGATCAGCAACTGTCAATGAGTCGCCAATTTCTAAAGCAGTCACATCTACTTCTACACGCTCAGGCAATTTGTCAGGCGTTGCGGAAACGACAACTGCGTATAAGTTTTGAGCCAAGACACCACCAGCTTTGACACCAGCAGCTTCACCAGTCAAGCTGACTTCAGCTTCAACTTCGGTTTCTTCATTCATATCGACTGAAAGGAATTCAACATGGGTCAAATTGCGGGTAAAAGTATCTGCTTGATACTCTTTGATCAACGTATTGACTTTCTTTCCTTCTAAATTGATCGTGATCACGGTATTCAATCCATTTTCACGCAAGATTTTTTCTAATTCAGCGGCATTGACTGCAATTGCAGTACTTTCAACTTTGTAGCCGTTGACTACTGCAGGCACTTTGCCTTCGTGACGTAATTTGTTCCTTAAAGAACGGGGGCGGACTTCTCTTTTCGTAACTTCTAATGATACTGACATAACTCAATTCCTCCTAAAATTTTCTCGGTTTGCCCGAGCGTTTTTTAAGCAAATTTTGTTAACTCTGCACATTAAGTGGTACGTGAATGAAAACACGCAAAAGGACAGTTGTGTACACAACTGTCCCGGAAAGTTTTGGTTCAACTTTTCTCCACCAGGTCGTAACGCTGTGTATGAGAAACTTTATTTACTTTACTCTTTAACCTTACCCGCTATCCAAATGAAAGTCAACTGATATGAAATCTCACTAGTTTTCAGATTGAACGATCTACGCTATAATAGCCGCAATGGAGAGGATGATATGCGTTTAGATAAACTGATTGAAGAACAATTCCATACCCCAAGAAAAACCATGAAGCGCCTGTTTCAGACTGGACATGTCTATGTGGATGGTAAGATCGAGCGTCGGCCTGGACGAAATGTCGATCATGCATTGCATCGCATTGTTGTCCAAGGCAAACAATTGCAAACCGATGACGTCTATTTTCTATTGAATAAACCAGCTGGTGTCGTGACGGCTAATCACGATCAGCAGCATCCAACCGTGATTGATTGTTTGGCATCCGCTGACCAGCGGTCCGATCTTTATGCTGTTGGACGTTTGGACCGAGATACGGAAGGATTGGTATTGCTGACATCGAATGGGCAACTTGGCTATGCACTGATGCATCCGGAAAAAGCCGTCACAAAGTGCTATGACGTAATCGTGAATGGGTGTTTGACTAAAACCGACCAAGCAGCCTTTGCTGCTGGCGTGGTCTTTCATGATGGGACAACTTGTCTGCCAGCTAAACTTACGATCCTTTCAGCCCAGGAAAAGCGATCACAGGCGATCGTGCAGATAACGGAAGGCAAGTTTCATCAAGTAAAGAAAATGTTTCTTAGTCGTGGTGTCAAAGTGATCGGCCTGAAAAGAACGGCCATCGGACCTCTGACTTTACCGAAGGATCTCGCAACGGGGCATTACCGCACATTGACCCAAAAAGAACTAGAAAGTTTAGTGGAATATTTTCACTAAGAAAGAAGGAAGCAATGACTTACAAAACATTATTATTCGACGTTGATGATACGCTGCTTGATTTCCAAGATACAGAAAATCAAGCGTTGCAAAAATTATTCGCCGCACAAGGGATCCAGATGACAGATACCTTAAAGCAAACCTATCAGACGTTGAATCATGGATTATGGCAAGATTTTGAAAAAGGAAAATTGACCCGTGAACAAGTGACAAATGAGCGCTTTGGCTTATTTTTTGCCACACTCGGAAAAACGGTGGATAGCGCTGCTTTGGAGCAGCAATATCGAGGGTTTTTGAATCAAGGACATAAACTTTTGGGCAAAAGCGATCAAGTACTGGCTCAGCTGGTGCCTGATTTTGATGCCTACGTGGTGACGAATGGCGTGTCGAAAACCCAATATCAGCGCTTAAAGGATGCCAAATTGATGTCTTTTTTCAAGGATATTTTTGTGTCTGAGGATACAGGTTATCAAAAACCGATGAAAGAATTTTTCGATTACGTTTTTGCCCGTATCCCGAATGTAAAAAAACATGAAACAGTGATCATCGGCGACTCATTGAGTTCGGATATATTAGGGGGCCAATTGGCAGGAATCGATACGATTTGGCTGAATCCGCATAAAAAAAACACTGACGGCATCAAGCCTACCCATATGATCGAATCGATCGAACAATTGCCTGATTTATTACTGGGCTGATTTTTCAGAAATAGTAGTAATTTGCAGAAATTTCGCTATAATAGAAACAGTGCAAATTTTAGAAATGAAAGAGGTAAATCGAATGACGAATGGCAAGCCCATTATAATTGGTGTGACAGGTGGATCAGGAAGCGGTAAAACAAGTGTGAGCCGAGCGATTTTTAATCACTTTCCGAATCATTCTATTATGATGTTGGAGCAAGACTCATATTACAAGGATCAAAGTGAATTGAGTTTCGAAGAACGATTGAACACCAACTACGACCATCCTTTTGCATTTGATACAGATTTATTGATCGACCACTTGAAACAGCTGCTTGCGTATCAAACGATTGAAAAACCGGTCTATGATTATGTAGCACATACCCGCAGTGAAGCCACGATCGTTCAAGAACCGAAAGAAGTCATTATTCTAGAAGGTATCTTGATTTTAGAAGATGAGCGTTTGCGTGATTTGATGGACATCAAATTATATGTTGATACAGATGATGATATTCGTATCATTCGTCGTATCAAACGTGATATGGAAGAACGGGGCAGAACATTGGATTCAGTCATCGAACAGTATCTAACAGTTGTGAAGCCGATGTATCACCAATTCATCGAACCAACGAAACGCTACGCCGATGTCATTGTGCCAGAAGGCGGCGAAAATCATGTGGCCATTGATTTGATCACCACGAAAGTTGCGACTTTCTTATCGTAAAACAACATGTATCATATAGCTGCAGCCTAGCGTGCAGTGGTCGCCAAAAGCCGGATGGTCTATCTAGGTTTAGGCGGCCATTTTTATACATTACAGGCGATTCTGTCAAAAAAAGGTAGCTTTCATGAGGATTGTGTGTTAAAGTAATCCTCATGCGACGAGTCGAGAAGGTCTAGCATTTGCTGACCAGATTGATAGCAGAGGCACACCGCGTAAGCAACCTGCCGGATTTGCAGGGTGTCGGAATCGTCCTTTTGTGGAGATAGGGCTTTTCTACTAGCAATAGTACTGTGAGTAAAAAAACAGCTATGAACGTTTTCGTTCATAGCTGTTTTTTTTGCGTACATCATTCCTTGGGCAAGCGAATTTGGAAAATAACCCCCTTAGGCAACAGATCTTTGACACTGATTTGCCCTTTGTGCTCATCGACAATTTGTTTGGCGATGGCTAACCCTAGACCGTAGCCGCCGGTTTCTTTCGAGCGAGAACGGTCTTCTCGATAAAAGCGATCAAAAATGCGGGCCTTTTCTTCATCCGTGATCGAAGGGCCTGTGTTTTTGACCTCGATCAGCCAATGCTTATTAGAGATTTCCGAAAGCAGCGTGATTTTGTCCCCAGAGCTGGTATATTTCAACGCATTGTCTAACAAGATCACTAAGACTTGATGGATCTTTTTTTGATCAAATACCGCGGTTGCATCAGCGAAATTCTCGATAACAAAACGCTTCTCATCTAATTCAGCAATTTCTTTGAATGGCTTGACGAGCTCAGCGATAAACGGTGCCAGTTCAACTTTTTCTTTCACTAAGGTCAATTGATTGGCATCGCTGCGGGCAATCGTCAGCAAATCGGCAGTCAAGCCAGTCAAACGCCGGGTTTCTGCCAATGCTTGGGCGATGCTTTCTGATTCATCAATAATGGTATGGGTGGGTTTGGTAAACAACCGTTCCAAACTATTTTGGATGATCGTCAAGGGTGTGCGCAGTTCATGAGAGGCATTTTCAACAAACTCTTGCTGCTTTTTCCATGATGCCAAGATTGGCCGCATACTCAATGTGGTCAAGAAATAACTGATACCAATCGACAAAATCCAGAAAAAGACCATCGATAAAATCAAAATCGTTTGAAAATTTGACATGGCATTTTTGATTTGGTTGGTATTGGCTAAAACCTGAATATAACTGACACCTAAATTGTTTGACGGTGCCGCTGTAGTGATCGAACGAAAGAGCAGCTTGTCTTCGGTTGTAGAGGTCGATTGATCATCAATCGAAAAAGATTGAATACTGTCCAGATTTTCGGTCGATAATGTCAGATTCGTCAATTGCGAAAAACGCCCGCCTAGCGCTTGCTTATTCAAGATTTCACCATCTTCTGACCATAAAATCAATTGGGTATTGAAGCGATTGGTTCCGGGAATGTTGGGCATGGTGGAACCCGGCGGCATCGTCAGACTGTCAGATTGATAAGAATTGATCTCTGCTTGGATCAAGCGTGTATCTTCGATTGCTTGTTCCAAAGATAGATCCGTTTCACGATAGGCGGATTGATTGAACAGCTCCAAGACGATCACACCTAATAAGAAAAAGACCAAGGCAAATGCACTGACGTTGATCAAGAAAGATTGCAATCGTTGTTTGTTCGAACGCTCATTGTTCATCGGCTACGCTCCTTGCATGATATAGCCAACATTACGCAATGTGCGGATCTCTTTATCAATACCGGTATCTCGCAAATGTTTGCGTAAGTTGCTCATATAGACTTCAACAACGGTCAAGGTGGTTTCTGAATCAAAGCCCCAAATACGGTCGAAAATTTGTTCTTTCGTCAAGATAATCCCTTGGTTTTGTAAAAAGTAGAGCAGCAATTCAAATTCTTTGCCTTGAATCGGCAATAATTCCCCTTTGTACGTCACTTCGTTCGACGCCAATTTGCACACCAACCCATTGTATTCTAAATGATTCTCATTGAACAATCCTAGTGATCGTTTCAATAGGGCTTTGACCCGCATCAATAATTCTTCTCGGTAAAAGGGCTTTGTCAAGTAGTCATCCGCACCCTTTTGAAACCCAGTGACTTTATCCTCTAAGCCATCTTTTGCGGTTAGGATCAACACTGGGGTCTGGATCCCCTTGCTTCTTAATGCCGCCAACACTTCATACCCATCCATTTCAGGCATCATCAAATCTAAGATGATCAAGTCGTAGATGCCTGTTTCAGCTTCGTATAACCCTTCACTGCCATCAAATGATTGGCAGACTTCGCCGATTTCACTAACGATTTCTTTGATATTTTCAGATAACGTTTTGTCATCTTCGACAAGTAATATTTTAATCATTTTTCCACCTCTTTAATGATAAGAATAGCATGAATAGCATAAAAAATACTTAAAAAGCAGAGAATTACTTAAGCTGGTTTTAAGTTACTTCCTTTAAATTATAAACAAGAACAACGAGGGAGGACAAGCAAATGAAACTTAAGAAAGTTTTCCAACGAAAAGAAACCAAATATCTGATTCCAAGTGATCGTTTTCCCGCATTCTTTGAAGCGTTGCAGCAACGAATGCAGATTGATGTGTATGGCAAACATACGATTATGTCGCTGTATTACGACACGAATGACTTCCGTTTTATCCGTCATTCAATGGATAAACCGAAGTACAAAGAGAAATTTCGGATCCGGAGTTATGGGGTGCCAAGCCAAGATAGTTTGATTTTTTTGGAGATCAAAAAGAAAGTCAATGGGATTGTTTACAAACGACGCGTACCCATGTCCTATCAGCAGTATCAGCATTGGGTCAGGAGTGGACAATTGCCAGAAACAGTTGAGCCAGCGCAGATTGCGGCTGAAATTAAATGGTTGTTCAAACAAAACCAAGATTTGACGCCACGGGTACTGATCGCCTATGATCGTTTGTCGTTGTTTGTGGATGATGACAGTGATTTTCGGGTGACTTTTGATCAAGCGATTCGTTTCCGTACATGCAATTTAGATTTAGCTGCCGGTAGTGATGGTGCATTGGTGGCACCAGAAATCGGCGTCTTGATGGAGGTCAAGGCCCTTGGTTCATATCCGTTGTGGTTCGTTGACTTGCTGAATACCTATGGTGTACGCAAGGGCAGTTTTTCAAAATATGCGCAGACTTACCAACGGCATTTATTCAAAAAGGAGGAAGTTTTACATGTTATCTAGTTTGTTTTCAGGAGATACCAGCTCATTGGAGTGGGGGAGCCTGTTGATTTGTATAGCCGCTTCATTGATTTTAGGTTTATTGGTGGCAATCGTGCATATGATCAAAAATGTCTATACCAAAAATTTTGTGATCACATTGGCTGTTCTGCCGATTTTGGTGCAGTCTGTGATCATGCTGGTCAATGGCAACTTAGGAACGGGGGTTGCGATCCTTGGCGCCTTTAGTCTGATTCGTTTCCGTTCAGTGCCAGGAGGATCCAGAGAGATCACCAGTGTCTTTTGGTCAATGGGGATTGGTTTGGCGACCGGAATGGGGTATGTCGGCTATGTGGTTGTCTTTTCGATCATTGTGGCGTTCTTTTTAACGCTCTTATACACCGTCCCTTTTGGCGATCGCCAAAAGACAGCCGAACGAGAATTAAAAATCACGATTCCCGAAGATTTGGATTATCCGCAACTATTTGATGATATTTTTGATACCTACACCCATTCAGCCAAATTAGATTCTGTTAGAACAACAACTATGGGCAGCTTATACGAACTGAGATACCGCTTGATGCTGAAGGATCAAGCACAAGAGAAGCAAATTATTGATGAAGTCCGCGTGCGCAATGGCAATTTGCCTGTTGTATTAGGCAAAGCTGCTGCGAATCGCGATGAGCTATAGAAGGAGGACTTTCTATGAAAAAAATCATTTATCCATTATTGTTATCGACACTGCTTTTGGGTGCCTGTGCCCAGTCCGATACAACGTCTAGCAGCAGCTCAAGTGCTGCAGCAGCAACTTCAGGTTCAGCTGCAGCAGTGACCAATGTGTCGACAACATTAGATGATACAACGGATTATTATGGCACATATGAAGACGAAGATGTTGATGCGAGTTATGACGAATCAGCTGCCACTACGATCACGCTGAACGATGATGCCACAGAAGCTGCAGATGGCGTGACGGTCGATGGCCAGACAGTGACGATCACCCAAGAAGGCACGTATGTAGTCAATGGTTCATTGAGCGACGGGCAACTGATCGTGAATGTCGACAAAGAGGCCAAGGTACATTTGATCTTCAATGGTGTCACCATCACCAATGAGTCAGGTGCGGCTGTGGTGGTAGAGCAAGCCGAAAAAGTCATCACAACATTGGCAAGTGATACAACGAACACATTGACAGATGGCAGTGACTATACACTGGCGGATGGCGAAACAGAACCAGATGCTGCTTTTTACAGTAAAGAAGATCTATCTATCAATGGTGATGGCAAACTGGTGATCACTGGTAATTACAGCAATGGGATCCGCAGCAAAGATGATTTGGTTTTAGCTGGCGGGACATATGAGATCACCGCCAAAAACAATGCGATCAAAGGCAAGGACTCTGTATCGATTTTAGCAGGTCAATATTCGCTGAATACTGAAGATGGGGATGGCATCCAAGCCAATAATACCGAAGACACTGCGAAAGGTTATGTAGCAATCGACGGTGGCACCTTTACGATTCAAAGCGGACGGGATGGGATCCAAGCGGAAACCAACCTCAGCATCCAAAACGCAGATATTTCGATCCAAACGGCCGATGGTGCACAAAGTCAATCCATCAGCACCGATGAAAGCTATAAAGGATTGAAAGCTGGCGGGGCTATGATCATCAGCAGTGGGACTTTCACCATCGATAGTGCCGATGATAGTCTGCACGCCAATGATACGATCACGATTTCCGGTGGTACGATCACCGCCAATAGTGGCGATGATGGCATTCATGCGGACAATGAATTAACGATCAATGATGGAGATATCTCAATCGAACAGTCTTATGAAGGATTAGAATCCAGTGTGATCAATATTGCCGGCGGTACGATCCAAGTTGTCTCCAGTGATGATGGCGTCAATGCTGGCGGCGGCAGCGATACCGATGAAGGTACAGGGCAATTTGGTCAAGACAGCTTCGGCGGTGGACAGCCTGGCGGCGGTGATGAGGCTGATGACAGCAAACTAGTGAACATTACTGGTGGTACATTGGTGGTTGATGCAGAAGGCGACGGTATCGACAGCAACGGAAATGTGACCATGAGTGGCGGAACAGCAATCGTCAATGGACCAACAACTGGCGGGAATGGTGCGTTAGATTATAATGGCACCTTTACCTTGACAGGCGGCGTCTTATTGGCAGCTGGCACCACTGACATGGCCATGAATGTGAGTGATGGTACGCAACAATCTGTGGCGGTCACGTTTGATCAATCGCAATCGGCGGATACGCTAGTCACCTTGCTAGATGGTGACGGCAATGCCATTGTTTCTTACGCGCCAAGTAAATCCTATCAACATGTGGTGATCTCTACGCCAGACTTAACAGATAGTTCATATACACTGGTTAGCGGCGGCAGCAATGATGGCGAATCTACCTTTGGCTATTATGCCGGCGGTACGGTGTCCGATGGTACTGAATTAGGTACATTGCCAGTGTCAGATACAATTGCCAATTTGACACAATCTGGAGAAACGGCCTCCACGAATCAAATGGGTGGCGGCGGTTTCGGCCGCTAGGCATCTAGCCAAGTGAAAACAGAGGATCAAAAAGGAGAAAACGGAACGAAAGCAGGCAAAATAGCTGCTTTTGTTTCGTTTTTCTTTTTTGGTCGTTTAAGTTTCTATTAAGTTAAAACAAGTATAGTCAGCTTACGTTAAATATAGGAGGAAATGCTATGAATTTTTTTAAGCGAGGGCTTCAAAGTGTATGGGCCAAAAAAGGCAGAACGATTCTGCTGATCGCCGTTTTTTCAGCTATTTTGATTTTTGTTTTAGCAGGCTTGACCATTAGAAGTGCGGCGTTGGTTGCGACCGAAAATGCCCAAAAGAGTGTTGGTGCTACTGTGACTTTACAAGCCAACCGTGAACAAGCGTTTCAACAAGGAACGACAAGTTCAGGTAGTGATAGCGAAGCGTCACGCCCAGATCCTGGCAGCTTTCAATCCACACCAGTGGAGATCGAGGATGCACAGGCCATCGCAGACTTAGATGGTGTGGCGTCATACAGTTTTGAAGTCAGCACATCGGCAGATGCTGTCAGTGGCATCGAAGCAATCTCAAGCTCAGATACGGACACATCCACTGATGATTCCAGCGCAGATGCCAACCAAATGGGTGGGATGCCTGGCGGCGGGATGCAAGGGGGCGAAATGAGTTCTGGTGATTTCCAAATCACAGGCGTTTCCACAAGTGCCGCTTATACGAGTTTTTCTGAAGGTACCGCATCGCTGACAGATGGGGAAGGCATCACAGCAGAGGATGAAGGCACCAACAATGTAGTGATCGAATCTGCATTGGCTGAGGCCAACGATTTGGCAGTAGGCGATACCTTCACGATCACAGACAGTGACGACAATGAAGTCGAGGTCACGATCAAAGGCATTTATGAAACGTCAGAAGTCGGCAACAGCATGAGCCAAATGTTTAGTTTCCTGAATCCTGCCAATACGATATTCGCGTCTTATACCTTCGCCAATACATTGAGCGGCAATGATGGAACGATTGATTCAGCGACCTACACACTAAGTGATCCTTCTGAAATGGATGCTTTCGTAGAAGAGGCAGAAGGGATGATCGATACGGATACGTATAGTATTCAATCGAACGATCAACAGTATCAATCTATGTTGACTCCACTGAATAATGTGGCTAGTTTTGCCAAAAATATCATTATATTAGTGGCTGCAGCAGGCGTCATCATTTTGACCTTGATCGTGATGATGTCGATTCGTGAACGCCGCTATGAAATTGGCGTTTTGCTATCATTGGGTGAATCACGAGCAAAAGTGATTTTCCAATTCTTTACGGAAATCTTTATCTGCATGATCTTTGCTTTAGGCATTGCTGCGGCGAGCGGCAATCTTGTGGGGAATGTTGTAGGTGAGCAGTTGCTGGCACAACAGACAGAAACGACGACTGATCAAGATACGACCAATGCCGGACCTGGCGGCGGAGGCGGGATGCAGCAAATGGGCGGCAATGGGGGTGGCTCTTTCCCTTCCTTTACCCAATCTGAAGAAATCCAATCATTAGAAATCACTATATCTGCAGAAGAAATCGGTCTATTGGCATCGATGGGCTTAGGTATCAGCTTTGGCTCGATCATTTTATCATCGGCAGGCATCTTACGTCTGAATCCGAAAAAAATCTTGGTTTCCTAGGAGGGGTATAATGACACTACGAACAGAACAACTTGGTTATTGGTACCAGACAGAAGCAGAAGCGTTATTTCGTTCAGTCGATTTGACATTTGAACCAGGGAAGATGTATGCGATCCTTGGGTCTAGCGGTTCTGGCAAGACCACCTTTTTATCATTGATCACGGGGCTAGATACTCCTAAAGAAGGCAAAATCTTATATAATGACGAAACCTTGGCGAAAATCGGTTTGCGGGAGTATCGACGCAAAGATGTATCGATCGTTTTTCAAGCCTACAATTTATTGCCGTACATGTCTGCTTTAGATAATGTCACAACGGCGATGGCGATCGCTCAGTCACAACAAACAGACAAAAAAGCGTATGCCTTAGCAAATTTGGCCAAAGTTGGCATCACTGAAGAGTTGGCGATGAAAAAAGTAACCCAACTTTCTGGTGGGCAGCAGCAGCGGGTAGCGATCGTACGGGCCCTTTGTTGCGAGCATGAACTGATCGTTGCGGATGAACCAACTGGGAATTTGGATGAAACCACATCAAAAGACATCGTGGCATTATTTCAAGAAATCGCCCACGAACAAAATAAATGTATTATTCTAGTGACCCATGAACAAGATGTCGCCAAAGCATGCGATGTCGTCTATGAACTGAAAGACCGCAAATTTTCAATCATCGAATCCGTGAAATGATTCGGTGAAATAAAGAAACAATCAAACAGAGGCATTGTTCTGGGCATCCTGTCCAACAATGCCTCTGCTTGCATATTGGTGCTGTGACCCGTACAATAAAAGCAAAAGCGAGGGGGAGCAATATGCGATTGTTGATCGACGGAGATGGTTCACCTGTCAAAAATGAAGTGATCGCCCTTGGTGCAACATATCACTTGCCTGTAATGATCGTGACTAGTGTCGATCATTATACCAAAAAAGAATTTCCAGCCCATGTACAATTCATCTATGTAGATAAAGGCTCTGATCGCGCGGATTATGAGATCGTCAAAGAGATTAAAGCTGGTGATTTTCTGGTGACCCAGGACTATGGCTTGGCATCGCTGGTTTTGCCCAAGCATGCACGTGTGTTTCACCATAACGGCACTGAATATTTAAAAGAAACCATTGATTTTTTACTGGGACAGCGCTATCTAGGTGCCCAGATGCGCAAAGCCGGCAAACGTACCAAGGGGCCGAAGCCTTTTACCAAAGAAGATCGGCTTCGTTTCGAAGAGATCTTTGAAACAGCGATCAAAGAAACACAGAACAAATAAAGACCGGAACACTGCCCATGAAAAGCAGTGTTTGCCGGTCTTTAATTTTGTTTTCGAAAATGATCATAAAAATATTTACCGGCCAATAAGATACAGGCGATAAAAGCCAAACAAAAGCCGAATATGCCCATGCGATGGACGAAATCCCCTTTTTCAGGACTGGCGACCACCAATAAGGAGGAGCTTAAGATGACTGCCGCCAAAATAA
>Ga0308161_1004330_pt1 | contig 13058 bp, 9 predicted proteins | sample PhyFR2_FD_201034 | JGI IMG/M metagenome (GOLD analysis project Ga0308161, IMG submission 201034) | Phyllosphere microbial communities from UC Gill Tract Community Farm, Albany, California, United States - DLSLF.R2 | ecosystem: Host-associated > Plants > Phyllosphere > Unclassified | place: USA...
AGCGGCAGCTATCAGCGGGTGTACAACATTCTCTTAGTGGCAATTTTAATTGATAACTAATCAACTACGCGAACTTGATAATAAAGTTAACCATATGCGTATGGTTCGTATCTTGTGCATAAAGATTAACCAATCCATGTACGGTGATTAAGCATCAAAACCACTAAGACTTGTAAGAACGTGCACCGACGCTCGAGAAATTTTTTCAAAGAGATTGCTTACCCTCTAATACACATTAAATTTGGCGCAATTTAAAAAAGTCATTATTGGCGGTAGCGCTTGAAAAGCAAAATTTACGCAATATAGTATCAAAATAACGCTCGAGCTAGAACATCATCAAAATCGGTCATATAACGAGAAAAACACTTTGTTTAGACTTAACTATCCCGCTGATTACCAAAAAAGAATTTGCATTTTAGTAAGATGATTGCTGCCGTGGAGATCGACTAGCCAAGGATTATTTGCTCGGTGACGTTTGTGCAGTAGTCAAGATAGCGCGGGCGATTATCATCAGCTCTTCTATGCGGTAGGATATTATCGATGTTTGGCAAGAAGCGAACCTGAAAAGTTTGGCTGGAATTCCGCTTAAAAAGGCCGATTCCACAGATGGGTTTTTCAACCTTGAGCAATTTTGTGGGCCTGCTCGGTACGCGTTGTTAATCAGAATCACGATCTAAGTTGCTCACTAAAGGTTTTGAAAGATGAAATAGGCAATGATGCTGACAGCGACCGCGGCAAAGAGACTTTTAGTCACAGCACAAACGATGAGCGAAACCGCTGTCGCCAATATGCCTACAGATAATCCGAATGATGTTGTTTGGTCACGCTGGATAACCTCGCTTGCAATAATTGCCGATAAAATTGCTGGTGGAATAAATACCAGCCAATTGCGCACCAATATGGGAAAGTTTCGTTGCGCGAGGAATAATATAGGTAACGCTCGGATTGCAGCTGTGACAGCAGACACCACAAAAATTGCCCAACCGACATGTGTTATCATCTTTTTCCCCTTGCAGTTGTCATCAGCAGTGTCATGCCGATCGTGGCAGCAATTAATGTTGCACCTATCACCGTAATATTATTGCTAATGTGGCCCTGCGATAAGATAACGATCGCAATTGCAATAATGATCACGATTAAGTCTAATATTCGTGTTCGACTATCTTGAAAGGCTAACACCAATAGCCCTACAAACATTCCAACCAAGCTGAAACTTAAACTATCTTTAAGCCAATTAGGCAGGGCCGAAGCCAACAGTGCGCCAGCAATGCTTGACATAATCCAGTTTAGCCACGCGGTAAGATTGAGCCCTAATAACCAAGCAAATGGCAATCGATCATTGTGACGGCGCGCATATTGAGACGCAACGCCAAATGTCTCATCAGTCATAATCAGCGAACCAACAAGCTTCTCAAAAAGATTAGCATGGCGGAAAAATTGAGCCATATAGGTATTTATCAAAAGATAACGCAAATTTATGAACGCGACGGCAATCGCGATCTGTAGAATGCTGGAGCCCGTTGTCGCCATGGAATAAAACAAAAACTGTGCAGCACCCGTATAGAGAAATATTGCCAAAGACCCTATCTGATAAATTGAAAAACCCGAAGCAACGCCGATCGCCCCACATGCAAACCCCACCGGCCAATAGCCAAGCAAAGTTGGAATGCAGGCGATAACACCTTGACGGAAATGCATAAATGGTGATTCAACGGTTTCTTCTGACATGGATTTTCTATGCCGCTTTTTGTTGGCGCTTTCAAATTAAAAGCGACGTTTTTATCTATTTTTTGTTTTGTTATCCACGCTTAACGTGATTGAATGGAGCAGTGGAGGCGTTTATACATGTGTTGTTTTTCCAGGAGATCTTATATGACGGGTTCAGCGACTAATAGAGAAATGGGGGCGGCATTAGACGCGCGTCGGCGTCGTTTAATTTTTCGGGCATGGCACCGTGGGATCCGGGAGATGGACCTTGTATTAGGCCAGTATGTCGATGCCCACATTAACAAAATGACCAACAAGGATATTGAAGAGCTCGAATATATTATGTCGTTTGAGGATAGAGACTTATTTTCCTGGGTGATAGGTGAGGTTAAAACGCCAGTCACAGTCGATACGCCGCTGTTCCGCGATATATTAGCCTTTAGAGAACGAATGGATTTCGCTTTATAATATGGCAGTTTTCACTAAATTCGGTTTAAAATTAACCGATAATATACCTATCATACTCGACGGCATCACCGATGGTTTTGAGGCATTTGCGATCGCAAAAATTGCCGCTGAAATTGCGGGTTCAGGCCCCATACTTTTTGTCGCCCGTGATGGTGCCAAACTTGATGATATTGAACAAGCACTTTCTTTTATTGAGCCAAATCTTCCCGTGATCCAGTTTCCCGCTTGGGATTGTTTACCATATGACCGGGTGTCACCGGGATCAAATGTTTCAGCGCGGCGCCTCTCAGCGCTTGCGTCACTTGCAGCTTTGCGCGAAACCCGCCATCCTGCCATTATTTTAACGTCGGCCAATGCGCTGATTCAAAAGCTGCCACCGCGTGCCGCGATTGAGGCGCATTTAATCAAAACTCATCCTGGGCAAACCTTGAACATGGATAAGCTTATCCATGAGCTTGAACGCAACGGCTTTGAGCGGGTAACGACGGTGCGTGAGAAGGGTGAATTTGCCGTTCGAGGTGGGATATTAGATATTTTTACACCGAGTGACGATGAACCTGTTCGTCTTGATTTTTTTGGAGAGACTCTGGAGACGATTAGAGTTTTTGATCCAGAAAGCCAGAGGACAACGGCGACCAAAAACATTTTCACCATTCAGCCGATGAACGAAGTTTTGCTTGACGCACAAACTATCAGCCGGTTTCGCAATGGATATATCCGAGCGTTCGGCGCAGCGGAGCGCAATGACGCACTCTATGAAGCAATTTCACAGGGTCGACGATTTGCAGGCATGGAGCATTGGTTACCGCTCTTCTATGAGAAACTTGAAACTCTATTGGATCACACTGGCAATTTACCGGTGATATTTGACCATTTGGCAGAGGAGGCACTTGAAGAGCGCCATCGCTTGATTAATGACTACTATGAGGCACGCCAAGGGCAGGAAGACCAAAAGAGCGAAACCGCACTATATCACCCGATTCCACCTGAAACGCTCTATTTGACCCCCAATGAGATTGCGCAATTGACCAGTCAATTGGTAAGCGAGATTTACTTTAGCCCCTTTCAACAGCCAGAGACCAGTGATCGCCTGGTGATTCATTCTGATATCAGCCCGGGCCGCGATTTCGTTGAAGAGCGCAATGCTGAGAACAAAAATGTTTTCACGGCCGTTGTTGAATATATCTCTGCATTGAGAATGCAGGGTAAGAAAGTGTTGATAGCTGGCTGGAGCGAAGGCTCGCTTGATCGGCTTCTGCAGGTTTTGACCGAACACGGTCTTGGAAAGATCGAGCGAGCAAACTCGCTTGCGATTGTCAAGGCGACAGCTCGGGATAAAATATCTGCTGCTATTTTATCGATTGAGCATGGCTTTATCGCGGACGACCTGGCGGTGATCGGCGAACAGGATATTTTGGGTGACCGACTTATTCGCCATGCCAAGCGGCGTAAGAAAAATTCTGATTTTATATCGGAGGTAACAGCACTCAATAAAGGCGATATTGTGGTTCATGTTGACCATGGTATTGGCCGTTTTGTCGGTCTAAAAACGATCACAGCTGCTGGCGCGCCCCATGACTGCCTGGAAATCCACTATTCAGGTGAGGACCGCCTATTTCTTCCAGTCGAAAATATTGAGTTGCTCTCGCGTTATGGGTCAGAGGGTAGCAGCGCTATTCTCGATAAGCTCGGTGGTGTGGCGTGGCAGGCGCGTAAGGCGAAACTCAAAAAGCGCCTTTTGGAAATTGCCGGTAATCTTATCCACATCGCAGCTGAGCGTGAATTGCGAAGTGCGCCTATTTTTACGCCACCCGCTGGTCTTTATGATGAGTTTGTAGCTCGTTTCCCATATGATGAAACCGAAGATCAGCTTCAGGCGATCCAATCCATCTTAGATGATTTCGCATCTGGAAAGCCGATGGACCGTTTAATCTGCGGCGATGTCGGATTTGGCAAGACCGAAGTCGCCATTCGCGCTGCGTTTGTCGCAGCACTTAGTGGCTATCAAGTGGCAGTTGTCGTGCCGACAACACTGCTTGCACGCCAACATTTTAAAACGTTTACCACTCGCTTTCAAGGTTTACCGGTGAGGATTGGCCACGCATCTCGTCTCGTCAATGCAAAGCAATTGGCAGAAATCAAAAACGGTGTAGAACAGGGTAGCGTTGATATTGTTATCGGCACCCATGCCTTGCTTGGCCCATCAATTAAATTTTCAAATCTCGGTTTATTAATTATTGATGAAGAACAGCATTTCGGTGTCAAACATAAAGAACGTTTGAAAGAACTGAAATCGGATATTCATGTTTTAACGCTGTCTGCGACGCCTATTCCCCGAACATTACAATTAGCGTTGACTGGCGTTCGAGAACTTTCGCTTATTGCAACACCACCGATTGATAGAATGGCGGTTAGAACGTTCGTTTCACCTTTCGATCCGCTGGTAGTGCGCGAAACGTTGCTTCGTGAGCATTACCGCGGGGGCCAAAGCTTCTATGTCTGTCCGCGTATTTCCGACTTGCGTGAAGTTGCAGAGTTTTTAGTAACCCACATACCAGAGATTAGAGTGGCGACAGCTCACGGGCAAATGGCACCAGGCCAATTGGACGATATTATGAATGCCTTTTACGATGGTAAATATGATGTATTATTGTCAACGACAATTGTTGAATCTGGTTTGGATATTCCAACCGCTAATACACTGTTGGTGCACCGTGCCGATATGTTCGGCCTCGCTGCTCTCTATCAGTTGCGCGGGCGGGTAGGGCGCTCAAAACAGCGCGCTTACGCGCTCTTTACACTGCCTACAGGTAAAGTTTTAACCAAAGGCGCTGACCGTCGCTTAAAGGTTCTGCAATCGTTGGACAGTCTCGGTGCCGGCTTCCAATTAGCAAGTCACGATATGGATATCCGCGGCGCCGGCAATCTGCTTGGCGAAGAACAATCGGGCCATATTAAAGAAGTTGGGTTTGAACTTTATCAACAAATGCTCGAGGAAGCCGTCGCCGAACTTAACGGTGGCGAAAATGTCGATAGTTCACAATGGTCGCCGCAGATTGCTGTTGGGACTGCCGTCACCATCCCTGAGACATATGTGCCCGATTTGCAATTGCGCTTAAATCTTTATCGCCGGCTTGCTGATCTTGAAGATCCGCAAATGATAGATGGTTTTGGCGCTGAATTGATTGACCGCTTTGGCCCATTACCGGATGAGGTGCAACATCTACTTAAAGTGGTTTATATTAAGGCGCTTTGTCGCCAGGCAAACGTTGCTAAACTGGATGCAGGACCAAAAGGTGTCGTTCTTCAATTCCGTAATAACAATTTTGCGAATGGTGCGGGACTCATCAAAATGATTGGCGAACAAGGTACGATGGCCAAGATACGCCCAGACCAGACAGTGGTCTTTATAAGGGATTGGGCGACCGCTGAAAAACGTTTAAATGGCTCCGCGATGATAATGACGCAATTAGCCAAGTTAGCAAGAGCCGGGTTTAATTGAATAAACGTGATAATATTTAGCGAACCAAACAAACGATAAACATCGGCTCAATCTCATAAGAATACCTGATTGATAATAGTCATTACACAAATTTAACTACCGATCATCTGTGAGGCCAGGCTCAAACCCATCTGCTGCCTGCTGAATTGCACCCGCTAATCTCTCGCTTTTCTAAGCTCCCATCATAGCATACTGTTACAATAATTTAACAAGGGACACCGCGGCTTTGCGATGATAATGACGCGATGAGCCAAGTTAGCAAGAGTCGGGTTTAATTGTATAAACGCGATAATATTTAGCGAACCAAACAAACGATAAACATCGGCTCAATCTCATAAGAATACCTGATTGATAATAGCATTACACAAATTTAACTACCGATCCTCTGTGAGGCCAGGCTCAAACCCATCTGCCGCCTGTTGAATTGCATCCGCTAATATCTCGCTATTCTGGGCACCCATAATAGCATATTTGTTATCAATGATAAAACACGGGACACCCTGTACCCCTATGGTTTGTGCCCTCCTGCAATCGGTGATGACAGTATCGCGATCAATAGCAGTCGCGAGAAGCTTTTCGACGACATCCGCACGCATACCAGACTTTTGGGCTGCATCAACAATAACACCAACGCTACCGATATCTTGGCCCTGTTCAAAATACCGCGAATAGAGTTCAGCTACGAGTTTATCTTGCACCCCCAACCGGTCTTGTGCTGCCCAATAAATTACACGGTGGGCGTTAAGTGTATTTGGCGCAGTCTCGATCGCACCAAAATCAAAATCTATGCCCAAGTCGTGACCAAGTTCTATTAGCTCACGTTCCGTTTTATCAATTATATCCTGGTCGCCAAATACGGATTTTAAGTAAGCCTTATAGGGTACACCTGAGGGCGGAATATTTGGCGCTAATTGAAACGGTTTCCAGTTCAATCTTATGTCAATGTTGTTTAATATGCTGATAGCAGCCAACAATCTCTTTCGGCCTATGAAACACCATGGACAAACGAGATCAGCAATAATGTCTATCGGTACGAGTTTATTCGGCATCTCGTCTCTCTCTAACTATACTGAAATTGCAAACACCTCGAGGCGTCCGCGTTGTTACTAATTACTATTTTGATTTACATGACTATAACACGGTTTTAATGCTCGTTCAGCGTCAGATTATCATCGACCATTTGTCTATAGACAGCCATTGCGCTTTACACGGATAAAAGCGCTACTTGGCGAGTTCGATAGCTTTCCTGGCTAACGCTCAATTATTTCATTCGGCGGACTTGACATGCCACCAGGTCGATAACCGAAATCCTGTGATCGGCGTTTTCGCAGGATGTTCGATAAAACTCCAACGGGCAACCCATTGATTGGGCAGATGATATAGAGGTAAAAAGTAATTACCAGAAATCAAGATTCTGTCTAAAGCACGGACTGCAGCGATAAAATCATCCTCCTCTTTTGCATTGAGCATGGCTGCAATCATAGCATCGATTGCTGGATCCTTTGTTCCTGCATAATTAAAGCTGCCATCAATATCGCGCGATCCGCTGGACCACCTGCCGATTTGTTCATTTCCAGGTGATAGCGAGGCGCTTAGCTTTGCTATTATGACGTCGTAATCAAAAGTTCCTAATCGATTCTGGTACTGAGTATCGTCAACCGTACGCACCGTTACATCTATACCAAGGCGCTTGAGCGAGCGTTGGAACGCAAGAGCGACTTTCTCATCGCCCGTTGACTGAGTCATTATTTCAAAAGTAAAGGGTTTACCATCCGGGCCGAAGGCCTTCTGATTTTTCCAACTAAACCCAGCGTTTTGGAGCAACGCCCAAGCGTGTTCTGCCGCTTTGCGGTCGAGACCCGTACCGTTCGCTCTAAAGGGGCGCCAGGTTCCAGCCAATACATCGGGCCGCACACTATTGGGAAAGGGCGCTAGCAAAGCGAGCTCTTTCGCGCTTGGCGCGCGCCCGACACTTGACAATAATGAGTTGGACCAAAAACCACTGGTACGCTCATATACGTTATTAAAGAGATTTCGGTTCATCCATTCGAAATCGAAAGCCTCTGAAAGTGCCTGACGAACGCGTTGGTCAGCAAAAATTGGCTTTCGGGTGTTAAAAACGAAAGCGTTCATAGGGGCTGGTGCGTGAGTTTCAAAGGTTTCTTTGATCACCTTGCCAGCTTTTGCTGCGGGAAAGTTATAACCCGTACGCCAGCGGTTAGGGTCTTCCTCAACGAAAACATTTAAAATCCCTTTTTTGAAAGCCTCAAAGCGGGCGTTATCGTTGCGAAAATATTCAATTCTAATTTCATCAAAATTGTTCTGACCTTTGTTAACCGGTAATTTTTTACCCCAATAATCGGGATTGTGCGCAAAGATAATCCGCTCACCGGGATCAACTTTTTTAATAAGATAAGGACCGGTGCCCGGGATAATCGTTAGGCCGTTTTGAGAAAAGGTGGCAATATCGACTGCGTGGCGCGGCAGGACAGGGATTACACTCGCAATAATAAGGGGTAACTCTCTGTCAACGGGCTGTTTGAACTGGTAAACTAACGTTGTTTGATTGATTTTTTCAAGTCTAACGATCTGTTTTAGATAGAGACTGAATGGTACGCGACCTTGGTCTTTCAATAATTGATAGGTAAAAACAACATCGTCAGCTGTCAGCGCAACACCGTCGGAAAACTTGGCATTCGGGTCCAATTCAACCGTCATCCTCGTGCGGTCAGGGGTTAAATCAATGTGTTTTGCCAGTAAACTATAGAGGGTAAAGGGCTCATCATAAGATCGTGCCATAAAGCTTTCAAACACCAGATTACCAAATAACGGATCAGCGAACAATCCGCGAGCAGTGGTTCGCAACCCAGTTAATACGAAGGGATTTAATCCATCAAAAGTGCCAACAACACCATAGGTAACGCTGCCGCCCTGTGGCGCGCTCAAGTTGGTATACGGTAGATGAGCAAAATCCTTTCCAAGCGCGGGCGTACCGTGCATGGCTAAGCCATCGGCACAGCTAACGCTGTTAAGCGTAGCGAATGCAAACACAAAAACAAAAAGCGCTCCGATAATTTGCAGGTAGTTTTTATAAAACAAAATTATTGGCATGAAGGTCTCGAATCATTCATTTGCGTCCGCGGCCAACACCGCAAAAAACAACTTAGGGGGCCGTTAACAGACTATAACGACGTTCTGATTTATGCAGTCAACAACTTTTAATGGGTCTAAACACATGATAATGTGTCATCAGAGTGGATTTTCATGCTTCTATTGTGATATTGAGACTGATATAGCCGAATGTCACGCTGTTGCCGCATTTGCTATTCAAAGAATTGACTGAACGTAATATTTTCCACACGGAAAGTTAGAATAAACGCATTGAAAGGAATTACCTGATCATGTCCAATGGAAAGACATATGGTGCACTTTCGGCTTTGGCCGGCGCAGCTTTTTTATTTGCTATGTCATACACACCAGCTTCTGCTCAGGGCATGCCTCAGGGGTGGTTTAAAGTTTGCAGCAAACAGCAAGATGTTGATGTTTGTAATACGCTGAATAATGTTGTTTCTGAAACGGGACAACCATTGACGATCGTTAATTTAATTGAATTTAGTGGTAAACAGAATCAGAAGCGTTTGAGAATTACCGTACCTACTGGGCGTCTCATTCCCGAAGGGGTTCGCGTCCAAGTCGGCGATGCGCCCGCAAAAAAAGTTGATTATGTTTTTTGCTTCGGACCAACCTGTGTTGCTGACACGGTGTTGGATGACAAGTTATTAGCTTCTTTGAAAAAAGGCACTAAGATGACTGTTACCTCAGTGAACTTTCAGGGTGGGGTAAACCCAATTGATGTGTCGCTTCAAGGCTTCACGCAGGCTTTCACAGGCCCGGGTATGCAAGAAAAAGATTTTGAGGCACAACAGAAAAAATTACAAACTGCCATTCAGGCAAAAGAAAAACAAAGTGCTGATCAGCTAAAGTCAGTGCAGGAAAAAGCCAAAACAGGCAACCATTGACGCCTGTTGGCGGCAACAGCTAATATAAAAGGCTCCGCGAGGGGCCTTTATATTTCCTTTAAAGAGTTAGTAAACTGCTCGTGCGCTTATAAGTTTGTTCGCAGTTAGTCAGCATAGCGGTGTAAACACGACAATTAACGCTAGATTTCCGAAACTCAGCATTGAGAACAGCTATCAAATGTGACAGCACAAAAGGTTCGCGAATTAATTTGCACCAAATATATAATACGTTCAATTTATGAATATGTTCGGACGATTTAAAAAAACTGCACTACTATACGGCCCATTTACATTAAATTTTTTTGATTATAACAATAAGAGATCTGCCTGACCGATTTTAGGAAGTTTAGCAATGGACGGTTTTGACTTAAATTCCGAATGGCTAACAGCCTTATCTTTTTTGTATTTTGTTAAGCTCAATTTCTAATTCACGTGTTAAGGTTGAAAAACGGCAGTGCAACATTACGGACATTTTTTAAACCGTTTCCCGGATACATTCCCTCACGCATGAAAAACCCGCGTAGTGGTGAAAACCTTCTGAGTAATTCTAAACCAGTAAAGCGCGCGATCTGCGCGGGAATAAAATTTGAAAGCAAGGCACGATTTAATGCGTCAACAGCACCAGTGCGCGCCCATATATCTGGCTTTCTTGCTTTGTTATATGCTTCTATTACCGTTTCGCAGCCAAAATCAGCCATGGATTGATCAACGACCTTGCCGATAGTTATAGCGTCGCGAACACCAAGATTTAAGCCTTGTGCACCAATTGGTGGGAAAATATGGGCGGCTTCGCCGACAAGGATTGTTCTTTTTGCGGCAAATGCTTTAGGGACAACCCCAGCCAAAGGCCAACCCTGTGCGGGCGTATCCACGGTGATTTCACCAAGTAGGGAAGCCATACGGGTTTCTATTTCTTTAGCCAAAGCTCGCGGGCCCATCCCTAGCAAATTGTTTGCGTGATTGGGGTTAGCAACCCAAACGAGACTCGAGCGATTGCCAGGCAACGGCACCTGTGTGAATGGCCCTTCTTCGGTGTGGAACTCCGTCGAGATATTCTGGTGCGCAAAAGCGTGTGAAAAGCTTAAAATAACCGCAGTTTGCGGATACGTCCACTGCCGTGTCGTGATGCCCGCGGCCTGGCGGGCAGCAGAGTTACGCCCATCTGCGGCAACAATAAGCTTTGTTTCTAAACTTTTCCCGTCGTCGAGTTTTACTGCCACACCGGATGCATGGTGGGAAATTTCTTTTGCGGTTGTCATGAAACGGGTAATTAAAGGGCTGTCTGCAACCTTTTCCTCGAGAACTTTATTCAAAACAAGATTTGGCATATTATAGCCAAACGCTTTTTCTCCGATCTCCGATGCTTTAAAACTGACAGTTGGGCTACGTATTATTCGTTTGGTGCCGTCTACAATTCGCATTGTCGATAACGCGGCAGCACTTTCCTTTATAGATTCCCAAATATTGAGATCAGATAGTATTTCGATCGCCGGCATCATTAACGCTGTAGTGCGCAAATCGTTTGCATCAGTTTTTGGGCCCACCAGAATAGTTTTGATGTTTATTTTCGCCAGATGTAGTGCGGCGATCATACCAGCCGGGCCAGCACCGATGATTGCGATTAAATTGCTATCTTTATCTTCAATATTTTGCTTTTTCATAATATCTATCCATAACTTACTCAATCACATTAACAGAGTGACAGCCCAGGTAAAATGATCTCAATCCGGTTGCATTATTAACTCATTTGCCTAAAATCTTATGAAATTCATTTATCTACCTAGGTGTAGTTGAATTTGCTGCTTTTAGAATATATGGCTGAAGCAATGTTTCCCGAAATGTTATGAGAGCAGATACACTTTGAAACAAAATATTTCTAATCGGATAAAAGATCAAGCAACGCGCTTAAAAACTAAAAAAGTGACAATGCCACAGGCAAGGGCGTTTTCGGTTCATTTATTTACCGCATCAGGTTCGTTTTTTGCGTTCCTGTCACTTGTTATGGCGTCAGAAGAGCGTTGGACAGCTACCTTCGCCTGGCTTGGTATCGCACTTTTTGTCGATGGGATTGATGGTCCGATCGCGCGCAAACTCGATGTCAAATATGTTCTCCCCACATGGTCCGGTGAATTGCTCGATAATATCATTGATTATGTAACTTATGTTCTTATTCCAGCGTTTGCCCTCTATAAGAATGGCTTTATGGATCCGACGCTATCATTTCTCTGTGGCGCAATAATCGTAGTTTCTAGTGCCATCTATTACGCTGACACGGGTATGAAGACAAAAGAGAACTTTTTTAAGGGTTTTCCAGTTGTTTGGAACATAGTGGTATTCACACTTTTTATTATCTCACCCAACCAATGGTTTACCTTCGCGGTAGTGCTGATATCAGCGATCATCTCATTTTTGCCTATTTATTTCTTACATCCGGTTCGTGTCGTACGCCTACGCTTCATCAATTTACCGGTATTTTTGGTGTGGTGTCTTTTCGGAATTATAGCCCTTTTTTATCAATTGGAACCACCATTATGGGTAAAAGTGGGTGTAGCAATCACCGGTATTTACATATATATTATCGGTGGGATAATGCAGCTTTTTCCTGGATTAGGTCAAAGTAAAAACTTTGATTGAATCATCAGCGAGTCACCCAATGTTAAACTTTGTTCAGGCATCTGGAGCGGGCAATTTATAGTACGTGGCATAAAAGATAGGGGCTTTACTATGGGTTTTGACTTTGGCGGTGGAGATGAAGTGCAATTTCTACGTGAAGGGCGCGCGGGCATCATCAAATTAAATCGGCCGGATGCACTCAACGCATTAAATCATTCGATGGTTCTTGCTATTCAAAAAGCACTTAATGCATGGGAAACTGATGATGATGTTTGCTGTGTACTGATCGAAGGTGAGGGGCGAGCTTTTAGTGCAGGGGCAGATATCGTTTCGATTTATCACGCCCATGCGGCAGGCAATCCGGCCTATGATTTTTTTGCTGATGAATACAGCTTAAACGCTTATATTGGACGCTTTCCAAAACCGTATATTTCTTTTCTGAGCGGCATTGTTATGGGCGCCGGTGCGGGAATTGCGGTACACGGTTCACACCGCATTGTAAGCGAGAATACGGTTTTTGCCATGCCTGAAGCGACGATAGGATTTTTTACCGATGTTGGTGGCGGCCGGTTTTTAAGTCGGCTGCCAGCCGCCTTTGGCGTATATTTAGCTTTAACAGCTAGCCATATAAAATGGGGAGATTGCCTACAATTAGGGATAGCGACTCATGCCATTCACGATGAGGATTTTATCAAATTACGGCAGACGATTATTGATGTGGGCGATCCGCGTCCCGCGCTGGAGCAGCT
>Ga0308161_1004333_pt1 | contig 13053 bp, 7 predicted proteins | sample PhyFR2_FD_201034 | JGI IMG/M metagenome (GOLD analysis project Ga0308161, IMG submission 201034) | Phyllosphere microbial communities from UC Gill Tract Community Farm, Albany, California, United States - DLSLF.R2 | ecosystem: Host-associated > Plants > Phyllosphere > Unclassified | place: USA...
ACGGATGCCTCACCGGACCAGTTGGAGGCGAAGGCCAGTCGTCGGGTTCCCGACGCGCCGGTGACGACTGTCACCTCCTGCTCGGCCTGCCACGCGGCGGCCGCCGGGTGTGCGACCAGCCAGCGGCCGAGGCTGCGTGCCAGTGGAGCATTCGGCACTGTGGCGAGGTAGCTCACTCTTCCGCGGCCGAAGGCCTTCGACGTGAGAGCCGCGCCGGTGCCGAGTTCCCACGGCTCGAAGGCCAGCAGGATCTCGGCATCATCCACGTGCAGCACATCGACCCAGTCGGCGCCCGCTGCGCCTTCCTCGAGGACGGATGGGAACGGCTGCTCGGCGTTCACGGCAAGCGGCTCGGAGCGGTTGCTGTACTCCTCATACCAGACCCCTGCCGCATCTGTCAGCCGTGCCGGCGGTCGCTCGCGGCGCGCACGGGCCAGTTCGTCACCGTAGCCGGTGCGGATGCCGAGCACGAGGTGCCCGCCTGCCTCGGCGTAGGCCCGCAGGCCGTCCAGCACGGCATCGTCGGCCACGTACAGTCCCGGTGCGACGAGGACCGGATGCCGTTGTGCGAAAGCTGCCGGATCCTCGGCGAGGAAGCTCGCCACATGGTGCACCCTCACCTGCGCGCCGGACTCGAACAGTCCCCGGTACCAGGCGTCGAAGATCCGTGTGTAGGAGTCCGGATCGGGGGAGCCGTCCTCGCGGGCCAGGGGCGGGTAGAAGTCCCACGACCATTTCGTGTCCGTCGACCACAGCATCACCACGTCGGCGTCCGGCTCGAACTCGTCCAGCGCGCCGCCGAGCGATCGCAGGGCCGACCCGAGTTCCGCGACCTCGCGATGGATGCGACCGGGGATCTGGCTGTGCGGGAGCACCCCGCCCCAGTACGTCTCGATGCCGAAGTGCAGCGTATGCCAGTGCCAGTACTCGATCATGCGCGCTCCGCGCGAGAGCAGAGCGAACGCCGCCTGCTTGAGCTGTCCGGGATAGGGCGGGTGGTTCTGCCACGAGCCGCCGATGGACTGCGCATTCGTCTCGGTCACGAGGAACGGGGCCTGCGCGCTGGACCACGCACGATCGCCCCACTGATGCAGAGCCCACACGCCGGAGTGCCACCAGCGCTCCTGGCCGGACGCATCGACATCGGCATCCAATCCGTCCTGCATCTTGTAGTAAGGATTTCCCGCGGTGACATCGAGCGCTTCCACCAGCACGTCGTCGGCGACCTGCGGACGGGAGTACGAGATGCAGGTCGTGATGAACTGGCCCGGGTGCGCATACTCCCGCACCACGTCGGCCTGCCAGCCGATCAGATCCGACGCCAGAGTGGCCTGGAACCTGCGCCATTCCAGCTGATACTGCGGCATCATGTTCCCGTCCGGGCGCCACAGCTCCGCCCACTCGCTGATGCGATGGGACCAGTACACGAGCCCCCACTCCTCGTTCAGCCGGTCCACCGTGCCGTACCGCTTTCGAAGCCAGCTGACGAAGGTGTCGAACGTCGCGGCGTTGTGCGGCAGGAGGTTCCCCGGCTCGTTGTCGACCTGGTAGCCGATGATCGCCGGATGCTGCGCGTAGCGCTCGACGACCTTGCGCACGATCCGTTCGGCGTAGAAGCGGTAGGCGGGCTGACTCTGGTCCATCTCCTGGCGCGATCCCCAGCCGACGCGCTCCCCCGACCGGGTCTCCGCAGCGATCTCGGGATGCCGTCGCTGCAGCCACGGCGGGATCGCATAGGTCGGCGTGCCGAGGATCACTCCGATGCCGCGGGCATGCGCCCCATCGAGCACGGGCTGCAGCCAGTCGAGGTGGAACTCGCCCTCTCGCGGTTCCCACGTCGACCAGACGGACTCCCCGACGCGGATGACCGTGAATCCTGCTTCCTGCATCAGGTCGAGGTCGCGGTCGAGGGTGCCGTCCGGCTGGTATTCGGCGTAGTACGCGGCTCCGAAGAGGATGCCGGGGAAGGGCGCGGTAGAGGCCACCTGCAACTCCAATGTTGTCGATAACAAGAGCAGTGGACCTGAAATTAGCAGCAAATGTTGTCGATAACAAGAGTGAGTCTGAAGTGCGTCATCCCCGGCCGACTTGATCAGCGCGGGGTGGCGGTGGAGCTGCGCGGACGGAGCTCGGGGGCGGCGACGTCGGGCACGCGCTGCCGACTTCCGGAGATCTTGGCCAGAAGCGCTGCCACCAGATGCGCTCCCTCGGACTCGAATGCCATCGCGACGGTCGACAAGGGCGGGTTGAGATAGGCCGCCTCGGGCGAGTCGTCGGTGCCGATCACGCTGACGTCGCCGGGCACCGACCGCCCGGACGCCGTGATCGCGGAGATCAGGCCGACGGCCATGCTGTCGTTCCCCGCTCCGACCGCGGTGAGGCGCTCGGACTGCGCGGTCAGCGTGGACCACGCGGCAGCACCCGTCGCAGCGAGCCAGTCGCCCTCCGCCTCCGCTGCGACCGTCAGACCGTGATCCTGCAGCTCGGTCAGGAATCCGGCACGTCGATCCCGTGCGGACACCCAGCTGAGCGGGCCGCTCAGGTAGCCGATCTCCCGATGCCCCAGATCGATCAGATGCCGGGCTGCGATCCTCCCCGCGTACTCGTTCAAAGGCATCCCGTCGCCCTGCAGCTTCACTCGGGCACCGGAGACGTGGGGAACGTCGAGTCCGTGTCCGAGCAGCATGTCCTCGAGACCTTCGGTCGCCGCGGTGAGCACCACTCCGGCGAGCTGGTGCTCGGCCAGCATGGAGACGGCCTTGTCGATGCTCTCCGCGTCCTCCTCGTCGACGGACACGATGTCGAGCATGTAGCCGCCGGCTCGCGCTGCCGCGTTCGCGCCGCCGACCAGGCGTGCGGGTCCGGGCGCGCTCATCCGGAAGGCGACCAGTCCGATGCGGTTGACGACGCCGGCCCGCAGCAGCCGTGCCGCCGAGTTGGGGCGGTACTCGAGTCGTGTCAGCGCCTCCTGCACGCGCTCCCTCGTCGCAGGACGGATCCCCTCATAGCCGCGGAGGTAGCGGCTGACGGTCTGGTGGGACACGCCTGCTTCACGTGCGACGTCATAGATCGTGGGGACGCGGCCACTGCGGCTTGTCATAACCGAAGGGTATGCGATGCACTGATCGGGATCGCGCCGTCGCATTCGCGAGGCGTCATGATGGACGTATGAGCAGCGAAGCCGTCGTCGTCGATGTCATCCGCACCCCGGTGGGGCGCGGCAAGCCGGGAGGTGTGCTGTCGGGCGTGCATCCGGTGGATCTCGCCGCGGGGATGCTGCAGAGCATCCTGGAGCGCAACGGCCTGGAGTCCGGGCAGATCGACGACGTGATGCTGGGCTGCGTGAGCCAGGTCGGCGACCAGGCCATGAACATCGCGCGGCAGGCCGTGCTGGCCGCGGGCTTCGACGAGCACATCCCCGGCACCACGATCGACCGGCAGTGCGGCTCCAGTCAGCAGGCCGTGCACTTCGCCGCCGCGGGCATCGCCGCCGGGGAGAACGACATCGTGATCGTCGGGGGAGTGGAGTCCATGAGCCGGGTGCCGCTCGGCTCCTCGGCATCCGGCGGCTCGCCGATGTCGCCACGGCTGAGCGCCCGGTACCCGCGGGGCCTGGTCAACCAGGGGGTGAGCGCCGAGCTGATCGCACAGCGCTGGGGCTTCGACCGCGCCGCGCTCGACGCCTTCGCAGCGGAGTCGCACGCCCGCGCCGCGCAGGCCTGGCGCGACGGCTTCTTCGACCGCACGGTCGTGGCCGTGCCCGAGGCGCCCGAGGCCCGCACGGACGAGACCGTCCGCGAGGGGACGACGGTCGAGAGGCTCGCCGGGCTCCCGGCATCCTTCCGCACGGATGCCTATGCCGAGCGCTTCCCCGATGTCGAATGGAGCATCACACCGGGCAACTCCTCGCCGCTCACCGACGGGGCATCCGCCGCGCTGATGATGAGCGCCGACCGCGCCGAGCAGCTCGGACTCACGCCCCGCGCCCGGTTCCGCGCGTTCGACGTGGTCGGCGACGACCCGCTGTTCATGCTCACCGGTCCCATCCCGGCCACTCGGCGAGCGCTCGAGCGCGCAGGTCTCGGCATCGAGGACCTCGACGCCTACGAGGTCAACGAGGCGTTCGCCTCCGTGCCGCTGGCCTGGGCGGCGGAACTGGGCGCGGACCCGGCGAAGCTCAACCCGCGCGGCGGTGCGATCGCCCTCGGCCATGCGCTCGGCTCCTCGGGCACGCGCCTGCTCGGCACCCTGCTCGACCACCTCGAGGCCACCGGCGGGCGCCTCGGCCTGCAGACGATGTGCGAGGGCGGCGGCATGGCCAACGCCCTCATCCTGGAGCGCCTCTGACCCGGCCTGTCGAGGCGCCCCTCAGCGGGGCGGCTCCGTCAGCCGCGTCGCTCGGTCAGGTGCACGGTCACGAGGTCGCCGGTCGTCCGTCCGATCCTCTTGCGGATCGCGGCCGTGATCGGCAGCTTGTGCGTGCCGTCGCCCAGGGCCATGAAGGAGCCCTGGAAGGGCTCGCCGTCCACGGTTCCGCTGACTCGGACGAGTCCGCGGGTGCCGAAGAGGTCGGCCGAGCCGTCCAGCTGCACATAGGTCCAGCCGCCGGGTGCAGCGCTGGTCACGAGGGGAGCGGTGAACGTCACGTCCAGCGGTCCCGGAGTCTTCCCGTCCATGATCGACATTCCTTTCTCAGGGTCAGTGCAGCAGTCCGATGATGACGGCGATCAGCAGCAGCTTCAGCAGCCAGTCGCCGGCGTGCAGCACGGCCGTCGGGATCGGGGCGCGATCCCAGCCGACGGAGCCGGTGAGCAGCACGACGGGGAACGCCACCCACAGCACGAGCGCGAGCAGCAGCGTGCCGGGCAGGGTGAGGAGGGATGCCGCGCCTGCGATCCACGCGAAACCGGAGGCGAGGACGAGGGTGCGCGCCAGCTCGGCGATCACCTTCAGCGGGCCCGGCCGTCCGCGCTCTACCGCCCGGTCCCCCGCGGCTCGGCGTTCGAACGGCGTGCCGACCGCGTAGTAGACGGAACTGAGGATGAAGGCCGCCACGGTAGCGACGGCGATTCCGATCCAGATCATCATGCCTCCTTTAAGTACTGATCAGTACAATATCTCCCAAATTGCGTACTGTCTAGTACTATTTGAGAATGGCCATGGCATCCGAGAGAACCGTCCAACCGCGTCGCCGGGGGCGCCCCGGCGGACTCGAGGGCGCGGACCTCCTGTCCGTCGCGCGTGACATCCTGCTGCGCGAAGGCTACGCCGCCACCACCATGGACGCGATCGCCGCCGCCGCGAGGATCTCCAAGCAGACGCTCTACCGCAGCCATGCCTCGAAGCAGGAGCTCTTCGCCGCCGTGGTCACGGACTGGGTCGAACGCGGTCAGAACGCGATGCGTCCGCATCTCGACCGGCTGCGGAGCACCGAAGAGGTCGAGCAGGCGCTGCTCGACCTCGCCGGAATCCTCCACGCTGCCGTCCTGAGTCCGCCCGTCGTGCAGATGCGCAGTCTCGTGATCGCGGAAGCCGAACGGTTCCCGGAGATCGCCGCGGAGTACGTGCAGCGCAGCTGGGAGCGCAATGAGGCACTCCTCGCGGACGTCTTCGCGGATCTCGCCGGCCGAGGGCTCCTCGCGACCGGCGATGCCGGAACGGCGGCGCAGCAGTTCACCTGGCTCGTGCTGGGAGCGCCCCTGGACCGGATCACGCTGACCGCCGGTGCGTCCCGGTTCTCGGAGGAGCAGCTGGCCGCCATGGCCCGCGATGCCGTCGCGACCTTCCTCGCCCGCTGGCAGCCCGCGAGCCCGGTCCGCAGGCGGGTTTGACCTTCCCCCGGGGGCAGAGCGGAACCTGGGCCGGTCGGCGAGAGTCGCCGATGCGATGAGAGGGATGATGGACCGCATGCAGCTCATGTCGATCGGCGACTTCGCCCGTGCCGCCGGGCTCAGTCCCAAGGCGCTGCGCATCTACGACGACCTGGACCTGCTGCGCCCGGCCGAGGTGGATGAGCGCACCGGATACCGGTACTACGCACCGGACCAGCTCGAACCGGCACGCCTGATCGCGGCCCTGCGCCGCGTGGGCATGCCGCTGGAGCGCATCCGGACCGCGCTCGAGCTGCCGCCGGTCGCCGTCGCGGCCGAGGTCACCTCGTTCTGGCGGCAGGCCGAGGCCGACGTGCGCTCGCGCCGGGTCCAGGTGTCCGCCCTCGTCGCAGACCTTCGATCGAAGGAGAGCATCATGACGACGACACGAACACCCCGGACCCTGGTGGCGCACGCCATCAGGCAGGGCGCCCGTGACGACCAGCTGGATTCCGTGCACATCGGCGATGCGCTGTGGGCGGTCGCCGACGGATTCGGCGGCGCGCCCTCGGTGGCCGGCGACCTCGTCCGCCTGCTGGCGGCCGAGCCCGAGCCCGTCGGCGCCGAGCGCTGGGACGAGCTCGCCGCCGAGTGCGCCGACGGCATCGGCGACGAGGAGCGCGGCAGCACGTTCACCGCCATCGCGCTGAAGGGTGACGTCGCGACCATCGCGCACCTCGGCGACTCGCGTGCCTGGCTGCGGCGCGACGGCGTGCTGCGTCAGCTGACCACCGACCACAGCGAGGTCTCGGTGCTCGTCGAGGACGGCCGGCTCTCCGAGGAGGAGGCGCGGCTGCACCCGCGTCGCGCCGTGCTCAATCGGGCGCTCGCGGCGGGGCTGCCCTCCGCGCCCGATGTGGTGGGCGTCACGGTGCAGCGCGGCGATCGCCTCGTGCTGACCACCGACGGCGTGCACGCCCTGTTCTCCGCATCCGACTTCGCCGCCCTGCTGGACGCGGAGGATCCGGACGCGGCGGTCACCGCCGTCGAGGGTGCGGTGGCGGATGCCGGCGAGCCGGACAACCACACGATCGTCGTGGTCGACATCCACGGCTGAGGCCGCTGAGCCCCCCCGCAGAGAGACCCCCGCCGACCCGATTCGGCGGGGGTCTCGCGGTCCGAGACCGCGACGGGAGCGATGCTCACCGCGGCGCGGCAGTGGTCGGCACCCTGATCCGGTCAAGCCGTTCGGCCGCGCAGAGACAGTTGTACGCGGCCGACGTGTCCAGCAGGTGAACGGGGCCGGAATTATCCGGCGCAGCGCTGCGCAGGTTGTGGAAGCGCTTACGATTTCTTCGGCAACCACGCGCCTATGCGTACAGTTTGTAACTGGAAGCGCTTGCAGTGCGCGGCGGCCTCCTGCTACTTTCACAGACACAGCCCCGGACGCGTCGTCGCGCCCGCCACCCCTCCTGGAGCATCCGTGTCGAAGAAGACCGCTGTATCGAAGCCCCGCATCGCGCCCCGCGCCACTCGCCGCGTCGCCGTCCTCGCGATCGCCGCCGTCGTGGCATCCGGCCTCTCCGCGCTCGGTGCGGTCGCCACTCCGGCGGCTGCAGCCGACCGCACCGTCGCCCTCGTCGGCGACCTGCAGTCCGAGCTCGGCTGCGCGGCCGACTGGGCACCGGACTGCACCCAGACCGAGCTCGCGCCCACCGGCGCCGCCGGGATCTACTCGGCCGAGTTCACGGTGCCGGCCGGCAGCTTCGAGTACAAGGTCGCGCTGAACGACACGTGGGACGAGGCCTACGGTCTCGACGGCGGCGGCGACAACATCCCCCTCACGGTCGCCGGCCCCGCGACCCTGCGCTTCACGTTCGACGACAACCTCAAGCGCGTCGGCGTGCAGGCGACCGGCCTCCGCCAGGGGTACACGGCGGACGACGACGCCCTGATCGCGAAGCCGGTGCGCCAGCCCGGCTCCGAGGAGCAGTTCTACTTCGTCATGACCGACCGGTTCGCGAACGGCGACACCGCCAACGACACCGGTGGCCTCACCGGCGACCGCCTGACCACCGGCTTCGACCCCACCGACAAGGGCTTCTACCAGGGCGGTGATCTGAAGGGACTGCGCGACCGGCTCGACTACATCGAGGGACTGGGGACGACCGCCATCTGGCTGACCCCCAGCTTCGCCAACAAGCCGGTGCAGGGCACCGGCGCCAACGCCAGCGCCGGTTACCACGGCTACTGGGTGACCGACTTCACCCGCATCGATCCGCATCTGGGCACCAACGCCGAGCTCGAGTCGTTGATCGCCGACGCGCACGCCCGCGGCATCAAGGTGTACTTCGACATCATCACCAACCACACCGCCGACGTCGTCGACTACGCGCAGAAGCAGTACTCCTACATCGACCAGGCCACCAGCCCGTACAAGGACGCAGACGGCAAGGCGTTCGACCCCGCCGACTACGCAGGCACCGACGGCTTCCCCACGCTCGACGCGTCCACGAGCTTCCCGTACACCCCGGTCATCGCCGACGCCGACAAGGACGCCAAGACACCCGCCTGGCTGAACGACCCCACGCTGTACCACAACCGGGGCAACTCGACCTGGTCGGGCGAGTCGGTCACCTACGGCGACTTCGACGGACTCGACGACCTGATGACCGAGAACCCGCGGGTGGTGGACGGGTTCGTGAAGGTGTACCAGGACTGGGTCGACCTCGGCATCGACGGCTTCCGCATCGACACCGTCAAGCACGTGAACTTCGAGTTCTGGAAGACCTGGTCGACCCGGGTGCTCGACTACGCCCACGCGGCGGGCAAGAAGGACTTCTTCATGTTCGGGGAGGTGTACGACGCCGACCCGGTCAAGCTCGCCCCCTACGTCCGCGACACCGACATGAACTCGGTGCTGGACTTCACCTTCCAGTCCTCCGCCGTCAGCTACGCATCCGGCAACTCCGCCAAGGGCCTGCAGAGCCTGTTCGCCGGCGATGACCGGTACACGACGCCCGACTCCAGCGCCACCGCGTTGCCGACGTTCCTCGGCAACCACGACATGGGCCGGGTCGGATCGTTCCTCCAGCGGACGGATGCCCCGCTGCAGCGCACCGAGTTGGCGAACGAGCTGATGTTCCTCACCCGCGGGCAGCCGGTCGTCTACTACGGCGACGAGCAGGGCTTCGCGGGCCCCGGCGGCGACAAGGACGCACGCCAGACGCTGTTCGCGACGCAGGTGGATGAGTACGCGAACCAGAAGCTCATCACGGGCGAGCAGGCAGGCTCCGTCGACCGTTACGGCACCGACGCCCCGCTGTACCGGCAGATCGGGGCGCTGTCGAAGCTGCGCGCCGGCATCCCGGCGCTGCGCGACGGCGCCCAGATCGAGCGCTACGCGGCATCCGGGGCCGGCGTCTACGCCTTCTCCCGTGTCGACGCCGCCGACAAGGTGGAGTACCTGGTCGCGGTGAACAATGCCACCAGCGCGCAGACCGTCGACCTCACCACCCTCACCTCCGACGCGTCGTACGCCGTGCAGTACGGCGATGGGCAGGCGATCACCACGGATGCCGGTGCCAGGACCTCCGTCACCGTGCCGGCCCTGTCGGCCGTCGTGTGGAAGGCGGATGCCCCGGTCTCCGCTCCCGGCGAGGCCGCACCGGTCACGATCAGCGCCCCGGCACCCGGCGGCGCCGTCAGCGGTCAGCAGCCGGTGCAGGCCGCCATCGCAGACCAGTGGGCGCAGACCAGCCTCTCCTGGCGGGTCGTCGGCTCCGACGAGTGGCACGCACTCGGCACCGCCGAGGACACCGACCCGCGCGTCTTCCACGACATCCGCGGGCTGAAGAAGGGCACCCTGCTCGAGTACCGCGCGGTGACCACGGATGCCGCCGGCCACCACGCCGCCGCGTCCACCTACGCCTCCGTCGGCAATGCCGTCTCGCTGGGCGCGGGGGAGGAGCAGCCGGAATCGCCCATCGACATGGTCACCGTGCCCGGCAGCCTGAACTCCGAGATGGGCTGCGCCGGCGACTGGGACCCGGCCTGCGAGAAGGCGAAGCTCACACTGCGCAGCGACGGCGTGTGGGCGGGCACTTTCGACCTGCCCGCCGGCGACTACGAGTACAAGGCCGCGATCGACGGAAGCTGGACGGTCAACTACGGCGCGAACGGCGTCGCCGACGGACCGAACATCACCATCAGCCACAAGGGCGGACCGATCTCGTTCTACTTCGATCCGCGCACGAACATCGTGCAGTCCTCGGCCGAGGGCCCGATCGTGACGCTCCCCGGCTCCCTGCAGGACGAGCTCGGCTGCGCCGGTGACTGGATGCCGGACTGCCTGGCCACCCTGATGGCCGACGGCGACCGCGACGGCGTCTACGAGTTCTCCACCTCGAAGCTGCCCACCGGCGCCTACGAGCTCAAGGTCGCGCACGGCCTGAGCTGGGCCGAGAACTACGGCGCCGACGGCGCCCGCGACGGCGCGAACATCTCGTTCAGCGCCACCGAGGGCAAGGTCACCTCCTTCCGCTACACCCTCGCCACGCACGTGCTCGAGGTCGCGAGTGACGACGCCCCGCTGCCCGGCACGGGAGAGCAGCGCGCCCAGTGGATCGACCGCGACACCATCGCGTGGCCGGCCACGCTCGGGCAGACCGACAGGGCCGCGTACCGGCTGCACTCGGCATCCGACGCCTCGCTGACCGTGACCGACGGTCAGGTCACCGGCGGCGATGCGGTCGACCTCACCGTCGTCGACGGCGGCCTGACGGATGCCCAGAAGAAGCGCTTCCCCGCGCTCGCCGGCTACCTGGCTCTGAAGGTGCCGGCGGATGCCGATGCGCCGGCGCTGCTGCGCACGCAGCTGGCCGTCGCGCAGAGCGACGACGCAGGTGCGCTCACCGCCTTCACCGGCGTGCAGCTGCCCGGCGTGCTGGACGACCTGTACGCGGCGAAGGCGGCGGATGCCGAACTCGGCGCCGGCTTCAGCGGCGTCAACCCGACGTTCCGGCTCTGGGCGCCCACCGCGCAGAGCGCCACCCTGCTCACGTGGGACGCGAAGGCCGGCCAGGACGCCGAGCCCACCCGCCACAAGGCGACCTTCGACGCAGCATCCGGAGTCTGGACCGTGAAGGCCAAGAAGGCGCTCAAGGGCGTCGAGTACCTGTGGGAGGTCGCGGTGTACGCGCCCACCACCGGAGAGATCGAGACCAATCGGGTCACCGACCCCTACTCGGTCGCGCTCACGCTGAACTCCGAGCGCTCGGTCGCCGTCAGCCTCGACGACAAGGCGTTCCAGCCGAAGGCGTGGAAGACGACGAAGAGCCCTGTGATCGACAAGCCCGCCGACCGTGCGATCTACGAGCTGCACATCCGGGACTTCTCGATCGGCGACGACACCGTTCCCGAGGCCGAGCGCGGCACCTACCTGGCGTTCACCCGCGACAGTGCCGGCACGAAGCAGCTGCGGCAGCTGGCTGACGCCGGCATGAACACCGTGCACCTGCTGCCCTCCTTCGACATCGCGACGATCCAGGAGGAGCGCAGGTCCCAGGCGGTGCCGGACTGCGACCTGACCTCGTACGGCCCGGCCGACACCGCGCAGCAGGCGTGCGTCGCGGCAGTCGCCGACACGGACGGCTTCAACTGGGGATACGACCCGTACCACTACTCCACGCCGGAGGGCTCGTACGCCGTGAACCCGGAGGGCGGTGCGCGCATCGCCGAGTTCCGCTCCATGGTGGGCGCCCTGCACGGCATGGGTCTGCAGGTGGTGCTCGACCAGGTGTTCAACCACACCGCGGCATCCGGCCAGGCCGAGCGCAGCGTGCTGGACAGGCTCGTCCCCGGCTACTACCACCGCCTCAACGCGGCGGGCGCGGTGGAGACCTCGACCTGCTGCCAGAACGTGGCGACCGAGCACCTCATGGCGCAGAAGCTCATGGTCGACTCGCTCGTGACGTGGGCCCGCGGCTACCGCGTCGACGGCTTCCGGTTCGACCTCATGGGCCATCACTCGGTCGCCAACATGATGGCCGCTCGCAAGGCCCTCGACGCGCTCACGCTCGAGGACGACGGCGTCGACGGCAAGCGCATCTACCTGTACGGCGAGGGCTGGAACTTCGGCGAGGTCGCGAACAACGCCCTGTTCCCGCAGGCCGTGCAGGGTCAGCTCGGCGGCACCGGCATCGGCACCTTCAACGACCGGCTGCGCGACGCCGTGCACGGCGGCAGCCCGGTCGACGGCGGCTCGACGTTCATGCAGGGCTTCGGCACGGGACTCGCGACCGACCCGAACGGCGACCCCATCAACGGAAGCGCGGCGCAGCAGCTCGCGACCCTCGGCCACGACACCGACCTGGTGAAGCTGGGCCTCGCCGGCAACCTGCGCGACTTCGCGTTCACGACGAGCGACGGCAGGACCACCGCGGGCAAGGACATCGACTACAACGGGCAGCGCGCCGGCTACGCCGACCAGCCCGACGAAGTGATCAACTACGTCGACGCGCACGACAACGAGACCCTGTACGACCTGTCGGTGCTCAAGCTGCCGGTCAGCACCTCGATGGCCGACCGCGTGCGCATGAACACCGTCGAGCTGGCGACGGTCACCCTGTCGCAGTCGCCGTCGTTCTGGCACGCCGGCACCGAGCTGCTGCGCTCGAAGTCGCTGGATCGCAACAGCTACAACTCCGGAGACTGGTTCAACCGCATCGACTGGACCGGAAAGCAGTCCACGTTCGGCTCTGGGCTGCCGACGGCGGCCGACAACCAGGGCAAGTGGGACATCATGGCCCCGCTGCTGCAGAACCCCGCGCTCAAGCCGAAGGCATCCGACATGGCCGCTGCCGAGGCATCCGCTCTCGATCTGCTGCGCGTGCGCAGCGAGGTGGGCCTGCTCCGGCTGGGCTCCGCGGATCTGATCCGGCAGAAGGTCAGCTTCCCGAACGGCGGGGCGGATGCCGCGCCCGGCGTGATCCTGATGCAGATCGACGATCTCGTCGGGAAGGACGTCGACCCGGCGCTCGAGGGCGCCCTGGTCGTGTTCAACGCCTCGCCGAACCCGGTCACGCAGACCGTCGCCGGCCTGGCCGGTCGCGATCTCGTGCTGACGCCCGCGCAGGCGAAGGGCTCGGATGCCGTGGTGAAGACCACCACCTGGGATGCCGCGACCGGCACGGTCACGATCCCCGCCCGCACGGTCGCCGTGCTGGTGGACGTGCAGTAGTCC
>Ga0308161_1004334_pt1 | contig 13053 bp, 11 predicted proteins | sample PhyFR2_FD_201034 | JGI IMG/M metagenome (GOLD analysis project Ga0308161, IMG submission 201034) | Phyllosphere microbial communities from UC Gill Tract Community Farm, Albany, California, United States - DLSLF.R2 | ecosystem: Host-associated > Plants > Phyllosphere > Unclassified | place: USA...
GTTTGAACTCACTTGATTGCGAGCAGTTGAAGCGCGACCCTATTTCGTGCACTCTGTCAGCGTCGAGTAACTCCGATGAGCAGAGGAACTGCGGTAGACTCACCGACCTCCTCAAACCGTACAAATCTGCATCGAAATGCTTTGGCAAGTTCAATCCTTTACTCGGTTTTCCCTTCTTCTTCTTCTTGTTGGCATGGCCTGGAGCTCTCACTGGTTGATCTGAATCATCTGTGGCCTCTCCCTCTCCGTCATCATCATCTTCTGTTCCATCTCCACTATCCTTGAACTCTGCATCGTCTGCTTCCGGATCTTCCTCTTGTTCGGTCGGCCTCTCCTCGTCTTCAGACTCTGACATTGGTGTATCATCTTGAGGAGTTTGTTGTGGGAGCGGAGGAATCGGGAAAGCGGGATAAGAAGATGCAGAGAGTCCCGAAGATGAACCAACGGCGAAGGAAGGAGGAGGGACGGGTTGTTGAGGAGGATAAGCGGCAGGAGGGAAAGCAGGATCCATTCTTTGATTTGAGAGCTACATGATACAAATGCAAATCGAGAGAGTCAGAGGGTGTACTCGGATTCAATCGGAAGAAGGAGAGGGGAAGGCAGCGAGGACAAACCTGAGTCGAGATCAAAGTGACTTGATCACTTCAAAGGAAGGGTTGGCGAGGGGTGGACGAGGTACCCAGACTCTCACAGTCTATGTAGAACTGTGCTAGACTTGTTAGAGTGACGTGAGACGCGAGTTAGAGGTGTAGACTCGTCGTCGTTGGAAAATTGGGAAAGAGGAGGGCAACCGTGAAGGAGTGAAATCTAGACCTCTCCTCGCTCGCTCGCTTGCTTTCTCGCTCTCTTTTGAACTTTGTCGAGCTCACTTGGAGATGGGTGGGACTCGAAAACAGATTTACAACGAGAGAGAGAACGATCCAAAAGAGAAGAGAAAGGAACCTTTTCGACTGCTAAACAGAGAGAGGGTAAAGTAGGAGTAGGGGAGGGGTTGAGAATCGACGAATGGACGACGATTGTCGACGGAGGAATGGCTAGTATGGGTGTAATAAGAGGTAAACGAAAGAAAAAGAGAACTCTATGCTACGAGGAAACGAACATTGAACCAGATAGCGAGGAAGAGATCTCTCTTGCTGTGACCGAGGTGATAGACTTTTTGACGACGCGTTGATGGGAAAAGGATCGCGACAGTCGGAAGGAGAGATCTTGAGATAAGGAGGTTGAGAGGAGTGTAGGGTAGTAAGAGGGAAAGCTTGAAGGAGAGACCGATCGAAACGGTATTTTGACGGCAGGTACAACGTATAATAGATTGGGAGAGAACGAGCGATTACGACCTTGGGAGAGTTGAAGAGGGTACAGCGAGAGAAGAGTTGAGAAGCGAAGGAGAAAGCGTTGAAAGGGTGTGGAGAGGGTTTAAGCAGAGGTCGATTCTTCGGCAGCGTCCTTCTTGGGCTCCTCCTCCTGAGCCTTGGACTCTTCTGGCTTGTCTTCTCCGTTTGTCTCGACTTCCATGGGTGCTGATTCATCTTCCTTCTTCTCTTCCTTCGATTCCTCTTCGGCGGCGGGAGCAGCGGCGGCAGCTTCCGATTCGGTTCCATTCTCAGTAGCAGCGGGAGCGGCGTCGGCGGAAGCAGGTTCAGCTTTAGGAGAGCTTTCACCGTTTTCTTGCATGATCGCAGCCCATTTCGATGCGAGGTCGGAGGAGCGTTGACGGAACTTGTACTTCTCATCATCGGGGATGACACCATCCTTGAGAAGAGCGATACGCTTGAGAACCTTGGCTAATTTGGATTCCTATTGGAACGAGAAATAATCAGCCATGTTTCGGTGAGAGAGGAAAGACGGAAAGCGAACGGTGAGCCACTCTTTCTCCATTTCGAACTTCTCCATATCATCAAAGTATTGGGCGCACTTGGGCATCTCCTGTATAGTGTGGAAGAGGATTAGTCGAAGAATTTGACCGCGAAGAATGAAGGTGAACGAACATCAGCGGGAGGGTTGGATTTGCCGAGGAAGATCTGTACAACAATCGATTAGTTTGGGCTTTGAATGATCGAGAGCGAGAGACAAACCTTTTGAAGCTTGTGTCTCCATCCCTTGACGGTTTCAGCATCCGAATCAGGAGCAGCTGTTTTTTCCGATCAAACTTTGATGAGCCGCATTCCCTCTCCAAGACAACTAAAGAATGTACACACCAGCCTTTGACTTTTTGCTAGCAGGTTCGTTCTCATCATCAGTGTAGTCCTTCTTGGTTCCAGCCTGAGAAAGGAAGAAAAAAAGCGATTGACGTCAATCGAAAAGGAATTCGCGTTGAGTGGGAAGAATAGTTGAAAAACTCACCTTGGTCTTTGTAGTATCCTTCTTAGGTTTCTTCTTGTCATCCTTCTTTCCATTCGTAGCGGCAGCGCTCTCCCTCTTCCTCTTTTTCGTAGCGTCCTTCTTTCCTTTCCCACCTTTGGTAGCGGGAGCCTCGTTCTCACTAGCCAACTGATCATCCTCATCCTGCGCGGCCCTGTCCGCTTCCCTCTGGGCTTCGAGTGCCGAAGCGTCCTCCTTCTCGGTGATCCAATCTGAAGGGTCTTGAGCGACTTCGTATCCTTTCAATAATTCTCCCTTCTTCTTTCCTCCACTGATGTACGCTTCAATCTCTTTAGCGGCTAGACGTGAGATATCTCGTTGTCCGAGCCAAGCGCTGAATCAAACGATTGATCTTCTCCATCAGTGATCGGAGGGTTTGGAGAGGAAAGGTTTTTGAATGGAAATAGAACTCACAAATCACCGGTAGGGAAGAATTGAACCAAAGTAGCATTCTTTCCCTTAGCAGGCTTCTCCTTCAATACTTTCTTGGGAGCAGTAGACTCATCGGCAACCTGATATCACTCTGAATCAGTATTTCCGAATGTTGAAAAATAGGGTGCGATGGGAAGACGCGTGGGAGGTAGAAAGTGGGAAAGGGGGAACGGTGGAATGTGATGAATAGAATATTGTAGTTGTTGATTGTTGGAAGAGAGTAGAGATGGAGGAGTGAGATTACGAATCGAGGTGAGAGGGAAAAAGTCGAAGTGGGAGGAAGGAAGAGTGGTCGAAAGGGGAAAGTTAATAGAGGAAATTGCTTGTTTACTCACCCTGCCAGGCCAAGCTGGGTAACCCTTGATCTTTCCTAATACCTATATACACTCCCATGTAATCGTATCAGTGACACGTTCGAGTTGGAAGACGAAGTTAAGAATTTGAGGTGGGAGTGGAGAAGAAGGGGAGAGAGAGGGAGGGGTGATGGGATTGAGAGAGACTGACAATGTCGGAGATCTTGTAGGAAGTAGGAGCATCACTTGAGGCAGTAGATTGTTTCGCGGCTTTGGGAGGCATGACTGAATGTACGCAGGAATGTTTGAAGAGTGAGAGTTGGTGACAAGAATGAGAGTTACAAACAATCAGTCACTTCTCCCCCTTACTGTGAGAGAGGAATAAGGAGGATAGTGTCTGACTCACTGGATAGCTAAACGGACGCGTAAAAGAATCACGGAGCGGGAGAACAGAGAGACAGTCAAAAGCAAGTGAGTGGGAGGGAAAAGAGAGAGAGAAATTGTATCGCTCTCTCTGAAATCTCACCGAGTCGAAATCGGCCAACTCGATTCGCTCTCTCTCTCTCTACTCTCTCTCTCTAATCCATTCACACTCATACACTCGAGATAGAGAACCACCTTTCTTCTTTCATTTTTGGGGTAAACGAGTCACACACAACCAACACACAACGAAAACACAAAAATATTCTAAACCCTCTCTCTCTCTCTCCCTTCGCTTTAACCCCTTAAGCCTTGAGGGCAGCTTGGAGAGCCTCGTAAACTTGAACTTCGATAGCTGCCTCTGCCTTCTCCTCCTCAGTTCCGGATCCACCAGCTACGCGTTGCGCCTCAGCGAGACCAGATCGGATAGCCTGGAGATATTCGAATCGCAAGCAAAAGTCAGCTTCTTGAATTAAAGCGTGGAGAAACAAAGAGGTGAGACGTACATCAGGCGAGAAAGCATCGAGAGGGTCTATTGAGATCCAAAGCAAAGGACATGAGAATCAGGGAATCTACGCGAAAAAGAGCGAGACTTACAAGCCTCGACAGCGTTGACAGTCAAAGTGTTGTTAGGGTGAATGTTGGCAAATCCTCCAGAAACTGTAACTCATTCATACGAGGTCAGTCAAGCGTTACTTGGAGAGTAGGGAATGCGAAGAGAAGGGATTTACCGAACCACTTCTTGGATTCGTTGGATGAACCTTCAATGACTTCGAGGACACCTGGCTTGAGGGATTCAATCGAAGGGACGTGGTTGGCGAGGCTAGAGAGAAACAACAACAAGTCATTCATCAGTATAGACGATCAAAAGAACCGAATTATTTGAACTCATCGCAATCCATTTGTCAACATTCCTCCGAATCTTCCCCGCTCAAATTCGACCATTGTACTCTCTCATGACCATCCGCTCTGTCGTATTCCCTTGCATGTTGACCGAAGAAGCCTATTGAGAGGGGTTTTCCAACTTACACACCAAGATCTCCGGACTCGGCGGCAAGGTTGACTTGAACAACGTCTTGCGACTTGTAGATAGCCTGTAGTATCAACGAGCAAATCTATCAATTCAGAGTACTTGGCGAGGTATTCGATAGGAAGTTGCAACGTGAGGAGAATTAATCAAATCTCTTCTCATTCTCACAGCCCCATTCGAGTCACTTTGATCGCTCCAAAACAGAGAGTATAATGAGTAGAGAAGGGAGATCTAACTTACCTCGTGAGGGAGAACGAGAGAGAGACGGAGCTTGTCGGAGGAAGCAACTTCAGCGTAACCTCGGGTAAGACGACGAGGAGCTTGAGCGACGGCACGGCGGAGAGAGAACATGACTGGAGTAGAGAGGAAGGGAGTGAAGGCGACCTAGGTGGAATTTAGATGGGGGAGGAGACAAGAGACGAGACGAGTCGACCTCGCTTTCTCATTCCAACACTTCACTTGCATACCGTCTATTCAGCAGCAGTCAGGGAGTGAGTACTCACAACTAGGAACGATACAGCCATGAGCAATCGTCAAGTCGTACGCTCCTCTCTTCTTCTTCTTCTTCTTCCTCCTCCCACTCCTAGTCCCATCCCTCGTAGCCTCTCTCTCTCTTGACACGCTCATTAGAATTGTGGCTGACACTTGCTTGTACTCCCTCGCTTCGCTTACCTTTCTGCTTCGGATTCAACTTTCCTTTCCCTCTATCGCTTCTTGATGACTTCGCAATTCAATCTCCAAATCTACTCAGCCTGGAGTGTACCGAACCATCATAGATGACGTAGTACAACAAGTCCGACCCGAATTCGAACAGATTGGGGTCGAAGAAGCCGTCCTACAAGAGTTGTTGAGATTGTGGGAACTCAAACTCGCTCAATCTAGGGTCGCAGATTTCTCGGGAGATGAACGAATGGGTCCAGTAGCGAAACAGTTCCCTCCTTTGACTCTGGAACAAGTCGCTATGAATCAACAATTGTTGCAACAACAAGAAAAGGCCAACAAATCGGTCAGTTTCGCTTTTTTGAGATTTCGAGTAAACCTACATTTTCAGTATTGACGCTGGCTGCTTCATTTGCGACTCACAGGGTTCGACGAAGAAGGAAGGAGATGACAAGTCGGGTACGAAAGGTCAAGACGAGGATGCTATCAATTCAGATTTGGATTCATCCGAAGACGAATTGGATGAAGAAGCTGAACTTGTAGGAGAGGATCAAGGAGGTGATATCGTGATCGCTCTATACGAGAAAGTAAGATAACTCCTCGTACTCTCTAACAAGCCTTGAGCTGAACTTGAGAGTGGTTGAACAGGTTCAACGAGTCAAGAACAAGTGGAAGGTTACCCTCAAAGACGGTTTGATCTCTGTCAATGGTAAAGATTACCTCTTCAGCAAGTGTAACGGGTACGCACACAGGTCCTCCTCTTCTGCTCGATGATCGTTCGCTTACCAATGATCGAATTGAACGCAGCGAGTTTGAATGGTGAAGAACCCGAGAAAACGAAGTTTAGAAATGCCCTTCCCCTCGTTCTGTCTGTGACTGTACCTCCTTTTGTATATATACCCTGTGCTCTCTCTCTGCTCGTTACGTCCACGATCTCAAATTGCAAAGCAACTACTACTTTTCCATTTCTTGAATTGGTGCAAGTGAAATTCGCGAAAGAGCGAATCTTTTCCTTCCCTTCACTCCATTCACCCTTCTCCCTTCCGATTCGCACTTGGCGTGAGCTCGTAGAATAGGCAGAGCTACGACATTCATGGCTCGTATGCCAGTGTCCCTTGAAGAGGAAGAAGGAGAGGTCATCGAACACCCTCGTTCAACCTCGCCTCCACCACCTTCAATAGCTACAGCAGTACCTCCAGCAGCATCTAATTCAGCTACTAGTATCAAGATCAGTGGGATTGGAGCGGCTAAAGGTGAGAAGGAGGAAGGGAAATCAGCGAATCCAACCCTTTCAACCTCTAGCTCTACTGCAACTCTTGCAGCTCCTACACGAGCCAAGATCAACTTTGGACTCGCTGGCAAGGCTATCAATAAACAGCTTTCGGCCACTTCTTCTGCTACAAACAAGAAATCTCTCAACGATTTGGCCAAATCGAAACCTTCCCCGAAGGCTCCGTTCGCTGTGTTGGGTGAAGCTGGGAGAGCTAAACGAGAAGCATCGAGAGAGGAAGGGGAGGAGAGCGAGAGTGGGAAAGGTAAGGGGAAAGAACGGGAGGGAGTTTCGCGGGGAGAAGAATCAACGGGATCTGGGTTGGGAGTAGCGGGATTACCACCGAAGCCTAGCTTCAAGGATGACAAGATTGAATCGACATCATCGTCCACTTCGAACGGAGGAGGAGGAGGAGGAGGAGGGAACGTCGCTTTACATCCACTTCCTTCCCCTTCGAAAGACTCTACATCTCCTGTCCGTTTCCGCCAGAGAGCTTCGAAAAAGCGAGATGCATCAGGCTCACACTCTACGAATCGACCAACTCCTTCCCCCGTCATTTCCTCGGCCGACCTCGAAGCCGCCAAACTACTCAAGCAAGAAACAGTCGTCGTCCCCGATTTGTTCTCACCTCCGAAAGCCGAACGAGTACTTCCCGCTATGAGAATGGATCAAATCGATATCTCAAGTGGTGGATTACCTTATGATGGACAAAGTGTTGAAGTTGCTCCTCTGAGGGAGGATCGCGGGGTTAGAGGGGATTGGAATAGGGATAGAGAGGTTTCGCAACGTAGAGATGGGCTCTTTAAGGACAATGGAAGAGATGATCATAGGTATGCACGAGGAGAGTATGATGACCGTTACGGAGGCGGTGGAAGAGGTGGAGGTGGAGGAAGGTACGAGGGAGATAGGCGATACGACGAGGGAAATTATGGCGGAAGAAGAGAACCATCTCCTCGTCGGTACTCGCCTCGACGCTCACAACACCCGGATGAAGACCGGTATTCGAAGCATCATCAGCATCAACGGAGACGCTCGAGATCTCGCTCTCCACCACGACGGAGGAAGGTAGACGAACGAAGATCACCTCGTCGTGATCAGGATCGAAGCGAACCTCCACCTCACAAGAAAGCGAAACGGTCACCTTCCGTCGAATCGAGGAGGAGTCGACGCAGTCCTTCGAGAACTCCGATGAGTGAAGACGAAGATGAAGCGCGTTACTCGAGGTCTCCGGAATTGAGCAGGAAATCGGTCATGTCGCCTCGTAGGAGAGATCAAGTAGAGCGAGACATCAAGGAGGGTAAGATGAGACGAGGACATGGGGAAGATCGAACTACTCGGGACAAGAGGAGAATCGAAGAACGAAGTAACGGAGACTATCAAAGGCGACGAACACCCTCGCTCTCTCCACCTCGAGTCACCAATCGTCTCAATCCCTCGCTACCTGCCAAACCTGTTCAAGCTATAGAAAGTCTCGCTCCTGGCCATCGATCTCGCGCACAACCTTATTCTCTCTCTCCCGCCGATACTTTTGTACCTCTTCCTTCTTCGAGCCGCGCACCAATTTCCTTCGATCTCTCACAGCAGCAACAACCTCCTCAAGGTGGGTTCCGATCGCGAATGGGACCGTCTACTCTCGACAACGGTCCTCCTCAGCCTTCTAAACTTCCTTTCGATCGACCAGCACCTCCTATCGCTCAAAATCGACCTCCCCCTCGTCCTCCATCTCACGTCGAACCTTCACGACCTTCCTACGGCGCCGCTTCTCGATTCGAATCCAACGTCGAACCTCCACCTGCACCTCCTCCTCTCCCTGTCGAAACAAAACCCGATTCTTACCCAGCTCCTCCTCCAGCTCCTTATCATCTCGGTAATCGACCTACCGATCCTCCCACTTCAGTAGACTCTCCCGCTTCACTAGGTCAAGTCACTCCAGCCGAACCAGCAACATCCGTCGACGAAGAAGAACTTTTCCTAGGAGTACGGAGCAAGTATGGATTGAACGATGTATGGGTCGACGCTCCTGAAGATCCGTCCGAGTCGACGATAGAAGCTACAGAAGTCGTCAAGGAGGAGGATGAACACAAGTTCTTCGGTGCTTCTCACATCAGCGAGTACACTTTGCAGCAAAAGTTGGGAGAAGGTACTTTCGGAGTCGTTTACAAGGGAGTGAGAGGACCGGAGAATGCGGTAGTGAGCGAGAAGGAGAGGGAAGAAGAGAACGAGAATTGGAAGAGAGGATTGAGAGTGAGAAAAGGAGATGTTGTCGCTTTGAAGCAGATCATTTTTCACAATGAAGGCGATGGGGTGAGTCTCTCGCGTTCATCTGACACTCCTACTGTTCATCTTGCTGACGCCCTTCTCCTCTATAGCTACCGATAACGTCGGTTCGTGAGATTCGGATTCTCAAGCAACTCGATCATCCGAATGTTGTTCCAGTCGTCGATATGGCTCTAGATCCAGGTCCGCTTCGCACTCTTTCTTTGCTATTGTTTCTGGCTAACTCTGACCACTCTCTCTCGAAACAGGTGATCCTGCGAAACTCGAAGTCGGTCGAACTTTCATGGTGTTCCCCTATATGGATCACGACCTAGCTGGACTACTCGAGAACCCTTCTGTCAAACTCGAAGTACCCGAGATCAAACAATACGGGAAACAACTACTCGAGGGAACCGCTTACTTGCATCGAGTTAGCCCACTTTCTCCTCTCTATCAATGATCCCCTTCCTGATGGAATCCCTTCCTGTACAGAATGGTATCCTCCATCGAGATATGAAAGCTGCCAATCTGCTCATCAATAACAAGGGAGTTCTCATGATCGCCGATTTCGGTTTGGCTCGAAGTATGGAACCTCCCGAAATACCACGAGTAAGCTCTTCTACCTCGCTCTTCGCTTATCGAGCATAATTGATGACGCCCGTCGTCGGTTTCAACAGGACTACACAAGTTGCGTCGTCACTCGTTGGTATCGACCTCCTGAGCTCCTCCTCGGAGAGCGAAAGTATCATTACCCGGTCGATATGTGGGGAGTTGGGTCAGTCTCTCTTCATCTTGTTGACGCTTCTTGTTGTCGGTTACTGACCTGAGCTTGTCGGAATAGTTGCATCCTTCTCGAAATGTTCAAGCGATCACCTATCTTCCCTGGAAACTCGGATCTTCACCAAGCTCAACTCATCTTTGCGTGAGTATCACTTCGCTTCGATATGTTCCTCGCCTCTCGCTGATGGTCTCGTATTCGATTAGTGCATGCGGACCGCCGACTGAGGAATCGATGCCTGGTTGGAGCTCGCTACCGGGAGTCGAGGGAATCGACAAGCACCAGCAACAGTGGAAAGCCGGAGCTCGCTCAGTGAAAGCTGATGCGGTTCAGTGAGTCCCGACTTTCGGATCTGGAGAAAAGGGAATGAGATTTCCTGACAAGCTCGCACTTCTGCAGCTATGATACCGAGGTTTTCGCCGATCTTCTCGACAAGATTCTCGTTCTCGATCCAAAACGACGTCTCACTGCTTCAGAAGCACTCGATCACGAATGGTTCTGGGTCGAACCCTTCCCTGCTGAACCTTCTCGGTAAGTTCAAGCTCCTTCTGAACCTTCTCGCGTCTCGCACTGACTCAGACGAGATCTCAATCCCACAGCATGCGAGAGTTCGTTTCTTCTCACGAATACGATCGACGCAAAATCAAGGAGAATCAGCATTTGGAAGGTATGCCTCCACAACAGCAACAACCCATGATTCAACCTCGTCCTCAGCCGATGCCGCCGATGGGATACGCCGGTGCTCCACCTCCACCACCTCCTCCCGGTTACAACTTTCCCGCTGCTTACAACGGTCCTCCTCCTCACATTCCTCCACCTCCAAACGCCTACGCTCCTGCTCCTTCTTCACATTTCGCCCCTTCACTCGTCTCGGGAGGAATGGGAATGGCTCCTTCGATGATGAACGGAGGAATGAACGGAAACTACCAACCTCCTCCAGGTTTCCCTCAACCTCCTCAGAACAGCTACGCGGCGAATCGACCACCTCCTTCGACCATTCAACAACAGAACTACTATCCTGGCGCTCCGCCTCCACAGCCGAATCTCGATTACGGATCAGGTACTCGACAGATCAATCAAAGTACGGGACCGTCTTGGCAAACAAAGTTAGCCAATCGTCCGCCAGCCGCGAGCGGTCCCTCTGGCGGTAAGGTCAATCTGATGGATCGTCTCAGGAAGAAGTGAAGTCATGGTTGAGTTGGTCGAGTAGGGTTTGTAGAGAGATTTCGCTGTCGTTATTACTGTTTTTCCACACTTGCAATCTTTTCCCTGTTGACACATCTTTCTCGATCGACTCCCTGGTTTTGGCTCATCGCTAAAGCTCGTGGAAGGTGTAGCTCGCCGGCGTGCTCGCGAAACGACCTGGTCGATGGTGCGAAAAGTCCGATGAGACCCACATGAGATTTGCTATTTGCGAAATTGCCTTGCTTGGGGAACTAGCACTCACACGTGGACTTGCCTGTACTCACTGCGACTCTGCTACACTGTGTACGTCGGTAAATTCCAGCACCTAATGACGACCGCGAATCGGCTATAGAAAGCTCAATTCGTTGGGATCTTTTGTATTTGGTTTCTAATCGCAGCTCAACCCTCTCTTCTCTCCGTTCATGTTCGACTCAGGGATGACGCTAGCCCTTGATGTGAGAGCGATCTCGACTGATCGAATTTTGTGCGAGAGAAAAATCGTTTCTCTTTGGCGACTGGAGAGAACGCCTCGACCGCAGAGCTCCGATCCGGCAAGCTCTGTTAATCATCCACTATGAGTGAGCTATCGAGAGAGCGATGGGCTGTGTCACAAATGGCAGTTATGAGCGAGTAGCAGATTCAGTTTTGATCGGTTTCAATTGGGTTTCAAGTTTGCGATCCAAGTATTCCCTCTTCTCTTCTCTTCCTCCATCATCGGGTACGCACTCTGTTCTCTTCTTCCTCTCACTTCTTCATCATAGTCTGAAGGACAAGATGACTTTGGATAATGGTTAGTCACCGGGAGGAAAGCGAATCGTCTTCATTCTCAACGTGATTCTGCTACACTCTCCATTCTAGCCTCTCAGCCCAAGTCGCCAGCACGATACCAGCTCCGAGGCAGTCTCTTGACTATACGAACGAGCTGGATACGTTGTCTGCCAGGAATCGGTCGAGCCAGTTTGAGAGGAAACGAGCAGATCTCGTTGAAAAATGGACGATAAGCTGGACTCGGGGAGAGAAGGGAGTCGAGGGAGCAACTGGCGCTCGAGGACACGCTTCTGATCGTGTAGATAAAGTCGAGCTAACTAGGATTGTAGAGCGAATCGACAGGATCACGCTCGGCTCAGGTTGCACCGTTTTCTCGCTTCGAGCGTCTGTCCCTCTCCACGGCAACAACGAGAAAGCGAAGCTGTGTAGCCTTTTCGGATCGCTCGATGACCTAGCTGCGACTGCAAGTCACGATCACCGTTTCTGTCAAATATCAAAGCTTTGTAGCTCTCTTCGAACCTCCTCATCCGACCCTCGTCTATCTTGCCGGAAGTTGATCGCCGTTAGTCTCGGACGCGTCTCAGATCATAGCGGGCTCGCAGCGAGACCGTCGATTCCAAGATCGAAAGACGTCAATATTGTGAGCTCAACTTCATCTTTGCAATCTTGGTCGACTCTTCATGACCGTAATCCCCGTAGCTACGCATAACGGCTTGCACATGCGGCTATAGTTACTCCGACAGTACTGGCGGCATCACGCAATACTAACTCGATCTATAGCTCGAGAAGGGCCAATAGAACCGTGACGAGCTCGAGAGGAAAGTCGGAGAGTGAGTCTCGCTGATCCTGCATCGCCTGAGGCAGTGAGTGAATCTACGAGCAAATGATATCGATGCGCAAGGTCCAGAACAACTTGAGAACGTTCATGCTTCGCAGCTGTCTCGAATCAGGAACTCTGGAGAGCTGATGAAGGGTTTTTCTCACTGACCTGTCTCGCGATCGAGGCCAGCTTCAACCGACTTCCTTCCGGATCCTGGTTGGATCCGTGACTCGACTGCCTCGCGGTATCAAGTATAGCTCAACCCCGCATGAAGGACGATCACCTTGTGGTCCCCTTTAAACCACAGAAATAGAATCTTCGCAACAGCGTTCCTTGAAGTGGGATCACGAGGAGTTTTACAAGTATGTCTATACAAGGGCTTCAAGCTCTACAAGGAAGTTTTACAGAGGAGACGGAAGTAAATCGAGAAGGGGGAATCTCCGGAAGGGTATCAAAAAAAACTTGCGAGCTGGGGATGAACGACAAACTTCGCAAGAAAGGGGGTATCCAAAGTAATACAAAGAAGTGATAGCTAGATCTATCTGTGAAACAAGTGTTCTAGTAAGTGAGTGAGCAGAACAGACCACCCAAAACCCATGGCCCTCGGAGTTAAGTAGTGAAGACGCGATCATTTCCAAGCCTTCTCCCGACTCGATCTCCACCCTGGCAAGTCGATATGCCATCCTCGAGCCCACTGCCAGCAGACGACGGTTTGAGGAGCACTCCAGTCAGGTAGAGACCAGTCTATCTTGTGGGAGACCAGGGAGGATCCTGTCGATTCTG
>Ga0308161_1004336_pt1 | contig 13049 bp, 12 predicted proteins | sample PhyFR2_FD_201034 | JGI IMG/M metagenome (GOLD analysis project Ga0308161, IMG submission 201034) | Phyllosphere microbial communities from UC Gill Tract Community Farm, Albany, California, United States - DLSLF.R2 | ecosystem: Host-associated > Plants > Phyllosphere > Unclassified | place: USA...
CGAACAACCCGCCAGCCTGTTCCTGGAGTAAGGGCATGACTCAGACATTGCACACCACGCTGCTGATTATCGGCGGCGGCCCCGGCGGCTATGTGGCGGCGATTCGCGCCGGCCAGCTGGGCATCCCCACAATACTGGTGGAAGGCCAGGCACTGGGCGGCACCTGCCTGAACATCGGCTGCATTCCGTCCAAGGCGCTGATCCATGTAGCCGAGCAGTTCCAGCAGACCGTGCATCACAGCCAGGGCTCACAACTGGGCATTGAAGTGGATGTGCCGACGCTGGACATCCGCAAAAGCGTGGAATGGAAAGACGGCATCGTCGATCGCCTGACCACGGGTGTCGCCGCGCTGCTGAAAAAACACAAGGTGCAGGTCATCCACGGTTGGGCCAGGGTTGTCGACGGCAAGACTGTCGAGGTGGGCGACCAGCGCATCCAGTGCGAACACCTGCTGCTGGCCACCGGTTCGAAAAGTGTCAACCTGCCGATGCTGCCGATTGGCGGGCCGATCATCTCGTCCACCGAAGCCTTGGCACCGACCCGCGTGCCCAAGCGCCTGATCGTGGTGGGCGGCGGTTATATCGGCCTGGAACTGGGTATCGCCTATCGCAAGCTCGGTGCCGAGGTCAGTGTGGTCGAGGCCCAGGAGCATATCCTGCCCGCCTACGATGCCGAGCTGACCTTACCGGTGGCCGAGTCCCTGAAGAAACTCGGGGTGAAGCTGTACCTTGGGCACAGTGTCACCGGCTTTGCCGACAACAAACTGCAAGTGCGCGCGCCCGACGGCGACGCTCTTGCGCTGGACACCGACCAGGTGCTGGTGGCCGTGGGCCGCAAGCCCAACACTCAGGGCTGGAATCTCGAAGCGCTGAACCTGGACATGAACGGTGCGGCGATCAAGATCGACAGCCGTTGCCAGACCAGCATGCGCAATGTGTATGCCATCGGCGACCTCAGCGGCGAGCCGATGCTGGCGCACCGGGCCATGGCCCAGGGCGAGATGGTGGCCGAACTGATCAGCGGCAAGACCCGCGAATTCAACCCGGCCGCGATTCCAGCGGTGTGCTTTACCGACCCGGAACTGGTGGTGGTCGGCAAGACCCCGGACGAGGCCAAGGCTGCCGGGCTGGACTGCATCGTGTCGAGCTTCCCGTTCGCCGCCAATGGCCGGGCCATGACGCTTGAGTCCAAAGCCGGCTTCGTGCGGGTGGTGGCGCGGCGTGACAATCATCTGATTGTCGGTTGGCAAGCGGTGGGGGCTGGGGTGTCCGAGCTGTCTACCGCGTTCGGCCTGAGCCTGGAAATGGGCTCGCGCCTTGAGGATGTGGCCGGCACCATTCACGCCCATCCGACCCTGGGCGAGGCGGTGCAGGAAGCGGCATTGCGGGCACTGGGCCACGCCTTGCATTTATAAATGACACAACACCTGTAGGAGCGAGCTTGCTCGCGAAAATCGTCAACGATGACGCGTGCAACCCGGTTAAACGCGGCGCCCTTATGTTCTTCGCGAGCAAGCTCGCTCCTACAGGGGATGCGAACAGCCCTGCGAATGCAGTATTGTTGCTCCCATCCAGTAAAAAATCCGACTTGACCAGAGATAGAGGGTGTCATGGGTAACGAAAGCATCAATTGGGACAAGCTGGGTTTTGACTACATCAAGACCGACAAGCGGTTTCTCCAGGTCTGGAAAAACGGCGAATGGCAGGAAGGCACCCTGACCGACGACAACGTGCTGCACATCAGCGAGGGCTCCACCGCCCTGCACTATGGCCAGCAATGCTTCGAGGGCCTGAAGGCCTATCGCTGCAAGGACGGTTCGATCAACCTGTTCCGCCCGGACCAGAACGCTGCACGTATGCAACGCAGCTGTGCCCGCCTGTTGATGCCGCATGTGTCGACCGAAGACTTCATCGACGCCTGCAAACAAGTGGTCAAGGCCAACGAGCGTTTCATCCCGCCGTACGGCAGTGGCGGCGCGCTGTACCTGCGCCCGTTCGTGATCGGCACCGGTGACAATATCGGCGTACGCTCTGCGCCGGAGTTCATCTTCTCGGTGTTCGCCATCCCGGTCGGGGCCTACTTCAAAGGCGGCCTGGTGCCACATAACTTCCAGATCTCCACCTTCGACCGCGCTGCGCCGCAGGGCACCGGTGCCGCCAAGGTCGGCGGCAACTACGCCGCCAGCCTGATGCCAGGCTCTGAAGCGAAGAAATCCGGCTTCGCCGACGCGATCTACCTGGACCCGATGACTCACTCGAAAATCGAAGAAGTCGGCTCGGCCAACTTCTTCGGGATCACCCACGACAACCAGTTCATCACGCCGAAGTCGCCTTCGGTGCTGCCAGGCATCACCCGCCTGTCGCTGATGGAACTGGCCCAGACCCGCCTGGGCCTGGACGTGGTCGAAGGCGAAGTGTTCATCGACAAACTGGACCAGTTCAAGGAAGCCGGCGCCTGCGGTACCGCTGCGGTGATTTCACCGATCGGCGGCATCCAGCACAACGGTAAGATGCACGTGTTCCACAGCGAAACCGAAGTCGGCCCGGTTACCCAGAAGCTCTACAAAGAGCTGACCGGTGTGCAGACCGGTGACGTTGAAGCGCCAGCGGGTTGGATCGTCAAGGTCTAAGCCAGCGACACCGCAATACACTGTGGGAGGGGCAAGTCGAATCGTCGCACCGCCCCTCCCACATTTGATCTCCAGTATTTTCAGGACTGAGGAATATTCCCGGCAATCTTCTTGCCCATGCTGACCCTCGGCTCCACCCCATACCCCAACGCCTCATAAAACCCCACCACGACGTCATTGCCGCCGGCGATCTGCAGGTTGATCTTCATGCAACCCAAGGCCGTCAACGCCTGCTCGGCATGGCGCACCAGCGACGATCCCAAACCATGGCGACGATAGTCGGCATGCACCGCCACCGAGTACAACCAGCCACGATGGCCGTCATAACCCGCGAGAATCGTACCAATCACGGCTTTCTTGTCGGTGGCCACGAAGAACAACCCATCGTTGACCGCCAGCTTCTTGTCAATCGCCAGGCTCGGCAGGTTGTGCGCGGTGTCATAGCCAAACGCCTGCTGCCATAACTCAATCACTTGGGCGCGATGCTGCCGGTCGCGGTAGGGGCCGATGGGATGCCGTGACAGCAAGGTCTTTTCCATGACCAGCGTGCGCTCGTTGCCATGGTAGACATCGCGCACGGTATGAAAACCCAGCTTGCTGTAGAACGGCTCGGCAGTCAGTGATGACGGCACACTCAACACCGTCACCCCGGCTTCGCGGGCACGCAGTTCGATCTCGATCATCAACAAACGGCCGATACCCTGCCCTTGCAGCTCGGGATTGACGAAGACCGAACGCACCACGTTGGCATCAAGGGCAGCGGTGGCGACGATTGAATGGTCCTGGGTAGCCACCAGCACAATACGGCGGTTGAGCAGTTCCAGAACCGCATCGGGCGTGAAGTGAGTGGCGACGCGAGCAATCACATCTGCTGGATAATCCCGTGCATTGCTGCTGTGCAAGGCCGCCAGAATGACCTGGCTGATGCCCTGGGCATCGGCTGCTTGGGCGAGACGAACAACGGTCGACATGACTCCTCCTGGCTGGCGCGACTGTAATGAACACCCCACTGTGCATGTGGAAGGGAGCTTGATCCCGATAGCGGTGGGTCAGCTAAAGATAAGCTATACGCCTCGTTGATGCCCTGCATATCGATCATTCCCACATCCCGGACAATCCTCTGTTCGGCGCAGAACCCAGCATCTCCCGGGCTTTCTGGATACGGCCGATCAGCGAACCGCAACAGGTGCGGGCAATGCCATTGACGCTGAACCGTTCAACCAAGCACGCCCATACAATCGGCGTCACCGCCCGCCCCCTAAGCTTTTGACTTTCTTGAAAGCGCTGGAGAGTAGGCATGTACAGAAAAGTGAGGGCGGTAACCCTGGCCGTGACATTGCTGGCCGGGGCCATGGCGGGCAGCGCCTGGGCGGCCACGCCGGTGGTGGCTGTGGCGCCGCAATACGACACCAGCCATGTGTATGTAGCACCCGCTGATGTAGAGCGTTTTGCCCAGAGTTTCCTGGCCACGTTCGGGGGCAAGAGCACGCCCCAGGTGGTGGTCAATGTGCTGCCGGTGCCGAGCAGCACCACTTCGCAACTGTTGCAGACCCCGGTCGGCACGGTGTCGCTGTTCGGCTTCACCACGCCCATCCCCCATCCGTTCGGCCAGGAGCGCAATGGTTATCTGGTCAAGGACATGGACGTGGCCCTGAAGGCAGCTCGGGACAACGGTGCTGCGGTCATCGTCAGCGATTTTCCCGATCCCATCGGCCGCGATGCGGTGGTGCAGTGGCCGGGCGGCGTGAACATGCAGCTGTATTGGCACACCAAGACTCCCGACTACGCCGCCTTCCAGACGGTGCCGGAAAACCGCGTGTACCTCAGCGCCGATCGCGCCGAGCGCTTTATCAAGGCGTTCCTTGGTTTCTCCCACGGCAAAGTGGTAGCCGATGACAAGCACGCACCTGCTGTGGAGGTGGGCCAGGCTGGCGGCACTTACCGACGCGTCGAAATCACGTCGCCCTTTGGGCGTATGGCGGTACTGGTGACCAACGGCCAACTGCCCTACCCCTTTGGCCATGAAACCACCGGCTATGAGGTAGCCGACCTGACGGCCACCCTGGCCAAAGCCACGGGCTCGGGCGCTACCGTACTGGTGCCGAGCTTCGCCAGCAAAGGCCGTCGCAGCGCATTGGTACAATTCCCGGGCGGTTACGTCGCGGAAATTCACCAACTCATCGCGGCGAAATGATCCGTCGTACAGGCTGGGGCCTGGCCGTGCTGTGGCCGCTGGTGGTGGGCAGCGTACATGCCGACAATCAACCGACCCGCCCGGCCATCAAGGCCAATCGCTGGCAGGAAGACTGGTCTGTGCTCAAGGACCCGGCATTGCGCACGCAACCGTTGGACAACCTCAAGTACATCCCGCTGTCCGCCGCCAACCCGTTCACCTACCTGTCCCTGGGTGCGACGTTGCGCGAACGCTTCGAGATGAACGACGCCAGCGGCTTCGGCGTGCGCGATGTAGCGCGTGATCGCTACCTGATCCAGCGTTTTCAGGTGCACGCCGACTTGCACCTCAACGAACACTGGCGGCTGTTCACCCAGTTGGAAGATGTGCGGGCCTATGACAAAACCACTATCGGCGGCGCCGACCAGAACCGCGTCGACCTGCGCCTGGCCTTTGCCGAATACGTGAAGACCTTCAGCGCCGGCACCTTCAAGGCTCGGGCTGGTCGCCAGGACTTTGCCTTCGATTTGCAGCGCTTTATTTCGTCGCGTGATGGCCCGAATGTGCGCCAGTCCTTCGATGCGCTGTGGGCCGATTGGGAAACGCCTCAGTGGCGTTTTATCGGGATCGCCAGCCAACCGGTGCAGTACCAGGATGGCCGGCACTTTGACGACAAATCCAATCGTGACGCGCGCTTCCACATGCTGCGGGTCGAGCGGCTGGTGGGCGGCAGCAATGAGTTGTCGGCCTATTACGGCGTCTACGAGCGCCGTGCCGCCCATTACCTGGATGCCGACGGCAACGAGACCCGTCAGTTGCTCGACGCACGCCTGGGCGGCGCGGCGCGGGGCTTCGACTGGGATATCGAAGCCATGCTGCAAAAGGGGTCGGTGGGCAGCCAGGCGATCCGCGCCTGGGCCGGCGGTAGCCGTACCGGCTACACCTTCGACACGCTGGACTGGACACCGCGCCTCGGCCTGCAAGTGGATGTCGCCTCCGGTGACCGCAAGCGCGGTGATGGCCGCGTCGGCACCTTCAACCCACTGTTCCCCAACGGCTACTACTTTTCCCTGGCCGGTTATACGGGCTACAGCAACCTGATCCACGTCAAGCCATCGATCACGGTCAAACCGATTGCCAAGCTGAGCGTGCAAACCGCTGTCGGCCTGTTGTGGCGGCAGACCACCGCGGACGCGGTTTATACCCAACCCAACCTCGCCGTCGCCGGAACGGCTGGCCAGGGTCAACGCTGGACCGGCGCCTATGGCCAGGTACGCAGCGACTACGCGTTTACCTCCAACCTCAGCGGTGCAATCGAGGCCGTGCACTACGCGGCTGGCCAGACCCTGCGTGATGCCGGTGGGCACGACAGCAACTACCTGGGCATGGAGCTCAAGTTCAGTTGGTAACCTCAGGCGAGCACACCCATACAAGCCCGGGCTCAGGTTAACGGCAATAGTGATACGGTTTTTTCAGCGCTTTTTTAACTCAAGCAAGGAGATTCAGATGAGCACCTTCGTTGCCAAAGACGGTACCCAGATCTACTTCAAGGACTGGGGCAGCGGCAAGCCCGTGCTGTTCAGCCACGGCTGGCCGCTGGATGCCGACATGTGGGAATACCAGATGGAGTACCTGAGCAGCCGCGGCTTTCGCACTATCGCGTTCGACCGCCGTGGCTTTGGCCGCTCGGACCAACCCTGGACCGGTAACGACTACGACACTTTCGCTGACGATATCGCGCAGTTGATCGAACACCTGGACCTGAAGGACGTGACCCTGGTGGGTTTTTCCATGGGTGGCGGTGATGTGGCGCGCTACATCGCCCGCCATGGCAGTGCTCGTGTCGCCGGCCTGGTGTTGCTGGGTGCCGTGACGCCGATCTTCGGCCAGCAACCCGACTATCCCCAAGGCGTCCCCACCGAGGTGTTCGATGGCATCAAGGCCGGCCTGTTGAAGGATCGCGCCCAGTTCATCAGCGATTTCAATACGCCGTTCTTCGGTATCAACAAGGGCCAGCAAGTCTCGGAGGGTGTACTCAGCCAGACCCTGCAGATCGCCATGCTTGCCTCGCTCAAGTCGACCGTGGATTGCGTCAGCGCCTTCTCCGAAACCGATTTCCGCCCGGACATGGCCGAAATCGACGTGCCGACCCTGGTGATCCATGGCGACGGCGACCAGATCGTGCCGTTCGAAACCACCGGCAAGGTGGCTGCCGAAATGATCAACGGCGCGCAACTGAAGGTCTACAAGGATGCCCCCCACGGGTTTGCCGCGACCCACACTCAGCAGCTCAATGAAGACCTGTTGGCGTTCCTCAGCCGCTGAACCGTCTTCGCCCTTTGTGTAGGAGCGAGCTTGCTCGCGAAAGACGTCAACGATAACGCGTGCTTCCTGATTAAACGCGGCGTCTGTGAGTCTTTCGCGAGCAAGCTCGCTCCTACATTCAGGCAAAGCGCTGAACCACTACCAGCCGCCCCGGCCCGGCAATGAGGATGCTGGTAAAGATGATCAACAGCAGCCAGCCGAACTGCCCCTCCCACAGCGTCCACTCTGGATGCACCACCAGCAAAGCGATGACCAGCACCGCCAGGATCGGCAGGCACGCCAGGCGCACCAGCACGCCCGCAATGATCAGCAATGGGCACAGCACCTCGGCAAAGATCGCCAGCAGCAAGGTGACCTGGCCCCCCAGGTGAAACGGGTCTTCGATCAGCTTCAACTGTTCGCCGTAGTTGAGCAGCTTGGGCAACCCATGCACACACAACAGGAACACCGCCCCGCTGACCCGCAGGAACAACAGTCCGGTATCCTGATTTCTCGCTTCGTTCATACGCCACCTGTGTCCGTCAATAATGATCGACGGCCAGTGTGTCCAAAGCCGCGCCGACGCACTTGCAAGCTTGTGCTGAAATCCTGCGGTTGCCCCAGGCGGTTGCATTGCCGAAAGAACCCGGCATGATCTTGCTGAACTGCCGACCCCGCGCTACGGTCCCAACCCATACGCTCATCGCTACAGGAACTTTTCCATGACGCTCCCCCAAGAAATGACCCTGATCGAAATCACCACGCCTGGCGGCCCCGACGTCTTGCAGCCGCGTCGCGCCGACGTGCCAGTGGCCGGGCCAGGCGAGATTCTGATTCGCGTGCACGCCGCCGGGGTCAACCGCCCAGACGCGCTGCAACGCGCCGGCAAATACCCGATGAAACCCGGCATGAGCCCGATTCCCGGGCTGGAAGTGGCCGGTGAAGTGGTGGCGCTGGGCACTGGCGTGACTGAATACAGCCTGGGCGACAAGGTGTGTGCCCTGACCAATGGCGGTGGCTATGCACAGTTTTGTGCGGTGCCGGCCAGCCAGGCGCTGCCGGTCCCGGCGGGCATGGACTGGATTCAGGCCGCGGCCGTGCCGGAAACCTTCTTCACGGTCTGGGCCAACCTGTTCGGCCTGGGCGGTGCCCATAAAGGCCAGCGCGCCTTGATCCACGGCGGCACCAGCGGCATCGGCACCACCGCATTGATGCTCTGCCAGGAGTTCGGTATCCAGGCATTCGCCACCGCCGGCAGCGCAGACAAATGTGCCGCGATTGCCAAGCTGGGCGCCGAACCGATCAACTACCGCGAACAGGAGTTTGCCGAGGTCATTGCCCAACAGACCGATGGCAAAGGCGTCGATGTGATTCTCGACATCATGGGTGCCTCGTACCTGAACAACAACCTCAAGGCCCTGGGCATGGACGGTCACCTGGTGATGCTCGGCTTCCTCGGTGGCGGCAAGGCTCATGACGTCGACCTGCTGACCATCCTCGCCAAACGCGCGGTGATCACCGGCTCCCTGCTGCGCGCCCGCACCCGCGAAGAAAAGGCCGCGATTGCCGAACAGCTACGCGAATACGTGTGGCCGGTGCTCAGCGCCGGGCGCTGCCTGCCGATCATCGACAAGGTCTACGCATACACCGACGCCGCCCAGGCCCATGCGCGCATGGAAGGTGGGGATCATATTGGCAAGATTGTGTTGCGGGTGGAGTGAGGCCTTTTCTCAATCCCTGGCGACCGGCTTAAGCGTACATCGCCCTCTGTAGGAGCGAGCTTGCTCGCGAAAAACGTCAACGATCACGCGTGCTTGCTGAATGAATGCGGCGCCTGTGAGTTTTTCGCGAGCAAGCTCGCTTCTACAAAAAAGCCCGGCATTAGGGCTTGCCCGCGAATCGGGGCAAGCCCTCTCCCATATAGCGCGTGTCACTGTGGTTCGGCGTACACCGGATAATCCACATACCCCGCCTGCGTCCCGCCATACAAACCCTCTGCCTTCAACACATTCAACGGCCAGCCATTGAAAATCCGCTGGGGCAGGTCCGGGTTGGCAATGAACGGCCGCCCGAAGGCGATCAGGTCCGCCAGCCCAGCCTCGACCAATCGAGCACCGCGCTCGGCGGTGTAGCGCCCGGCGTAGATGATCCTGCCGCTGAAGGTACTGCGCACCGCCTGGCGAAAGGTCTCGGGCAGGTCCGGCGCGTTATCCCAGTCGGCTTCGGCGATGGAAACATAGGCGATGCCCGACGCTTCCAGCACTTTGATCGCTTCGATATAGGTACGGTGCGGGTCTTCTTCCACCAGACCAATGTAGACCCGATCCTGATCGGTGCCACTGAACAGCGGCGAAAAGCGCACGCCCAGGCGTTGCGGCCCCACCACCTTGCACACCGCCTCGACAATCTCGCGCAGCAAGCGCAGGCGATTGTCCAGCGAACCGCCGTACTCATCCTCACGGATGTTGGAGTGGGCCGAGATGAACTGGTTGACCAAATAGCCGTTGGCCGCATGGATTTCCACACCATCGAACCCGGCGTCCAGAGCATTGCGAGCAGCCTGAGCGTAGTGCCCGACCAACTCATCGATTTCCAGCACGCTCAACGCACGAGGCACGGGCGGCTGCACCAGCTCACCCACACCCGGACCGGTTTCAATAAAGGCTTTGGCTTGCAGCGCCGGCAGTGCAGACGGCCCCACCGGTGCGGCGCCGTCAGGTTGCAAGGCATTATGGGACACCCGCCCCACGTGCCATAGCTGGGCAAAAATCACCCCACCCTCGGCATGTACCGCTGCGGTCACCTTGCGCCAACCCTCGATCTGCGCCGGTGTATGAATGCCCGGCGTCCATGCGTAGCCCTGGCCCCGCGCCTCGATCTGCGTCCCCTCGCTGACCATGAAGCCGGCACTGGCACGCTGGCGGTAATATTCGGCCATCAGGTCGGTGGCGATATTGCCCGGCTGGGCGCTGCGCTGGCGTGTCAGCGGCGGCAGCACGACGCGATTGTTCAAGCGGTGATGCCCCAGCTTTATCGGGGTATTCAAAATGCAGTCAGGCATGGGGATATTCCAAATTCAGGACGAACGAAAACCCTGGCGACTCCTGGGAGTCGCCAGCGCGTACCTCGGTTTATTAACTTAAGCGCTGAGTGTCAGCAGGGCATTGGCCACGTCGCTGGAACTGCCCGGGTTCTGCCCAGTGACCAGCAAGCCATCGGTAATCACAAAGGATTGCCAGTCGGCGCCCTTCTCATACTTGCCGCCCAACTTCTTGAATTCATCTTCAATCAGGAACGGCACCACATCGGTCAATTCCACTGCCGCTTCTTCCGAGTTGGAGAAGCCGGTCACACGGCGGCCCTTGATCAACGGATCACCGTTGATTGCCTTGACGTGGCGCAAGGCACCCGGTGCATGGCAGACAAAACCGATGGGTTTGCCGGCCCGTTCGAACGCCTCGATCAGCGCGATGGACACCGGCGACTCCGCCAGGTCCCACAGCGGGCCGTGGCCGCCAGGGTAGAACAGGGTGTCGAAGTCGGCGGCGTTGACCGTTTCCAGCTTCACCGTGCCAGCCAGGGCCGACTGCGCAGCCGGGTCTCTCCTGAAGCGCTCTGTCTGCGCGGTTTGCGCATCCGGCTCATCGCTCTTCGGGTCCAGCGGCGGCTGGCCGCCGGCCGGGGAAGCCAGCACCACAACGGCGCCAGCGTCCTTGAACACGTAATAAGGGGCGGCAAACTCTTCGAGCCAGAAGCCGGTCTTGCGCCCGGTATCGCCAAGCTGGTCGTGAGAGGTCAGTACCATTAATACTTTCATTTTCCAGTGCCTCGATCGATGTGAGTAGCAGGGTTTTCAGGGCCGCCCAACAACTGTTGGGTCAGCAGCAGCGCCTCGCAGAACGGCGCAGTGGTACGGGTAATCTTGCCCATGACGCTGGTTCCCAGCCACAGCGCATACAAGCGCTTGGCAAGGCTGTGCGGAGCGTGCTCGAACCTGAGCGAACCGTCTTCGACCCCACGTTCCAGGGCCAGCGCGAGTAACTCGATGGTGCGCGAAGTACCGCGCTGCAACGCCAATCGCATCGGTTCTGACAGGTCGGAGACTTCAGCCCCCAACTTGACGGCCAGGCACTTGCCGGTATCGGTGCAGCCAGTGTGGTTGTCGATCCAGCCTTGCCAATAGCGCATCAACTTGGCGTGATGGGTTAAACCCGGCTGATCCAACAGTTGCTGCATGCCTTCGACGTACTGCTCGAAATAGGTATCGAGCAACACCACGCCAAACGCAACCTTGGAGTTGAAGTAGTGATAGAACGAGCCCTTGGGCACTTGCGCGGCGTGCAGGATTTCGTTCAAGCCCACCGCGGAAAATCCCTTGGCGCCGACGATGGATTGCGCACGTTCAAGAATCGCTTGCCGTGCACTGCTGCTTGCGTTGCTCATGCTTGTCTCCGTGCGATTAGACCAGTCGTCTAGTTCGTTGAGGCCATGTTAGGCAGCGAGGCAACCACTCACAATGTCATATCCGCAAGGATTCCGGACATGCGCCAAAGTCGGTTGCCGTTTGCCTGGTACACGCCGACAATCCCCTCTCCCCTGCCCCTTGGAGAGATGCAATGCACAGCGTTGCGCTGATGGTTTACCCGAATTTCCAGTCGTTGAGCCTTAGCCTGGGCTCGGTGTTCGAGTGCGCCAACCTGCTGCGCGGTGAGCCGGCCTACGAGTTTCACCTGATATCGGAAAGCGGCGGCGCGGTGATGACCTCCCAGGGCTTTTCAGTCAATACCAGCGCCATCCGCCCCGAGGGTTATGACACTCTGATCGTCAGCGGCTATCTGGAGTTTCGCCTGCCGGAGGCCAACCTGCTGGAACTGGTCAAGGCAGCGTCGGCACAATCGCGACGCGTGGCCTCGTTGTGCATGGGCATTTTCGTGCTGGCCGAGGCAGGGTTGCTGGCAGGCAAGCGCACCACCACCCACTGGATCCACGCGCCGGCGTTTCGCAAGCGCTACCCGGATATCCGCCTGGAAGACGACAAGCTGTTCGTGGTGGACGGCCAGGTGTGGACCGGCGCCGGCATGAGCGCCGGGGTCGACCTGGCACTGGCGATGGTGGAGAACGACCTGGGCAGCGACCTCGCCCGGCGCATCGCACGCAAGCTGGTGATCGCCCAGCGCCGCGGCAGTGAGCAGTCGCAGTTATCGGCCTTGCTGGAACTGGACCCCAAGTCCGACCGCGTGCAACTGGCCCTGGCCTATGCGCGTGAAAACCTCACCCATGATTTGTCGGTAGAAGCCCTGGCCGACGTCGCCCGGCTCAGCCCGCGCCAGTTCAGCCGAGTGTTTCGCGAAGAAACCGGGCAAACCCCGGCCAAGGCCATCGAAGCCCTGCGGGTGGAAGCGGCCCGGGCCATGATGGAAACCAGCCGCCACCCGGTGGAAGTAGTGGCCCGCGAAACCGGGTTTGGTGATCGCGAGCGCATGCGCCAGGCGTTCCTCAGGGCATTCGGGCAGCCGCCCCAGGCGATGCAGCAGGTGCTGTTCAATCCAGGCTAGGCCCGTGTGGGAGGGGCTTGCCCCCGATTACCAGAGGTATCTAAACAACTTTAGTAACCACAATGCGAAGCGAGCCGCTCGTGATCTTGATCTTGCTCTGCTTTTGATCTCAGGCGCCCCGTCAAACCACGCTGGCCGGAATTCGACAGGGATTTGGGGGGTAAACCGGCAGGGATGCCGGTTTAGCCGCCCCGCGCCATGGATGGCGCGTGGCGGCGGCCCCCCAAATCCCTGGCGGATTACGGGCACACCGAGCCTGGGCGAGGTGCCGAGTGGTGGGGCAAGAGCGTTAATGAGATGGTCAGCCCGGCGAGAACCTCAGGTCTAAACTTGAGGTTCTCACTTTTCCTGAGGAGGCTTTCTCATGAACAGCGTAACGCTTCTAGG
>Ga0308161_1004338_pt1 | contig 13043 bp, 16 predicted proteins | sample PhyFR2_FD_201034 | JGI IMG/M metagenome (GOLD analysis project Ga0308161, IMG submission 201034) | Phyllosphere microbial communities from UC Gill Tract Community Farm, Albany, California, United States - DLSLF.R2 | ecosystem: Host-associated > Plants > Phyllosphere > Unclassified | place: USA...
GATGATATTGCTAATAATCTGGATAAATTGCTCAAAGTAGCTGATTACAACACTGACGATTTTGTCAGAGGGGCTAAAATGTTACTTGGTGGAATGGGAAGTTTAAATGACATTGTTTTAAGCAAGGAGGGGTGCCACTTATTGAAGATAATAATAAGCTAGAGGCTCTAAGGAGAGATCTTTATAATATATGTTCATCATATAAGTCTGGTTCGTAATTTTTAAGGCCGCAAGTTATCCCACGATCCTTCCGGCTTTAGTTCATCTCTCTACCAGATACAACATGCCAGGTCATGCTGCCTGATTTGTTTAATCTCACGTACTTATCACTATAACCTAGCAGGCCGTCCTCTTCAGATGGAACGCGCAGAAGGATGGCAAGAGCGGTTGCACTGGAGTGAGAACGGACCGCCGCTGGCCTATGAGTCGTCTGATGGCAAGCGCAGTGAATTCCGTTACGACAACGTCGGGCGATTGATTGCCAACCGCAATGCAGAGGGTGAGACGGTTCAGCGAAGCTGGGACAGCCGTGGCCGATTGACGGCGCTGCAAAACGAAAACGGAGAACAGTATCAGTTCGAGTGGGGCGCGGATTCTCTGTTGCTGGCTCAGGTCGGGCTGGATGGCGTTGCCACGCGATATGATTATGACGCAGCGGGCCGCACGGTATCACGTACCTTTGCCGCCGGGCACCCTCAGTCCATCACCCATCGCTACCACTGGAGCCGTGCGGGACAACTGCTGGCGCGGACCACGCCGGAAGGCCAGACGCGTTATCACTACAGCGGTGGCGGCCAGCTGGGTAAAGTGTCGCAGCATCTGCCGCTTTCAGACACTGAGTGGAGCCAGCAGGCCGAGCAGGAGATCACATTTAAATATGATGCGCTGGGCCGCATCGTTGCTGAACAGGGAGAGCAGGGCGAACTGGCGTGGGAGTATGACGCGCTGGGTAACTGCACAGCCTTAACACTGCCGGATGGTCGCAATCTCAGGCAGCTTTACTACGGCAGCGGTCATTTACTGAGCATCGCGTTAGACAACCTGCCGGTCACCGAGTTTACCCGTGACACGCTGCACCGGGAACTGAGCCGCACGCAGTGAATATGACCGGTTAGGCAGACTGCGCCGTCGTGACGTGTTTAAGAGTGACTCGCAGCGTCCTGCGCCGCGCGTCTGATCCCGTCGCCGCGACGATAACCTGTTCAGCCAGACATTATGGAACTACGATAACGCCGGCCGGCTGTTGTCCCAGGACGGTGCGCAGTATGACTGGAATCAAGTTGTGGCAGATAAAGCCTGGTTCTACGATAATCAGAGGCAGAGTAGCTCCGCAATTTGGCCATGGACCGCAATTTAGTGGTGGTGAAGAGCAAATTTTTGTCCTGCAGCCTTAGAAATATGGAACTTTATTATGATCTCTTCTTTTGAATTATTATTGAATGACGCCCTCGAAAAGGTAGTTGACGCTATTAGTCGGCAAGAACGCAATGAGAAAGCACCTCTTTCTATCCATGTGTTGACTCAGGTAAAAAAAGAACTGGAAGAAATGATTAGGACAATGAATCCAAAGGTTTATATGCCTGCGTATCCACGTTTTATTCTCGATTGGCCATGCGAAGATATACTGATAACAGAATTAGTTGATATTGCCGCTCTATACGGAAAAATAAGGAAAAACTAAAAAGCTGGAAGTGATCCTAGCGATCCTTTCAGTTTTTACTTTAGCTGTCCGCCGCCAGGGTAATACAGCCTGCTCCAACCCTAACTCTGACCGCCTGCCCCGTCTCAAATCCTGCCTCCCTTAGCCACTTAACGGAGAGGACCATCGACGGCGTGTAACCGTCAGGATAATCACCAGCCCCGCTGGCGTTATCGCTACGATAGTGAGCATCGCCTGACGGAAGTGATCAGCGAGCCGCGGGACCGTAAAAAGCCGCGCACAAAGGTGAGTTTCCGTTACGATCCGTTGGGATGTCGCATCAGTAAAACCAGCCAGCAACTGTTACAGGGGAGACCGTCTGGCAATGCCGTAACGATGTGCTTTGTCTGCAAAGGTTACCGCCTGCTGCAGGAAATCCACGACGGCATTCCGCTGACCTATGTACACAACGACAGCCAGAGCTATGGGCCGCTGGTCCGTATTGATGGTGTTGAAAGCCCGGAGATTTACTGGTTCCATAATGCGGCCAACGGAATGCCGTAGCCGCTGACTGACGGTGAAGTGCAAAAAGCCTGGGAAGGCATTAACAGCCCGTGGGGCAAGCTGCTGTGCGAGTCCAGTCAGCAGCTTGCCTGTCGTTCAGCAGAACCTGCGTATGCGGGGCCAGTACCTGGACCGGTACAAATATGCCTGAGCAAATTTGAACATCGCTTCAGCGATGGCCCCAGGGGCCAAATCAACCGGACGGTACGACAATCTGTTTCGTTATTAAGACCCGGACAGCGGACGGTTCACCCAGCAGGATCCTATAGGGCTGCCGGGCGGGATCAACCTCTACCAGTATGCGCCGGATGCGTTAGGGTGGGTGGATCCGTGGGGGTTGATGAAGTGTAAAAACCCTGCGAAAGAAGTAACGAAGTCAAAAGAACAAAAAATCCCGATTATCCAGAAATTGATGTTTACAAGAACAGGAAGCTTTAAAAGGTACAACTCTCTATGCTATTTATCCTATAGCAGACCAAAAACCTGCATATGTAGTGACATTCCCTACTGTTAGACAATACAGAAATAATCCGTTAGGTTATCGCTTGGCTTTGATAGTTAAATTAGGTCCACGCTGGCCAATTCGTACAAAATTAAGAGCATTTTATGTAAGCGAGGATATTGATGTTGCCTATGGTAGAGCAGTAGCAAATAAAATTTATGGTGATGGTGGGGGGCTTCAGTTCTTTGTACCAGAGAAATTTAGGTATTTCATAATCCCAGGGAAGATTATTGCTATATGAAAAAGTTAAAATTTGAACCAACTACAGGTACATTAGTCATAGATGAAAAATATTTGGAAATTATAAGTGAAGAGCTTTTTTGTAAAAGCGAGCTTTATAACAGCTTACAAAGTTCAGGTTCTATAAAAAGCCTGATGCCTCATCATTATCTTATCGACTCAATAATTTTCAATAATAAAGAGTTTGAACTTCATATAAGGCCAGTAATTTTTAATTTACCTTTCATGGTTCAACTTGTGGATAAAGGAAATGAATATTATCATTCTTTAAATGATTGGGATAGGCGAGCTGACATTGAAATGTTAAATGAATCAGTAAGAGACTTATCTAAATGGCTTGGCTCATCTCTTGAACTAGGGAGTCCTGATTTTATTAAAGCTGAAGTCGTTAGATGGGGTTTTCCCTGGGGGAACGTGTCAGTTTCATATGAGACAAGGTCATTTAACCATGGTATATATATAACCAGGGATGCAGGGTTATAAAACAAAATTATAATAACAAATAGTTAGGTTGGGTAAGTTAAAGAAAGATGCATATTAAAAAATGCAATATTTTTCTTATAAAAAATCAACTTGTTTACATGTTTACTTTAAAATGCAATCTAAAATGATTGAGTGATGATTAGATAAAATAAAGTAGATTTTAAAAATCAGACTCTGCACTTTTATCAGGATGGAAAAACTACACCATTCTAGGCAGTTTTTAAACTCTCTAAGAACAAATCTTCAGAACGAGCTGTTTGAGAAAAAAATAATGCGATCTGGTGCTGTTCTTGAGAGGGTAGCACGCTAAAAAAAATCTATTCGACTTATGAAATAATGAAACTATTGCCGGTTGATAATGAGTCAGCTATTCTTTGGTTTGGACAGCCGGGTTAAGCAACTCAACATGAGACCTTTTTAATATTGATAAATTAGCTGAAAACAGCTTTTTGAGGGGTTTATGAAAATAGTTAATTATCAGAGTGAAATTAGATTAATTCATGATGGTTTTGAAGATGCTTTGTTGAAGAATGATAAGAAAGTAAAATGTCCTTGCTGTGATAGTATTGTTTATTTTGGGTTGTACAACTCAGAAAGTTTAGATGTGTTTGACGAAAGAAAAAGAACACATATAGTCGGCGGCATTAAAGGACTGAAATTTATTGAAGGCGAAATTAAAGAATATAGATATAAAAATAGCCCACTGAGAGTGCTGAAAACAAAATGCTCAAATGGGCTGCATAACATAGTAGTTGTTTTTACTTACAAGGAAACACAACCTGCCCGATATGCGTCTTATCTTGTAGGTTTGTTTGATGATGAAAGTCTTAATAAATAATGTTATGACATTTAGGTGTAGTTAGAATGTTATGGCCTCTTTAAATAATATTAAATATAACGAGAAAAAAGAACCGAGACAAGTTATTAATAAATATGAAAATGGTAAAAGTCAGGTGATATATAAGAGGGAATATAATATTTCTATTCAATAAATCGGTAATGATATATGTTTTTTAACGACTATTGTAATGATGCAGGTAATGATTTTAAGAATTAACATATGTTGACTATTTCAAAGGTACATAACTTATTACTTTAATATTGACGCGCTGAGGTTCGATGATAAGGCGGGTGTCTCTGCTGCGGCTAAGTCGTCCGCTGCACCTGAAGCAAGAAGCCCTGCTCGCAAAGCGCGTCCGTTGCCCGTGAATAAATAAGCTTTCTTTGATAAAGTTTATCCCGCAGAGTTAAGGTTAGTGAAAAAAACAGGCGTCCCGGCCGAAGTTACTATGGCTCAGTCAATCCTTGAGTCAAGCTGGGGGATTTGGTTCCTGTTGTTAAGAAAAGGAATACTGGCAGTAACAATACCTTTGGAATCAAAGTTGTTTGGTTCTGAAACTGTTACTCATGAAATTATCAAGGGTAAAAAGTAAAGATCGTTTACAGTTTTGCCAATTATAGGTCGGTTGAAGAGAGCATTGAGCAACATGGTCAATTTTTGATGGACAACAAGCGTTGCAGCAGTCTTTTTAAATCTTAAGCTCCTATACAATGGGCGAAGGGGCTTCAAAAGAAAGGCTATGCAACAGATCCAGATTATGCTAAAAAACTTATCGGAATTATGAAAGGTAGAGGTCTTATATGATAAGATTTTAACGGCGTTGATGATTGTTTTTCCCCTGTCAGTTTTAGCTAATGATTTTTGCGAAAAGTTAGATAAGTCAGGTATTACTAATGGGGTTCAGCTTGATAATACCGATAATTTATATAAAGTTGGAGGGAAAGGGCATTTGCTGTTTTATTCAGCGCCTGATGAAAAATGTTTGTTGAAAGGAATTTTTGTTATACCCAATGATCATCTTTATGCTTACGTTGAACTGAATGGATTTTACCGCGTCATGTACCTCTCAAACAACGATGATCAAATTATGGGGTGGGTTAAAAAAAACAGACTGATTGAAACGCACAAGGGCTTAGCTCCTGACTACAATAATCCTGGCTGATTAGTTTTAAACCTGAACGAGGATAGCTAGAAACTGGGCGCGGGCTTACAGGGATCTTGTTATAAACAGACTATCAGTAAAGCCATAGAATTCCTGTTCGCGTCTGAGAATCATTCAAATGGCCTGACCAGACGATATACTAATGAAGCTGCAGAATTGTTAAAGGTTTCAGATGAATACAATGAATTTATTTATTAGGTTATTTTTTTTGGTTTTTGTTACAGGTTGCTCAATAGGTGTTGCAACAGCATCGGATACCCAGACGCTTTATTCTCAGTATAATAATCTGAATAGTGTTTCAAATGTTTTTAATAACCAGAAAGTCGTTTCCAGTTTGAAGTCTGTGCTAGGTAGTGAGTACATTAACTTCAGCCAGAATTTTGATGTTTTTGGCGAGCCTCACAAAACAGAGAGTGGTGGTATATTCGTTGAGGGCTGGTTAAAGGATCTTTATTTAGTGCAGGCTTCAGCATTTGTTATACAGCCTGACGGTAAAGTCTATGCTGCATGGATGTTGCCTGAAGATAATAATATACATTATGTAAGCAATGATCGTGCAAGTAGTAAAATGCAGGAAGATATTGCGAGTTGGGTAAAGCGTTTTGATAAAGAACAATCAGTTACTCCCGCAAAAAACAAAAAAGAAATGCAAAGTAATAGTGAGGGGTTTTTCGAGACGGCAAAATTCAAAATAAGAATAACGTCACTCTGCGCTGTGGGCTCGAAGTGTAATGACGTTAGTTATGAGGGTGTAAGAAAATCGGATGGGGCACTTGTCAGATTAAAAGGCAAAGCCATGAAAAGTGATTGTGGTCAAGCATTCTGCCCGGTACTGAGTTATAAATTCCGTAATAATGATGCAACATACATTATCAACAATGTAATGAGTAATCTTACGGTTGTCGTTAATAATAAAATCGTGCTGTCTGAAGGCGGGAAGTGGATGGATATTTCCGAGTAGTTAAATTTTTGCGTGATGGTGTTTCATGTATGCGCACTATTGCACGGGATTATTCACAGCACATGTAAATAACATATCATTAAAAATAAATATGGTTTGATTAATCTTGCTGCTTTCAGTTGTAGTTATTTATTAGCTTTATATCAACAGCTGGAAGAACAGGGTTAATTAGCATCTGAAATTTCAAGGTTAATTAAATGAAAAAAGTTGGATTTAGCATTGCGGTTTTATTGTCAACATCTTCATTATCCTTGTTTGCTTCTGAACACTTTACCGGCCAGTGGAGTGGGCAGGAAAAAAATGATAATGGGTCGTTATATTCAACGTTAACATTAAAATTAAAACAGAATAATAATAACATAATGGGTAGTTATTGTTATGTTATCAGAGGCGGGAACAAAATAGATTGCCCTGATGATAATGACATCAACATCAAAGGCACTGCAAATGATAAAAATGCTTTGATTGAATTTGATTCTTCATTTGGCGGGGTGAAGGGTAAAGCAAAGTTAGAATTTAAAGATAATAAAGTTTTATGGAAATTAATCAAAGACCCTGAGAATGGCGAGTTTTATGCACCAAAAACTTATACACTCGATAAAGAAGTTAATCAGAGAAATTTAAAATCGAAGATGAAAGTTTTTTCAACATCTGATTTCACTATTACCTTAGTCAATGGTTGCGGAGAGTTTTATACAGTATGTGATAAAATTAAATACTTTGGGCTCAGAAATAAAGATGGGAAGCAAATTACTCTTGAAGGTAAAACCACGCAACCTGTTAATGCAACAAAAGCGGAAGGAATGATTTTCACAAATGGTACCGTAGATTATATTGTGAGCTTTAATCCGCTTGTGCTGAAGGTAATGCAGGGAAATAAAACACTCGCACAGCAGGATGGTAAGTGGGAGTGATGATTTTTATGATTCTCATTTGATATTATTACTTCTTTTCAAATGCTATGAATAACCTTGGTTGATGCTGTGATTTTTATTGGGGTGGTGATATTTTCTCTCCACCCAACAAATATTTTTGAAATGTAAATATTTAATATTTAGTGATTTTGTTACGCTGCATTAGTGAATAAATGTGACTTATTTTGTTAAGCCCCTGGCTCTGATAAAATCCAATGATTATGAATCGTTTTTTCGCCAGTCTTATATTTGTGCCTGTTATCCTGTTTTTATCCTGCATTGCAAGTGCAGAATCCAGCACTGAATCGTCTCTTCCTGCTCTTTACGAGGGCGATTTTTCCGTTCTGCTGAACGATTATGTTTTCACTTCAGGTGACACCTGGAGCAACGAAAATTTCGTACGCGCAGGCAAGGCCCTGAGTTCAGTTCTGGCCGGAAAAGTGGCCATCAATAATCAGCAGTACAACTATCTTCAGCTTAGCTAGGACGGCTTTGAGTCGTTCAGCGCTGCGGCGGCTGGAGATGCCAGCCATACGGTTCTGGCTGAGATCCTTCTGAGAAGTGCCAGCGTGCCAACGGCCCGGAATATTGGGGTAGGTGATAGCACTGAACAGGTTCAACAAGCCTATGGACCAGGAAAAGAGGATAATAGTGATAATCAGCACTGGCTTGTACACACGTCGGGCGGGAAACAATTAATGTTCCAGATTGACCAGGGGGAGTTCAGCTCCGTCATGTTGAAAACAGACCTGGGTGCAGAGCAAAGCGAAATCAGCGCTGACCAGGCTATCATTGCCGCCACGGAAGGGATTCATACCTGGCACCTGACCAGCCTCGATGATAACTGCCTGCGGTACGATCCCGACGATAGCAGTAATAAACGTTTCTTTGTCATCACGGTTCGTGAAGATCATCACGACAGCAGTTGTGGTGGCGATCCTCATATTAAACATCAGCTTTTTGATATTAAAGTTGCGCGTGATAATACATAGCTACTCACTAATGCCGATAACTTTGATGGCGAATTCCATAGCCTGATTCCACCCAGCATAAAAAATTAATAAAACGGACCACCAATATGAATTACAAATTCAATGAGGGCGCCTTTTCGCTTTTTCCTGCTGCCTGGCAGGACACCACCATGAATATTCTCCGCGACGAAGCCAGTGGGCTGGCAGGGGTTGTAAGCCGCGGTGTTATTGCTGAGGACAGTGATGCGGAAAAGAATTGAAGCGTCATTGGGACACGTTGCGGAGTCAGATGTGTTATATCCAGCAGAGTGAATTTGTACGCGTAATGGCGGGTGTGGATAATGTCCCGAGAGCCAGAAAGTAAAATAGCACCCTGGTTTGGTGAGATTGGTTTAGGTATACAATATCTTTTGCCAGAATCAATGCAGTCTATAATTGATTCCGGACATTTAAAAGAAGTTAAAACAGGAAGGCAATGTGGATAAGAAGTTATTAATCAAAACGTTATCATCTATGGATATTCCAGCGGGCAGCTATTCGATTGAATATATATCTAATGAATCTTTATGTTTAATGTATGAAGGGTTGCTTTGGAAGATATTTTATAGTGAAAGAAGTCATCGTACTGACGAAAGATGCTACGCCGATGAAGAATCCGCATGCAAAGCATTTTTGGCGAGATTAAAACACATGCTGGGATGCTAAATAAAATGTTAAAGCCGCAGTGAAATTGATAGGCCAATATTATTCATCTTTTCGTTATGTAATATCTAAGGTCGTCTGCTAAGCGTTCACCTCTTATCCTATATGCGCTGCGCGTCTGGTCCCGTCGCCGCGACTTCGATTATGGCAGCAACCTGATCCGTGAAGAGGGCGACGATAATCCGTTCAGCCAGACATTAAAGAACTACGATAACGCTGGTCGGCTGTTGTCACAGGACGGTGCGCAGCCGGGTTATGAACAGTGGCGCTGGGATGGCGCAGGCAACCAGCTGGATCGTCATACTGCAACGCATGTGGTGCATAACCGTGTCACCGGACTGCACGGTATTCGCTGGCAAGATGACATTCATGGCCTTACCACTGAGAGAGATGAAGGGCATACCCGCTGGCACTACCGTTACTATGGTAAGCATCGTCTTACGAAGGTGAGCAGCGAGCCGCGCGACCCTAACAAGACGCTCACTAAGGTGAGTTTTCGCTACGATCCGCTGGGACGCCGCATCAGTAAAACCAGCCAGCCGCTGTTACTGGGAAGACCGTCTGACAACGCCATCACGACGCGCTTTGTGTGGGAAGGCTATCGCCTGCTGCAGGAGATCCACGATGGCACTCCGCTGACCTATGTGTACAGCGATAGCCAGAGCTATGAGCCCCTGGCGCGTATTGATGGGGTGGAAAGCCCGGAGATTTACTGGTTCCATAATGCGGTCAACGGGATGCCGAAGTTGCTGACTGACAGTGAAGGGCAAAAAGCCTGGGAAGGAAATAACAGCCCGTGGGGCAAGCTGCTGCGTGAATCAAGCGAGCGATTTCCGATGGTGGAGCAGAACCTGCGGATGCAGGGCCAGTACCCGGACCGGGACTGATTTTCTTTAGCAAATTTGAACATCGCTTCAGCGATGGCCCCTGGGGTGAGGCACAGCAGGGGCCCAATCAACCGGACTGCACTACAATCTGTTTCGTTATTATGACCCGGACTGCGGACGGTTTACCAAGCAGGATCCGATAGGGCTGGCAGACGGGATCAACCTTTACCAGTATGCGCCGAATGCGCTGAGGTTGGTGGATCCGTGGGGGTTGAATTGTAAAAAATTCAAGGAAAATATAAAGAAATTAAGAAAAGGCCCCTTGCAGAATCACTCGCTGCTATATTTACAAATAGTGATTACGAAACTGTTATTACAACATAATATATTGTCTTATACCGTGTTTATGGAGGACGGGCTGATGTGGGCGGTTCATTCGTCTCAACATCAAGTGCAGGTGGTCGTATTCAACCAAAAATTGATGCTGCGTTGCTACCTGAATCGAAAAATACAAGACTGGTACCTAAGGGTACAATAATGTAGATTGATTAAGTTGCCCCTCAAGTAACAAAATCTGGTGCAATCTTTAATGGTTAAGCTGAAAAAATAATTCCTCCTCGAGAATGGGAACAGAGTTAGATTTTAAATTTTAAAAAAATTAACACGCCATAGGTTTTAATATGAAAAAGAGTGAAGTTATAAAAATCCTGAATGATACTTTATTATTAATAAAACATGAAACTAACAATTATGGAAAAAATAAGCTTGATGATGTTATTAAAAAGTATGAACTTACAATAAAAAAAATAGTGAATGAAAGTCTTGAGCACAATGACATCCACAACTCAGTAAAAGCTTATTTGGAAATTTATAATGATTACGATAACCCATTGCTTTTTAAAATGTCAGATGCTGAGAAAGCAGTGTCTACATATCTGCGGCCAACGGGATGCCGAAATTGCTGACTGACAGTGAAGGGCAAAAAGCCTGGGAAGGGATCAACAGCCCGTGGGTCAAGCTGCTGCGTGAATCCAGCGAGCGAGTTCCGGTGGTGGAGCAGAATCTGCGGATGCAGGGCCAGTACCTGGACCGGGACTAATTTGCATAAGCAAATTTGAACATCGCTTCAGCGATGGCCTCAAGGGGGTGAGGCACCGGAGGGGCCGAATCAACCGGACTGCACTACAATCTTTTTCGTTATTATGATCCGGATAGCGGACGGTTTACCCAGCAGGACCCGATAGGGCTGGCGGGCGGGATCAACCTTTACCAGTATGCGCCGAATGCGCTGGGTTGGGTGGATCCGTGGGGGTTGATGAAGTGTAACAACCCTGCGAAAGAAGCAACGCAGTGGCAGGGACCAGGGAATAAATCTTATCCAGGTGTCGATGTTTATGAGAATACGGTAATAAAAAAAGGTACGATACTTTATGCCCTTCATCCTAATGGAGATCAGTTACCTGCATATACTGTAAGCCATCCTACAGTCAGACAACATAAAGGTGATCCACTTGGCTATCATGAAGCTTTGCAAGTTGAGTTGAACCCAGCATATCCAATGCGTTCAAAGGTGAGAGCTTATTACGTTACAGAAGATATATTTGTAGCCAGAGGGCGTGCTGAAGCTAATCCTAAACATGGAGAAGGGGGAGGGCTGCAGTTCTATATTCCGGAAGAAGCTCGGCTTAAACTGAAACCTGGAAAAGTAATTGACATATGAAAATAATGAATTTAGACGAGTCAAGTGGAGCTTTACATATAGATGGGAGTGAAATAGATCTTTCATCTTACGAGGCTTTTACTAAGTCCTTTTTTTTTAATTCAGTTGATGATCTGACATCAGTTGGAAAATATCGTTTTTTTTTAGAAGACGTCAGTTGGCACGATGAACCATTTACTGTGGAATTCAATCCGGCTGTTTTTTCTTTCAAGGCTCTTGTTTTCCTCACTAGCAAAACCGGTGATTTTTATAAAAGTCTATCTGATTGGGAAAAAAGAGCCAATGTAAAGGCTTTAAAGGAAGAAGAAAAAAGAATGTTTGAATGGATGCTTAATAGATATCCCAATAATTATAAGGGTGAATTAAAAGATCCTCCTTATGGTCATGTTTGGAATTTTGAATGGGGAGAGATAACGGTACAGTCGGAAGAGAGATCATTTAATTGTGGGATATACATTGAGTGGGGCTGATTTTAAATTACCAGTCTTATCAAGATCTTATTTTATAATTTTTGTGCAATGACATATTAACAAGTTGCCAATATTTATAAGTTGGCTCTATATGATGGATGCGAATGTTCGATAGCGATTTTTTATTCCTTTGCTGCTGGAAGGAATGGCAAGCAGACCTGCTAGCGATATATTCACGATGGCAGGGGCATGGTGAATTCTATTTCAGATGCTAAATAATTTGTTATGATCTTTTTCTGATGGAATTTATGGTTGCTATTTGATGTCATTATTGCAGTGATAATAAATGGAGCATCTAGCATTTTTTTCAATCAAAAAATGATAGGGTTTTTTGTGGGTTGTATGCTTAACGATATATAAAACTGATGTGATAATGACTGGTTTTTCTCTTCAAATTTAATATCTCAAGAAATCTATTTTTACCCTGTTGAGCTTATAAGGAGATAAAATGAACCTGCCAGGAATGAATCCCGAAAATAACTTACCGGGTTATGACATCGCGAGACTGACCGGTTATGGGGCACCCGATTTTGATTTCAAAGCGCTGGGTGCGGCAATGGATTGTACGCGGGAGTTTTATCAGGCTGGCATCATCTATGCAGATGGCGCACAGCGTTATCTTGTCCGGCCTGGTCAGCGTCATCATTTCACTTGCCAGTGTGGGCGGTGCATTAAAAGAAGCTCTGGCAACATGGCGAGCAATGAAATCGGTCTCTTCTTTAAAAGCCACGGAGTGGCTCAGGAACTATCCAAGGCAGGACCGGGCGCGCCTTACTGAATTAATCATCAAGGCACAAAACCCGGGTATAACTAATAAAGAGCTTAAAGCCGCCATCCGTGCAGGACTCTATCCAAAACGTTTTCCTGTAGAATCGGTGCAAAAAGAACTTGTTAAGCAACTCGCACAGGTCGTCACGAGCGCAGCGGCTGTGGCTGGCAGTGCTGTCAGTGGTATCATTGCTGCTCCAGGTAACGTCCCGCGTACCGGACGCTACATCGTGGGAACAATCCAGTCACTGGCGGTAATTTAATGCAATTTTTATCATG
>Ga0308161_1004345_pt1 | contig 13035 bp, 13 predicted proteins | sample PhyFR2_FD_201034 | JGI IMG/M metagenome (GOLD analysis project Ga0308161, IMG submission 201034) | Phyllosphere microbial communities from UC Gill Tract Community Farm, Albany, California, United States - DLSLF.R2 | ecosystem: Host-associated > Plants > Phyllosphere > Unclassified | place: USA...
GGCGCGGCTAAACTCGCCAAGCAAAGCTTGGCTCAGACAGACGCCGCACCTTTTTCCGCTCCGGGCACCGCTGACACGGCGCGCTCAACGGGACTTCACGGCAACGGCAACTGCAACGGCAACGGCAACGGCAACGGCAACGGCAACGGCAACGGCAACGGCAACGGCAACTGTCGCTACGCGTGCCTGCAACGGCAACTGCAGCCCGCGCACCGCGCAACCTCCACCCAAACCGTCATCGCACCATCCGCCTATCCCGAAACCCTCGATCACTTCCCCTTCCTCGCCGATCGCGGCGCTACGCCCTCCGGCCCCTCCACCCAGCCGATCATGCCATGGCGACATCACGCAAGCCAGGCAAACCCCGGACTGCCTGCGCCTCGCCATTCACCGCTTTCCGACACTTCCCCCCTATTTCTCGTTGAAGAGTACGCAACTATTGCGCGCTTGGCCTTTATCTGGTGTATATTTCCGCAAATAAACAATGACGTAGAGAAACATTTATCATGGCCCAGCTCCCTCGCCGCCGACCAGCCCACCGCGCCCGCATGCCGCACGCGGGCTTTACGCTGATCGAGCTGCTGATTGCCATGGTGATCGCCGGCATCCTTGCCGCCGTCGCCTATCCGTCCTATATGCAGCACACGGTCAAGGCGCGCCGCGCCGCCGCCGAGAGCTTCATGCTGGAGCTGGCGAGCCGGCAGGAGCAGTACCTGCTCGACGCCCGGCGCTATGCCGACAGCAATACCGCGCTTGGCGTGAGCACGCCAACCGAGGTCGCTTCCTATTACACCGTGGCCGTGACCGCCGACAATGCGCAGACCCCGCCGACCCATGTCGTCACCGCCACTCCCATCGGCAGCCAACTGAGCCAGGACGGCAAGTGCGGCACGCTGACCTACACCCAGGCCGGCGTCAAGGGCAAGAACGGCACCGGCTCGGTGGCGGACTGCTGGTAGGGGCAACCATGACGGCTGCCATCTTCCCCGGCCAGTGCAAGCCCGCGTCGCGCCGTGCGGACGGCGGCTTCACGCTGATCGAGCTGATGATCACCATCGTGATCGCCGGCATCCTGGCGGCGGTGGCGCTGCCTTCCTATCGCAGTTTCGTCTCGGCCCAGCGCATCAAGACCGCGGCCTTCGACCTCACCGCCGTCTTGTACCACGCGCGCAGCGAGGCCCTGAAGCGCAATGCCGACGTCACCGTCAGCGCCGCCACCGGCGGCTGGCAGAACGGCTGGACCATGACCGTCGGCGCCACCGTGGTCAGCAGCCACGAGGCATTTCCCGGCCTCGCCGTCACCGCGGCGGCCGACAGCCTGGTCTATCGCGGCAACGGCCGCCCGGGCACCAGCACCGCCTCGTTTTCCCTGAGCGCCAGCGGCGCTGCCGCCACGGCCAGCCGCTGCATCACCGTCAGCCTCGGCGGGTTGCCGGCCAGCCGCAGCGGAGCCTGTTCATGAGCGCGCCGCGCGGCTCGCGCCTCCAACGCGGCTTCGGCATGATCGAGGTGCTGGTCACGATGTTCATCCTGCTGACCGGCCTGCTCGGCCTGGTCAAGCTGATGGCACACAGCCAGCGCGGCGAGATGGAGTCCTACCAACGCGGCCAGGCGCTGGTGCTGCTGCAGGACATGGTGGGCCGCATCAATGCCAACCGCACCGCCGCCGGCTGCTATGCCATTACCGACGCCGCCGCCGGCACGCCCTACATCGGCATCGGATCGTCGACGCTGCCAGCCTGCTCGCTGGGCACGGTGCAGGCCTATACCACCGCCAACAGCGATCTTGCCGCCTGGGACAACCTGCTCAAGGGCGCGGCCGAAACCAGCAGCGGCAACCTGGTAGGCGCCATGATCGGCGCCCGCGGCTGCGTCACCTATACCGCCGCCACCGGCGTTTACCTGGTCAGCGTGGCCTGGCAGGGCCTGGCCGACAGCGCCGCGCCGGCGGCCAGCCTCAACTGCGGCGCCGGCCTGTACGGCAGCGAAGCCAAGCGGCGCGTGGTCAGCGCATCGCTGAAGATCGCCAACCTCAATTAAATGCACGCCGCCATGACCGCCACCTTCACCGAGACCCGCCTTCCCCTGGCCCGCCGGCGGCAGCACGGCCTGTCGCTGGTGGAACTGATGGTCTCCATCGTGATCGGCCTGCTGCTGCTGGCCGGCATCAGCTCGCTGATCGCGGCGCAAAGCGGCGCCCGCGGCGAACTGGAGAAGTCGGCCCGGCAGATCGAGAACGGACGCTATGCACTGACCCTGCTGCAGGAGGAGATCCAGCATGCCGGCTACTTCGGCCAGTTCTCCGGCGCGATGACGGCGCTGTCGGCATTGCCCGCGCTGCCCTGCAACAGCGCCGCCAATGCCGCCACCCTGACGCTGCTGCAATCGTCGCTGGCCGTGCCGCTGCAGGGCTATAACGCGCCGGCCACGGTGCCGACCGAGCTGGCCAACTGCCTGCCCGCCGCCAATTTCGTGGCCGGCACCGACATCCTGGTGGTGCGCCGCGCCGAAGCGACCAATTCGCCGGCCACGGTGGCCACCGCCCAGGCGGGACAAATCTACCTGCAGACGACGCCGGATGCCCTGAAGACCGGCGTCGGCCCCGACCCCACGCCGGCCACGCCCACGGTCTACACCCTGGTCCAGAAGAACAACACCACGCCGGCCGAGCTGCGCCGCTACGTCGCCCGCATCTTCTACATCAGCCCGTGCAATGTCTATGCGGCCGGCGCCACCGCCTGCACCGCCGGCGCCGACAATGGCCGTCCGGTGCCCACTTTGAAGCGGCTGGACCTGGGCGTGTCGGGCGGCGTGGTGGTCGCCACCGAGACAGCGCTGGTCGACGGCATCCAGAACATGCAGCTGGACTATGGCGTGGCAAGCGCCACCAGCGCCGTGCCGGGCGACACCTACGCGACCGCGCCGGCGGTGGCCGACTGGCCCAATGTGATGGCGGTGCAGGTCAACCTGCTGGCCCGTTCCAGCGAAGCCAGCGCCGGCAAGGTCGACGCCAAGACCTACAGCATGGGCGTGGCCGGTTCGGTCGGCCCGTTTTCCGATGCCTACAAGCGCCATGTCTATACCGCCCTGGCGCGCGTGGTGAACCCGAGCAGCCGGAGGGAATGATGGCGCCGTCAACCCGACCCGACACCGCGCGCCGGCAGCAGGGCGCCACCCTGCTGGTCGGCCTGATCATGCTGGTGGTGCTCACGCTCCTGGTGGTGTCGGGCATACGCACCAGCAACGCCAACCTGAAGATCGTCGGCAATGTCCAGGCCCGGGACGAGGCGGCGGCCCAGGCCCAGCGGGCGCTGGAAGACATGCTCAGCGACGTCAACAATTTCTATACGCCGGTGCAAAAGAACCTGTCCGTCGATGCCGACGGCGACGGCAGCGCCGAGTACACCGTGGTGGTGTCCGCGCCGGTATGCCTGAAGCTGGTGACCGTGGACGGCTACAGCGTCGACTTCGCCGATTCCGCACCCAAGGATTCCTACTGGGATATCGCGGTGCAGGTCACCGACACCCGCACCGGGGCGTCGGCGACGGCGCACCAGGGCGTCAAGGTGCGGCTGGATTCCACCGCGAATTGTCCCGGCTGAAAGCACGGCCGGGCACGGGCCGCCACGGCAATCACATCAAGTCCGCACTGAGCATTCCGGAGCATTCATGAAATCGATCAAGCTGATACACCTGCTGGCATGCGCCATCCTGGCCGGCCTGTCCCTCGCCTGCGCGGCGGACGACACCGACATCTTCAACGTGCCGACCGGCAGCGCTGCGCCGGCGCCCAACATCATCTTCATTCTCGACAACACCGCCAACTGGTCCAAGGCGTCGCAGCACTGGTCGGGCTCGGACACCCAGGGCGAGGCGGAACTGCTGGCGATCAAGAACTTCGTGGCCGGGCTGACCAAGCCGGCCAATGTGTCGCTGATGATGTTCGACACCAAGACCCGCGACGGCGGCTACGTGCGCTTCGGCATGCGCGACATGAGCGTGGCCGCCAACAACCTGGCCTTGCGGGGCATCGTCGGCGCCATCGACGTCAACTCTCCGGACGAGAAGATCAACCAGTCATCCGGCAACTATGCCAACACGCTGTACGAGGCATGGCTTTACATCACCGGGCAGCAAAGCTGGGCCGGCATGGCTGACAACGCCGACTACGCCGGCAACCGCGCCAGCCTGACCGCGTCGGCCAAGGGCCTGTCGAGCGGCTTTGCCTACCAGGGTTCAGCCAACCGCTCGCGCTACAACAACCCCATACTCGACGGCAGCTGCGGCAAAACCTACATCATCTTCATCGGCAACAATCGCCAGGGCCAGTTGCCGCCGGTGCCGGCGGCGACCGACCCTGCCGCCACCACGCTCACCACCTACCGCTACAACTCGCTGCCGGACGTGCAGTCGGCCTGGGCCCGCTTCCTGCATCTGAGGCCCGACCTCGCGGCCGGCAGCGCCGCCGCCGCGGCCGGCTCGGTGACCACCTTCACCATCGATGCCTGGAATGCGCAGCAGAACACCGACTTCACCGCGATGATGAAGAACATGGCCAGGAACGGCGGAGGCGAGTATTACCAGGCCGGCAGCGATACTGCGCTCGCCCTGGCCCTGCAGAACATCCTCTACCGCATCCAGGCGGTGAACTCGGTCTTCGCGTCGGCGTCGCTGCCGGTGTCGGTCAGCGTGCGCGGCACTTATCTGAACCAGGTCTACCTCGGCCTGTTCCGCCCGGACGCGGCGGCCGCGCCGAACTGGGTGGGCAACCTGAAGCAATACCAGCTGGGCGTGGACAGCGCCACCACGCCGCCCAGCCTATTCCTCGCCGACAGCCTGGGCCAGCCGGCCGAAAACCCGTTGAACGGCTTCGTGCTGCCGACCGCGGTCAGCTTCTGGAGCAAGGCCTCGACCTTCTGGGACCCGAGCTATTACGTCGATTCGCAGGAAGCCGGCGGCGTTTCCGACTCGCCTGACGGCCAGCTGGTGGAAAAGGGCGGCGCCGCGCAATACATCCGCACCACCTTCCCCTCCAGCCTGGACGGGCGCAAGGTCTACACCTGTACCGGCAGCTGCGCCAGCGGCACGCAGTTGTCGACCACGCCCTTTGCCACCGGCAATGCAGGCATCACCACCGCGCTCCTGGGCGCCGCCAATGCAACCGAGCGCGACGCCATCATCAACTGGGTGCGCGGCGCCAACACCATGTCGGACGACAATCCGGTGCTGCCGCTCTCCACGGCGGCGGTCAGGGGCTTTGCCCACGGCGACGTGCTGCACTCGCGGCCGGCGGTGATCAACTATGGCAGGAATGCAAACGACATCGTGGTGTTCTACGGCGCCAATGACGGCATGCTGCATGCGGTCAAGGGCGGGCAGGATGTGGCCACCGGCTCGGGCAACGAACTGTGGACCTTCATTCCCTCCGAGCATTTCGGCAAGTTCAAGCGCATGCGCGACCATGCGCCGGTGATCACCAGCAGCAGCACCAAGCCGTATTTCGTCGATGGCTCGACCACCGTCTACACCGAGTCCACCTCCAGCGACGGCATCATCGACTACACCCGCGGCGACAAGGCGTACCTGTTCATCACCATGCGCCGTGGCGGCCGCCTGATCTACGCGCTCGACATCAGCAATCCGAACGACCCGCGCTTCATGTGGAAGCGCAGCCAGGCAAGCAGCGGCTATGCGGAGCTGGGCGAAAGCTGGTCCGACCTGAAGGTGGCGAAACTGCGCTACCAGGCCAATCCGGTGCTGGTCTTTGGCCTGGGCTACGATGCCGCCGCCAACGACCCGACCATACAGGGCACGGCCACCATGGGCCGGGGCGTGATGGTGGCCGACGCCGCCACCGGCAACCCAATCTGGCAGGCCGGCCCGGCGCCTTCCGGCGCTCTGTACAACAGCACCGTGGCCGGCATGAGCTATGCGATCCCGGCCAACGTGGTGACGCTGGACTCGAACGGCGACCGCTATGTCGACCGCATCTACGCCGCCGATACCGGCGCCAACCTGTGGCGCATCAATGTCGACGACCCCTCGCCAGCCAACTGGACCGTCACAAGGCTGGCCGCCCTCGGCGGCAGCGGCGTCAACGCCCGCAAGTTCCTGTATGCGCCCGACGTGATCCCGGCGTCGTCCACCAATTCCTTCGACACCCTGCTGCTCGGCTCGGGCGACCGCGAGCATCCCTTCGAGACCAGCGTTCAGAACCGCTATTACATGATCAAGGACGACCACGCGCTCAACGCGGTGCGCGCCACATCGATTGTCGAAGGCGCGGTCGACAGCACGACCGGCGTCGCAGGCCAGCTCTACGACGCCAGTGCCGACCTGGTGCAGGTCGGCACTGCCGCCCAGCAGGCGGCGGCGAAGGCGGCGCTGCAGACGGCCAGCGGCTGGTACATCCGGCTTGCCGCCGGCGAAAAAGTGGTCAGCGGTTCGACCACGCTGTCGGGCTCGGTCATCTTCGGCACCAACACGCCAGCCACCACGGTGGCCAACAGCTGCACCGCCAGCCTGGGCGAAGCCCGGCTCTACATGCTGAGCTACCTCGACGGTTCGTCCACCTTCGACGTCAACCAGAGCGGCACCATGACCCTGGTGGACCGCTACCAGGTGCGCGCCGGCGGCGGCTATCCGCCGACGCCGATTCCGATCTCGGTCAGGATAGGCGGCAAGAGCTACCAGGCGGCCATCAGCGGCACCAAGGTGATCACGCCGCCTTCGCCCGGCCTGAACCGCCGCTACCGCACCTACTGGCACCGCGGGATCGACTGAGCCAGACCGAGCCGCAAGGACCTTCTGCCCGGCCGGCTAACTGAAAGTCACCGCCGGGCATGGTCTAATGACGCGCCCAGCCACGGGCCTCACCCGTCCATGCCCATGATCAGCCGCCTGCTTTCCTACCTGGCCCACTTCCTGCCCGCGCCCAATGCCGGCAACCGTTTCGAGCAGATGCGCGCCGCGCTCGGCGCACTGTTCGGCCTGGTGCTGACGGCCATCGTCAGCTACGGCCTGCTGGGCAAGAGCGGCGCGGCCTTCATGATCGCGCCGATGGGTGCCTCGGCGGTGCTGCTGTTCTGCGTGCCGGCCAGTCCGCTGGCCCAGCCCTGGTCCGTCATCGGCGGCAACCTGGTATCGGCCCTGATCGGCATCACCTGCGTGAAACTGGTGGATGACATCGCGCTGGCCGCCGCCATTGCCGGCTGCCTGGCGATCTCGGCCATGTTCATCCTGCGCTGCCTGCATCCGCCGGCGGGCGCGGTGGCGCTGACCGCCGTGCTCGGCGGCCCGGCCATCCATGCGATGGGTTACCAGTTCGCGCTGACGCCGGTGGCGCTGAACTCGGCGCTGATGCTGGCCACCGCGCTGTTCTACAACAATGCCACCGGCAGGCGCTACCCGCATCGCCAGACCGCCGCGCCGGCCCATCCGCACAAGACCGCCGACATCGCGCCGACCCAGCGCCTGGGCTTCACCGCCGAAGACCTCGACACCGTGCTGCGCAACTACAACCAGGTGCTGGACGTGAGCCGCGACGACCTCGAAGCCCTGTTCGTGCAGACCGAGATGCAGGCCTACAGCCGGCGCTTCGGCATCATCCGCTGCGCCGACATCATGTCGCGCGACGGCATCACGGTGGAATTCGGCACGCCGCTGGCCGAGGCCTGGCACCTGATGCAGGCGCACCGGGTGCATGCGCTGCCTGTGCTGGACCGGGCGCGCCGGGTGATCGGCATCGTCACCCATTCCGATTTCCTGCGCCACAGCGACCCGGCCGACTTCCACCGCCTGCGCGACAGCCTGCGCAGCCTGCTGCGGCCGGTGCCGATGCTGCATTCGGAAAAGCCGGAAGTGGCAGGGCAGATCATGGCGCGGCCGGTGCAGACCGCGCCGGCCGACCTTCCCATCGTCGACCTGGTGCCGCTGATGGCCGACCTCGGCCTGCATCACATGCCGGTGGTGGACGACGACGGCCGCTTCGTGGGCATCGTCACCCAGTCGGACCTGGTGGCCGCGCTGTACGAGAGCCGGCTGGCGGGGCGTTAGGCCAGCCCGCTGGCGCCGCGCGAAGTCAGTTGCTTAGTGGAAATATTAGAGGTAGGATTCTGCCTTCACCAATTCCGACACCGTTTCCCATGATTGCTGCTCCAGTGCCCGAGAACGAAGTGGAGCGACTGGCCGCGCTGCGCCGCCTGCTGCTGCTGGATACGCCCCCGGAAGAACGCTTCGACCGGATTGTCGGGTTCGCAGCCGGGGAGTTCGACGTTCCCATTGCGCTGATCTCGCTGGTGGACAGCGATCGTCTATGGCTGAAGGCAAGAATTGGCCTGGATGTCTGCGAGGCGCCGCGCAGCACCTCGTTCTGCGCCCATGCCATCCGCTCGCACGAGACGATGATCGTGCCCGATGCGACGCTGGACCCGCGCTTTCGCGACAATCCGCTCGTCACCGGCGAACCGGGCATCCGGTTCTACGCGGGCGCGCCGCTCGCGCTCGAGGACGGGCACCGGCTCGGGACGCTCTGCCTGCTCGATATCAGGCCGCGCACGCTTGACGCACTCGATCTTGCCATTCTCGGCACATTGCGGGACCTGGCCGTGGGCGAGCTGAAAACGACATGAACAGGTCCCGTAATCTGCCCCTGCTGCTGCTCGAACCCAGCGCGCTGCTGCGCCAGACCGTCGCGCTGACCGCGATTTCCATCGGCGCCGGCTCGGTCTGGCAAGCCTCCAATGTGAGGGAAGCGCAGGAACTGCTGCTGGCGCGGCAGTTTGCCGGCGCGGTGGTGGCTGTCGACGAAGACGAAGGCAGCACCGACGGCGTCCTGCAATTGATTGAAGCCATCCGCGGCGGCAAGCTGGCCAGCGCTGCCGACATGCCGGTGTATGTGCTTGCCAGCGCCTGCAGCCGCGCCCTGCTGGAGAAGCTGCATCCGCTGGAGGTGCAGCGCGTGCTGATCAAGCCGTTCAAGGCGCGCCTGCTGATCGAGGCGCTGTCGAGCATTTCCTCCTAGCCCGCGAGAACTGCAGCGCCGATGCAGTGCGCCGCAAGGCGTCCGGGGCCGGGCCGGCGCTGGCTGGTGGATCGCATGCGCGGCAGGCATTCATTGCAACTTGGCACATTGTTCCTTACACTGGGCCGCCTGCCGGAGACGGCGCGGCCTGTCGGTCCACAAGAACGAATGCACCCGATGCCCCTTCCTCCAACCACGGATGAAGCCAGTCACGCGCCGGCCTGGCAAGTCGCAGTCAACGACCATCAATCAGCCCGGTGCCATACCGGTGCACAAGAGGAGATAAGGAATGCTGAATCACGTAATGATCGGCTCGAACGATATCGAGCGCTCGAAGCGCTTCTACGACGCGGTGCTGGGCGTGCTGGGCGCCGGCGAGCCGATGCGCCACAAGGCCGATTCCGGCCATACCCGGCTGTTCTACCGCCATGACGGCAGCACCTTTTCCATCAGCGAGCCCATCAACGGCGAGGAAGCCACGCCGGCCAACGGCGCCACCATCGGCTTCAAGTGCAGCTCGCCGGAACAGGTCAAGCAGTTTCATGACGTCGCAGTAGCCCAGGGCGGCAAGTCGATCGAAGATCCGCCGGGACTGCGCGACGGCAGCATGGGGCCGCTGCACCTGGCCTATGTGCGCGACCCCGATGGCCACAAGCTCTGCGCCATCTATCGCGGCAAATAGCCAGCGCCGTTCGCCTGGCCGCGGTCCGGAGCGTCATGCGCAGCGCCGCCGCGGCCTTGCGGTTGTCCCACGGCGCGCCGCGTCCGCAGCCGCGCCATGCGGCTCACGGCACGATCGTGGTGAACAGATAGACCGCAAAAATCACCAGGTGCACCGTGCCCTGCATCACCGTCGTGCGGCCGGTGCCGAGCGACAGCGTGGCCACGATGATGGATAGCACCAGCAGCACGGTGGACTTGATGTCGATCCCGAGCGACAGCGTCCAGCCTGTCACGAGCGACACGATGGCAACGGCGGGTATGGTCAGCCCGATGCTGGCCAGCGCCGAGCCGAGCGCCAGGTTGAGACTGGTCTGGAGCCGGTTGGCGCGCGCGGCCTGATAGGCGGCAATGCTCTCCGGCAGCAGCACCACGGCGGCAATGATGATGCCGACCAGCGCCTTGGGCGCGCCCGCGGCCGCCACCGCCGCCTCCACCGTCGGCGACAGGGACTTCGCCAGCAGCACCACGCTCACCAGGCAGGCGAACAGCAGCGCCGCACTGGTGGCGGCCATCCTTGCCGTCGGCGGCGCGGCATGAACTTCTTCGTTGGCCGCTGCTTCCGGAAGGAAGTAGTCGCGGTGGCGCACAGTCTGCACCAGCACGAACGTGCCGTACAGCACCAGCGACACGATGGCGATGAAGGCCAGCTGGCTGTTGCTGTAGACCGGCCCCGCCGTCGTGGTCGTGTAGTTTGGCAGCACCATCGTCAGCACCGAGATCGCGGTCAGGGTGGCCAGCGCGGCCGAGACGCCATACAAGCCGAAGGTCTGCTCGCCATGCTTGCGCCCGCCCGCCAGCAGGCACAGGCCGACCATGCCGTTAAGAATGATCATCACCGCGGCGAACACGGTGTCGCGCGCCAGGCCCGTCGTTTCCGGGCCGCCGGCAATCATCAATGAGACGATCAGCGCGACTTCGATAGCCGTGACGGCAATGGCCAGCACCAGCGTGCCGTACGGTTCGCCGACCCGGTGCGCCACCACCTCGGCATGGAACACCGCGGCCAGCACGCCGGCGAACAGGCCAAGGACCAGCAGGACCGTGAAGAATGCGCCGAGCAGTTGGCCCAGCCCGAAATAGGATGCGGCAAGGAGGCTCCAGGCAAGGGCCGGCGCGGCGATGGACCATGCAGGCAGGGCGGCGCTCAGTTTCAATGGCGGCTTTCTAAAAGGTTGAAGGGATGGGGAGACGCCGGCGACCAGGGAGATGCGGGGCAGGCAGCGCGATCGGACGTGGGCCGCGGCCTTCCCCATCGTGTCAGGCCCGGTGCGGGGCGCGCCCGGGCTGAACTTGGGTCCCCGCCTGGACCACATCCGCGTGGCATCCGGGACGACGAGGCCTCCGATCGCTTCGCGATTGTAGCTGTCCAGCTGACGCGACAGTTTGCGGGAATCCGCACCTTGCCGATGCGAGCCATTCAACCGGGTCAACGCGCCGACTTTCGCTCGCATGGGTTCGGGGTCATGCCGGGGAAGGCGGCTAGCCTCGCCATCAGTCCATTATTCGGGTATGAAGCAGGCTGGCCGAACACATCGACGGGAGCATTCTTCCATGGCACATCAGTCCATCCTCAGCTTTTCCACCTCCAGGCGCGGCCTGCAGGACATCACCGATGCGGTGGCGGGCGTCGTCGCGGCGTCGGGCGTCCAGGTCGGGCTGGCGCATGTCTTCGTCCAGCATACGAGCTGTTCCCTCACCATTACCGAGAATGCCGATCCCGACGTGCTGCGCGACCTCGACACCGTGATGACGCGGCTGGCGCCCGACGGCGATCCTGCCTACCGGCATGATGCCGAAGGGCCGGACGACATGGCCGCGCATGCCCGCAGCGTGCTGACCGACGCCGGCCTGACGGTGCCGGTCGGCGCCGGGCGCCTGCTGCTGGGAACGTGGCAGGGCATCTATCTATGGGAGCATCGCACCGGGGCGCAGCGAAGGCGCGTGGTCGTCACCGTGCTCGGCTGAAGGCCTGCATCCGGCTTGCGGACCGGTCCGTGCAAGTCCGGCGTCTGCCGCGCCGCAGCAGGCCGGCGTGTTGGCGCTGCGCCTTGCATGAGGCTATTTCCGCTGCGTGCCCATGCCTTCCTGCCGCATGCCGCCCGCGCCGCTGCCGGCCGGCGCGGCCGCGCTGCCGCTCGTGGCCTGGCCCGGCGGCGTGCCACGGTCGGTCGTTGTGCCTTCAGCGCCTCCCGTCAGGGTGCTGCCGCCAGCGCTGGAGCCCGACGTCTGCGGTTTCGTGCTGCTTCCGGCGCTGGCCCCGGTACTGCCTGGTGTTGCCTTGTCAGTCGGTGCCGCTTCGGCGCCGCCGGTCACGGTGTTGGGAGTTTGCCCGGTGGTCGACGGCGATTGCTGCGCTGCTGCCGTGCCGGCAAGCGATCCCAGCAGCAGCAAGGCTGCCACCGCGGTGACAGGGTGTGACGTATTCATGCGAACCTCCTGAAAGAACGAGTGACGGTCTTCCGCGCTGCCGCCATCCCCATGCACATCGCGGAGCGGCACAGCAAAACGACACTGCGGCCCTTGTAAGACGGGCAAGCAGGGGAGAAGTTTTGTGGCTGAACCGCGCCATCTGCAATAACAAGCAGACGCCATTGATTTTCTTCAAACCTTGAGCGGAAGACACAGATTAGGCTGACTTGCAGTCAACCATGACCTCAGAACAAACTCTCAAATACTTAGACGGAGACAAGATGAACATCAAGGCCCATGTAGTCGCATCGGTCGTTGCTTTCTCTATGCCGCTGGTTGCCATGTCGCAGGACAACATGAAGAAGCTGGAGAACTTCCAGTCCACCGGCGCCAACCTGAACATGGAAACCATTCCCCAGACGGGCGCCAAGGCCGAGGCGATCCGCAACAACCTGAAGAACGTCAAGCTGCCGCCCGGCTTCAAGATCGACCTGTATGCCATCGTTCCCGATGCGCGCCACATGGCGGTCGGGCCATCGACCGGCATCCTGTTCGTCGGCACCCGCAAGACCCAGGTATGGGCAGTCACCGACCGGGCCAAGACCCGCGTGGCGGACGAGGTGAAACCGTTCTCGCCTTCCATCAGCATGAAGGTGCCGAACGGCGTGTGCTTCTCGCCCGACGGCATCCTGTACCTGGTCGAGCATAACCGGGTGCTGGCATTCCCGGCCGCGGAATTCTTCTATGAAGGACCGGACGTCGCCGCGGCCACCGTGGTGCCGCAGGGGCAGCTGATCCCGGTGGAGGAGGAGAGCTTCAACCACGGCGCCCGCGCCTGCCGCATCGGCCCGGACAACAAGCTCTACATCACCATGGGCAAT
>Ga0308161_1004348_pt1 | contig 13031 bp, 9 predicted proteins | sample PhyFR2_FD_201034 | JGI IMG/M metagenome (GOLD analysis project Ga0308161, IMG submission 201034) | Phyllosphere microbial communities from UC Gill Tract Community Farm, Albany, California, United States - DLSLF.R2 | ecosystem: Host-associated > Plants > Phyllosphere > Unclassified | place: USA...
CGGGCAACTTCATCCTGACCGAAATGCGCGAGAAGGGCCGTACCTTCGAAGACGTGCTGGCCGAAGCCCAGGCCCTGGGCTACGCCGAAGCCGACCCGACTTTCGACGTGGAAGGCATCGACGCAGCCCACAAGCTCACCATCCTGGCGTCCATCGCCTTTGGTATCCCGCTGCAGTTCGACAAGGCCTACACCGAAGGCATCACCAAGCTGACCACGGCCGACGTGAACTACGCCGAAGCCTTGGGCTACCGCATCAAGCACCTCGGTGTAGCGCGCAGCACCCCGGCCGGTATCGAGCTGCGTGTGCACCCGACGCTGATCCCGGCTGATCGCCTGATCGCCAACGTCAATGGGGTGATGAACGCCGTGATGGTCAACGGCGATGCTGCCGGTTCCACGTTGTTCTACGGCGCCGGCGCCGGCATGGAGCCGACCGCTTCCTCGGTGATCGCCGACCTGGTGGACGTGGTTCGCGCCATGACCAGCGACCCGGAAAACCGCGTGCCGCACCTGGCCTTCCAGCCGGATTCGCTGTCGGCCCACCCGATCCTGCCAATCGAAGCGTGCGAAAGCGCCTACTACCTGCGCATCCAGGCCAAGGATCATCCAGGCGTGTTGGCCCAGGTCGCCAGCATCCTGTCGGAACGCGGGATCAACATCGAGTCGATCATGCAGAAGGAAGTCGAGGAGCAAAACGGCCAGGTGCCGATGATCCTGCTGACCCACCGCGTGCTTGAGCAGCACATCAACGATGCCATCGAGGCTCTCGAAGCTCTCCAGGGCGTAGTTGGGCCGGTAGTCCGGATTCGCGTCGAACATCTAAATTAATTAAGCGACAAGCGCCAAGCTACAAGCTGCAAGTAAAAGCAGATCTGCTCTCACTTGCAGCTTGTAGCTTAAAGCTTGCAGCTCAAACCGAAGGTTTGCCCCTATGCGCTATATCAGCACCCGCGGCCAGGCACCGGCCCTGAATTTCGAAGACGTCCTGCTGGCAGGCCTTGCCACCGACGGCGGCCTGTACGTGCCGGAAAACCTGCCACGCTTCACCCAGGAAGAAATCGCCTCCTGGGCCGGCCTGCCGTACCACGAGCTGGCGTTCCGGGTGATGCGCCCGTTCGTCACCGGCAGCATTCCGGATGCGGATTTCAAGAAGATCCTGGAAGAAACCTACGGCGTGTTTTCCCACAGCGCCATTGCGCCGTTGCGTCAACTGAACGGCAACGAGTGGGTACTGGAGCTGTTCCACGGCCCGACCCTGGCGTTCAAGGACTTCGCCCTGCAACTGCTCGGTCGTTTGCTGGACTACGTGCTGGAGAAGCGCGGCGAGCGCGTGGTGATCATCGGAGCGACCTCCGGTGATACCGGCTCGGCGGCGATTGAAGGCTGCAAGCACTGCGAGAACGTCGACATCTTCATCCTGCACCCGCATAAGCGTGTGTCGGAAGTGCAGCGTCGTCAGATGACCACCATCTTTGGTGAGAACATCCACAACATCGCCATCGAAGGCAACTTCGACGACTGCCAGGAAATGGTCAAGAACAGCTTCGCTGACCAGAGCTTCCTGAAAGGCACACGCCTGGTCGCGGTGAACTCGATCAACTGGGCGCGGATCATGGCCCAGATCGTCTACTACTTCCATGCCTCCCTGCAGCTGGGCGGCCCGGCGCGCTCGGTGTCGTTCTCGGTGCCGACCGGCAACTTCGGCGATATTTTCGCGGGTTACCTGGCGCGCAACATGGGCCTGCCGATCAACCAGTTGATCGCCGCGACCAACCGCAACGACATCCTGCACCGCTTCATGAGCGGCAATCAGTACGTCAAGGAAACCCTGCACGCGACCCTGTCGCCGTCCATGGACATCATGGTTTCGTCGAACTTCGAGCGTCTGCTGTTCGACATGCACGGCCGCAACGGCTCGGCGATTGCCGGCTTGATGGACACCTTCAAGAGCGGTGGCGGTTTCAGCGTGGATGAAGAGCGCTGGACCGAAACCCGCAAGCTCTTCGACTCCCTGGCCGTGGACGATGCGCAGACCTGCGAGACCATCGCCGACGTCTATGCCCAGACCGGCGAGCTGCTCGACCCGCACACCGCCATCGGTGTGAAGGCCGCCCGCGAATGCCGTCGCAGCCTGGATATCCCGATGGTGATCCTGGGCACCGCCCACCCGGTCAAATTCCCGGAAGCGGTGGAGAAGGCCGGTGTTGGCAAGGCGCTGGAACTGCCGGTGGACCTGACCGACCTGTTCGAACGTGAAGAGCGTTGCACGGTGTTGGCCAATGACTTGAAAACCGTGCAGGCGTTTGTCAGCCAGCATGGCAACCGAGGTAAGCCGTTGTAAGGCAAGCCGCGTACACAAAAACGCCGCTGTCCCTTCCTTGGGGCAGCGGCGTTTTTTGTTTTTGGCAGGCCCGATTAAACGACGGTCTAGGTGAGCAGCTTATGTGCCAGCGCCATTACCGTACCTACGGCTGTGAAGAAACCTATCGCGATGCCTACGGGGTACCAGAAAACTTCACGGGTTATCTTGTGGACTTCAGCGTTGAACTTGCGCTGCTCAGCATAAATACGTGATATGTCCGCGTGAATTTTCTCGATGGAGGCTTGTTGTTCATTGTGTTCGAGCATCATGTTCATCCTTCGCAATAAGGGCCTTTTGATAGGCGCTCTCGCCTGCGCGGCGCAGTGACAAGCGCTCAGCGAGTATAGGATTCGCTCTGCGCCCCGGCGTCGGCAAACCCCAAAACAGCCACCCATTGCGTAAGCACTTATGTGCGGCCGTTTTTTGGTTGTCATGTTGCAAGCGCATGCTGGTTCTCGTCATCCCCTGACGGCCCCATAAAGACGAAAAAGCGAACTTTCCTACGTCATAACCAGTCACTTAGGATAGATGCAGCTCCCGTTGAAACGATTGTTCCCGAACTATTGAGTGGTGATCGAGATGGAAAGTATCAGCCTATTGCTCGAAGAAGCACTGAGCCCTTATCAGGTTACGCTGACCACCGCGGGTGTTCAGGACGAGTGCTTGGTGACGGTGAAGAATCCTGCTGGCGCTATCGTCGTCGAGCGTGAAGTCGACCGAGCCCAATTGATGGATAAGCGCGTGCTGGTGGATGTAGTGGACTGCTTGCTGCGCGATATCAAAATTGCGGAGGGGCGCGTGGAGCCCTCGGTCATCGCGGCCTTGCGCAACGCTGCCCAGACCCGCAGCACTGCTCGCGCATGAAGAATTGTTTATCGATGGAAACTTCCTACAGCATGGCCGGTCAGATTTTGTAACAGCAAGAGCAAACATTGTGCTCCGGTGTTTGTGGCTTGCTGTACTGGTCTTAGTTGGCCACGTTTAACCCCGAAGTGTCTCCCCACGCTTCGGGGTTTCTTTTTGCCCGCGATTTGTCAGGGCGTTGGCGCGTCCTGGTAGAACTGGGGGTGGTCGATCAGGTATTGCGCGCGCAGCGTCGGATCGAGCCAGGTGGCATAGGCGTGCAGCAGTTGAGCCTGGGGCAGCTCGCCCAATACTTGGTTGATGTGTTCAATTGCGTGGTGCCCCTGAGGCGTATCGGAGCAACCGATATGGACACGCTGATAGGGCGCCGAGCCGGCAATCGGATAGAACGCCAGGGTCAGCGGATCAATACCCTGGCGCAGGGCGTGATAGCGAATTTCGGTCCAGTAGCCGAGCACGGCTTCCAGACGGCCCAATCGCTGCATTTGCAGCAGGCTGCCCAAGGCGTCGTTTCCGTAGTGCAGCACGCGGTTGTTTGCATCCGTGTGCTCCAGCACGTCATCGATGAACGCCCCGTAGCTGCGCTCCGCCACCACGCCCAGGCGTGCGCGTTTATCCAGTAGCAGCGCCGAGAGGTCGACCCGCTTCTGCGCGACAAGCGGCGCGAGCACGTCGCTGCGGTCCCGACGTACCACCACGCCGTTGCTGACGATAGAAAAAGCTGGACGCGAATACACCACCCACTTGGCCCGCTGCGCCGTCCACAGCATGGTGGGGTCGCAGGTCAATGCGGAGGCCTGAAGCATCTGCAGGCCACGCGCACGGTTGACGTGCAGGATCTTGTGTTGGTACTCCGGCAGGCGCGCCATCAGCATTGGCAGCAATTCGTCGATGGCGCCATGGCCCTTTTGCGGGCCGTCGAAGATGATCAGCGGCGGTAGGTCGCGGATCAGCCAGGTCAAGGTGTCCGCTGCCTGGGCAGACGGCGGCAGAACTCCGAGCAGCGGTGCACAAAGGCCCAGCAGCCAGCGACGCGCCATTATCTTGGATGCGCCATCAGATCGCGCCTTGTTCACGCAGGCGGCTGATAGCAGTGGCGTCGTAACCCAGCGCGTTGAGCAACACGTTGTTGTGCTCGCCCAATTGCGGCCCGACCCACTCGCAACTGCCCGGCGTCTCCGACAACTTGGGCACGATGCCCGGCATCTTGAAGTCTTTGCCACCTGGCAGTTGCGCCTTGAGGAACATCTCTCGCGCCAGGAATTGCGGGTCACCCAGCATGTCCTCGGCGCTGTAGATCCGGCTGGCGGGCACCTCGGCCTTGTTCAGCTGCTCCACCACTTGCTCCAGTGACAGTGAATTGACCCAGCGATCAATCACGCCATACAGCTCGTCACGGCGGCTATCGCGGCCGTCATTGCTCGCCAACTGCGGGTCGTTCGCCAGGTCTTCACGGCCGATGGCGCTCATGAACCGTTTGAAGATCGCGTCCCCATTGGCGCCGATCTGTACATGCTTGCCGTCCGCGCTGGTGTGGATCGACGACGGCGTAATGCCGGGCATGATGTTGCCGGTGCGCTCGCGAATGAAGCCGAACACATCGAACTCGGGGATCATGCTTTCCATCATGGCGAAGATGGCTTCATACAGTGCTACATCCACCACTTGGCCCACGCCGCCATTCACTTCGCGATGGCGCAGCGCCATCAGCGCCCCGATCACTGCCCACAAAGCAGCGATGGAGTCGCCAATGGAAATCCCGGTGCGCACCGGCGGGCGGTCCTCGAAACCGGTGATGTAACGCAACCCGCCCATGGATTCACCCACGGCGCCAAAGCCCGGCTGGTCCTTCATCGGCCCGGTCTGGCCAAAGCCCGAGAGGCGCACCATCACCAGTTTCGGGTTCAGCGCGTGCAGGGTTTCCCAGCTCAGGCCGAGCTTTTCCAGCACGCCGGGGCGAAAGTTCTCGATGAGGATGTCGGCGTCCGCCAGCAGTTGCTTGAGAATCGCCAGGCCGTCCGGGTGCTTGAGGTTCAGCGTCAGGGATTTCTTGTTGCGCGCCTGCACGAACCACCACAGCGAGGTGCCCTCGTACAGTTTCCGCCATTTGCGCAGCGGGTCGCCGCCATCCGGGGATTCGACCTTGACCACCTCGGCGCCGAACTCCGCGCAGATACGCGAAGCGAACGGGCCGGCGATGAGGGTGCCGAGTTCGATGACTTTCAGGCCGGCAAGCGGTTTGGCATTAAACGACATGAGGATCCTTGGCTACGCAGAGCGGGTGTGTGAAGCCTTTTAACATAGGCGAGCGGCCAGGGATAAGCATGATGCAGCGCAGGATTCGTTGAATGGTCGCGGCATCGGTTAGACTGGCCGCCTTTCCCTGTCTCTAGAAGCCCGTTCATGGCCCAGCCGTCCACGACCTACAAATTCGAACTCAACCTCACCGACCTCGACCGTTCGGTGTACGAGAGCGTCAAACAGACCATTGCGCGCCACCCTTCGGAAACCGAAGAGCGCATGACCGTGCGCCTGCTGGCCTATGCCCTCTTTTACAACGAGCAATTGGCGTTCGGTCGGGGTCTGTCAGATGTTGACGAACCAGCCCTGTGGGAAAAAAGCCTGGATGATCGGGTTCTGCACTGGATCGAAGTCGGCCAGCCCGATGCCGATCGCCTGACCTGGTGCTCGCGTCGCACCGAACGCACCAGCCTGCTGGCCTATGGCAGCCTGCGTGTGTGGGAAGGCAAGGTGGTGCCGGTGGCGAATAACCTGAAGAACGTGCACATCGCCGCGGTGCCTCAGGAGATTCTGGAGGTCCTGGCCAAGGACATGCCCCGCGTGATCAAGTGGGACGTGATGATCAGCGAAGGCACGATCTTCGTCACCGATGACCGTGGCCAGCATGAAGTGCAGTTGCAGTGGCTGGTTGGCGGACGCGATTGAAAAATGTGGGAGGGGCGGTGCGACGATTCGACTTGCTCCCTCCCACAGTGATTTGTGTTGTTTGAAGAATTGTCGTTTAACCGTTGTATCCGTAGAGAAGTCATCACCCCCGTATGCGTATCGATCCTCGCCCGTTGCCTGCCGTCCTGCCATTCCTCGGCGATCTGCCGCCGCTGTTGACCCGTCTCTACGCCGCGCGCGGAGTGCAATCGGAGGCCGAGCTGGATAAAGGCCTGGCGCGGTTGATTCCCTATCAGCAGCTCAAGGGTATCGACGCGGCGGTTGATCTGCTGGTGACGGCCCTGGAGCAGCGCCAGCGCATCCTGATCGTTGGCGACTTCGACGCCGATGGCGCAACTGCCAGCACCGTGGGCACCTTGGGCCTGCGTTTGCTTGGTGCGGCCCATGTCGATTACCTGGTGCCCAACCGCTTCGAATACGGCTACGGCCTGACCCCGGAAATCGTCGCCGTGGCCTTGCAGCGCGAGCCGCAGTTGCTGATTACCGTGGACAACGGCATCTCCAGCGTCGAAGGCGTGGCGGCGGCGAAGGCGGCGGGGTTGCAGGTGTTGGTCACTGACCACCACTTGCCCGGTGACGAGTTGCCGGCGGCAGACGCCATCGTCAACCCTAACCAGCCGGGCTGTGAATTCCCGAGCAAGGCGTTGGCCGGTGTGGGCGTGATTTTCTATGTGCTGATGGCCCTGCGCGCACGCCTGCGCGATATGGGCTGGTACGCAAATAAACCACAACCGAATATCGGCGATCTGCTTGATCTGGTCGCCCTCGGCAGCGTCGCCGACGTGGTGCCGCTGGACGCCAACAACCGCATTCTGGTGCATCAGGGCCTGGAACGTATCCGCGCCGGGCGCGCACGGCCGGGGATCAAGGCGATCCTCGAAGTGGCCAAGCGCGATGCGGCGCGCATTACCTCCACCGACCTGGGCTTCATCCTCGGGCCACGGCTCAACGCTGCCGGACGCCTGGACGACATGAGCCTGGGCATCGAATGCCTGCTCACCACGGATTTCGCGGCGGCGCGGGAAATGGCGGCGCAACTGGACGGCATGAACCAGGACCGTAAATCCATCGAGCAAGGCATGCAGCGCGAGGCCCTGGCCCAGCTTAAGGACTTGCCCGTGGAGTCGATGCCCTATGGCCTGTGCCTGTTCGACCCGGAATGGCACCAAGGCGTGATCGGCATTCTGGCGTCGCGCATGAAAGAGCGCTATTTCCGCCCGACCATCGCCTTCGCCGACGCCGGCGATGGCCTGCTCAAGGGCTCTGGGCGCTCTGTGCCGGGTTTTCACATCCGTGATGCCCTGGCGGTGGTCGCCAGCCAGCATCCCACCCTGATCGCCAAATACGGCGGCCACGCCATGGCGGCGGGTCTGACGTTGCCCGAGGCGAATTTCCCACTGTTTGCCGAAGCCTTTGATGCCGAAGTACGTCGGCAATTGCGTGAAGAAGACCTCACCGGTCGCTTGCTGTCCGACGGCACCCTGGCGGTCGAGGAGTTCCACCTGGAACTGGCCCGCGCCCTGCGGCATGCCGGGCCGTGGGGGCAACACTTTCCCGAGCCGTTGTTTCACGGTGTGTTCCAGCTGGTAGAACAGCGGGTGGTGGGTGAGCGGCACCTGAAGGTGGTGCTCAAGAGCGAATGTGGCTCAGTGAAGCTCGATGGCATTGCCTTTGGGGTGGACCGTGAGGTCTGGCCGAACCCGACCGTGCGCTGGGTGGAACTGGCCTACAAGCTGGACGTGAACGAGTTTCGTGGGAATGAAACCGTGCAATTGATGATCGCCCATATCGAACCGCGCTGAATCTTACTGACACCACAAACAACTGTGGGAGGGGGCTTGCCCCCGATAGCGGTGTTTCAGTCAGCTTACCTCTAGCTGACCCACCGTCATCGGGGGCAAGCCCCCTCCCACATTTGGTTTTGCATAGGCCTGGAATTACTCGGCCTTGGCCTGGTGCTTGACGATGATATCCACCAACCGCTGGGCCAGCGCCGGGTAGTTCTCATCGAAGTGATGCCCACCGGGCAGCTTCAGCGCCTCACCTACGGCGGTCTTGTCGGTGCAGCCACTCTCGTCGACTTCTTCGGCGCCATAGATGCACACCACTTTCTCCGGCGGCAGCTTGGCCATTTCCGGGCCGGTCGCGGCTTCTTTGCCGGCGTTGCCCAGCCAGCCTTCCACTTCGATCTCGAAGCTGCCGGTGCGGGCGAAGGCCAGGAGGATGATCGCGTCGACGCGCTGCTGCTCGTTTTCCGGCATGCGGTTGTAGATCGCCGGCAGCACGTCGGCGCCGAACGAATAACCGGTCAGCACGAAACGCTTGGTGCCCCACTTCTGCCGGTAGTGTTGCATCAGTTCGGTCAGGTCTTTGGCGCTTTGTTCCGGGGTCTTGTGCTGCCAGTAGTAGCGCAGCGTGTCGATGCCGACCACCGGGTAGCCGATCTTGGCCATTTCGCCCGCGACGTCACGGTCCAGATCGCGCCAGCCGCCGTCACCGGAGAGGAACAGGGTCACGGTGTCCTTGGCCTGGCCCGCCGGGACTTCCACCACGGGAATCGCCAGCCCGCCGTTATCCGAACCCACCAGTTGCTTGCGCAATTCATTGTTCAGCACTTGCGGGTAGTGAATGTCGTAGTCGCTGATGCTGGTGGTGGCGCGCGGTGTGTCGCGTACGAAGCTGGCGCTTTCGTCGTCAGGGTTATCGTTCCACGCTACCAGCCAGTTGCCGTGTGCGGCTGTTTTCGGCAGCGGGTCTTTGCAGCCCTCCTGCACCAGTGCGAAGCCGACTGAGATGGCATTGGCCTTGTCGTCGTTCTGGGTGGCCAGCCAGCGCCAGGCCAGTGCCGCGCCAGGGCCGATGCCGCTGACCAGGGTCGCCGGGCCTTTGAGCTGGCCCAGGGCGCTTTGCAGCGCTTGTTCCTGCAGCTTGCAGTCATCCTTTGGCAGGATCACTTGGACGATCTGCGCCTTGCCACCCTGGCTGAGGGTGATCAACTGGCTGTCGGTCAGGGTTTCGTCGGCCATCACCGCCACGGCTACGCGGGCTTTCGGGGTGCCGGCCGGGGTCACGCGGGTCATCACCGAACCGTCGGCCTGGGGCAGTTGCTCCAGGGTCGGCTGCGGGGCAGGGCGTTTCAAGTACCAGAAGGCGCCACCCAGGACCAGGGCCAGCAGCACTACAAAGGCCAATACATACCGCCAGGAGCGTCGAATCATCAGCGTTTCACCAATCCAGTCAAGCCGCCCGCGATCAGGGCGGCGGTATCGGCCAGTGCCACCAGCGGATCAAGTCCTGCGGGCACGGCCATGTAACGGGGTTCCCAGTCGGGCTGGAACTTGTCTTTGAAGCGGCGCAAACCTTGGAAGTTATACAGTTGCTCACCGCGCCGGAACACCATCGAACCCAGGCGCTGGGTCAGTGGCGCGCCGCGTCGCGGTTGCAGCCCCGACAACGGCACCATGCCGAGGCTGAAACGGGCGTAGCCGTGACTCTTATAGTGCTGAATCAGGCCGACCATCATGAATTCCATGGTCAACTTGGGCGCTTCCGGGTGGGCGCGCATCAGGTCGAGGCTGGCCAGGTCGTGATTGTAAGTCTCAAGCAGGTTGGCGAAGGCTACCGGGCGTCCTTCAAAGCGAATGATCGCAATGCGAAAGTGCTTGAGGTAGTCATCACTGAAGCGTCCCAGGGAAAAGCCCTTTTCGCGCACATTCTTACCCGTCAGCCAGGCGTCCGAGATGACTTTTAATTCATCCATCGGTGCCGTACCCGGTTCATGGATCTCCAGGGACAGGCCGTCCCGGGTGCCACGGTTCCAGGTGTAGCGCAGATCTTTCATCTCTTTGCCCTTGGCTTCCAGGTCAAAGCGTTTCAGGTCGACACGGGCCTCTTCGCCCAGCTTGATCGCGGTCAGGCCGATGTCCATGTAGTACGGCAGGTTCTCCGCCCGCACTTGGTAGAACACCGGACGCGCATGGTGGATATCGCACAGGTCGCGGAACTGCCAGATCATCTCCGCCCGTGGCTGGGTCGGCCCGATCGGGTCGTACAAGGCCACCAGGCTGCGGCCGCGACGGGCATACATCAGGAAGGCTTCGTCGTTGGGGTGAAACAGCAGCGCCTTGTCACCGGTCAGCGCCAGGCCGCCGTCGGGTTGGGACGAGGCCATCAGGATCTTGGAAGCGCGCTCCAGTTCATCCGGGGTCGGCAGGTGGATCACCGGGCGTGCGGTGCGCAGCAGCCAGGTCAGCGACACGATGACCAGCAGCACGGCGGCCCCCAGCAACGAGCGCAGGCCGCGTGGGGCGTTGGCGTCGAGGGTGAACTGCCACCACAGTTGATGGCTGTACGGCACATCTTGATAGGCAAACAGCAGCAGCCAGATCGAGGCACCCAGTACACAGACGCTGGACACTAGGTACAGCGGCGAAAACGGCAGTTCGGTCAGGCGGCTGGCGCGGTAGAACGAGCGGCGGAAGATCGCCAGCAGCACTGCGGTCAAGGTCATCAGGCTGGCTTCTTCCCAGTCGAAACCCTTGAGCAGCGAAAGCAGGGCGCCCACCAGCAGCAGCACCATGGTCAGCATCCAGGCCGCCGACAGACGTCGACGCAGGCCCTGGGCCAGCAACAGGCACAGCACGCCGATCAGGCTGGCACCAAAGTGCGAGGCATCAATCAGGCGGTGGGGAATCAGGAAGCCGATGTTTTCCAGGCGTGAGTCGATCTCCGGCGTGGCGCCGGAAAACAGCAGGACCACGCCGGACAAAAAAACCAGTACGGCCAGCACCGGTGCCGCCAGGCCTGAGGCGACGCGCAGGCTTTGCTGGGTCTGGAACAGCCGTTGCGCCTCGTTGATCAGCAGGAACACGCACGCGATCAGCAGCGGCAACACCACGTAGATCATGCGATACAGCAGCAGGGCCGCGGCCAATGGCGCGGCGCCGAGCTTGTCTGCAAACGCGGCGAGCAGGATCGCTTCGAACACCCCGACACCGCCCGGCACATGGCTGAGTACCCCGGCGGCGAGCGCCAGCAGGTACACCAGCAGGAACGGGCCGAAGGGCGGCGCTTCCGGCAGTAGCAGATAAAGGACGGTGGCGGCGGCGGCGACATCCAGCGCAGTGATCACCAACTGCAGGAACGTCAGGCGCCGGCCGGGCAGGCGCAGGGTGCGCCGGCCGACCTTGACCAGCAGGTTGTCGGGGTAAGGTTGCTCGGGCAAGCGCCGGCGGTAGATGCCGATGCACAGCGCGGCCGACAACAGCAGCACGGCGCCGGCAATCGCGCCGAGCAAACCCTGGGACAGATGCAAGTAGGTCGACGCCGCCGGCAGGTTGCTCAGCGTCGCAAGTGCAGCCAGTGGCGGCAGGGCACAACCCAGGGCCAGGCTGGCGAACACGGTCATATGGGCGACTTCCGAAGCCCCGATGCCATGGCGTGCATATAAACGGTAACGCACCGAACCGCCGGAGAGCATCGACAGGCCAATCGCGTTGCCAATGGCAAAGGCGGTGAAGCCGCCATGGGCCAGGGTCTTGGCGGGCAACTTCACCCCGGCGTAGCGCGCCCCGGAAAACTCATAACCCAGCAGAATAATGAATCCTGCAACGGCAGCGGCAAAGGCTCCGAGCAGGGCGGGTTTGGGCACTTCCAGGATCGAGTCGTGGAGGGCGTAGAGATCCAGTTCCAGCAGCAGGTGGCGGCAGGCGATCAAGGCGATGCCGAACAGCAACAGAGTGACCGCCAGCCCGATGGGTTGCCGATACTTGCTTATCAGATCCAGCCAACGCAAACGGGTGGGTGTGATCGGATGTTCTGCTGTGACGGTGTCTTGTGGTTCAGACGAGTTGGCGCGCATCAATCACCTCGTGGATTGTGCGCGACAGGATGGGGGTATCCAGCCAAGTTACCAATCCCTATGGACAAAATAATTACAAATATTAACGCGGATCACCGGGTGCGGCGACAGCGGCCATTGGTCGTAGAGGAGTAAGCATAGCGTGTGATGAGATGGACTCTACAAACCGTGTACGGTTTCATGAAAGATGCCATGCCATTGTTTCAGAAGAACTTTTTCATCAGATACAAAAAAGGCCACTCTTTCGAGTAGCCTTTTTTGATGTTTGGTTGCGGGAGCCGGATTTGAACCGACGACCTTCGGGTTATGAGCCCGACGAGCTACCAGACTGCTCCATCCCGCGTCTGTGGGCGGCATTCTACAGCCAAGCGGCGAGGTGTCAACCGTTAATCAACCGATGAGTCAAATAAGTGTGAATTAACTGCCCAGGCAACCTAAGTTCACGATTGAAAACACTTTTTGCGCTCAGCGGGCTCGTTATGGTCAGCAGGTCTTGTGTGGTGATGAGGTTTGCTATGGTGAGTGGGCTTGCTGTGGTGAGCGGGCTTGCCCCGCGCCGGGCTGCGAAGCAGCCCATAGTGAAGTTGATACGATCCAGCTTGAAAAACAGACACGCACAAAAAAGGCCACTCTTTCGAGTAGCCTTTTTTGATGTTTGGTTGCGGGAGCCGGATTTGAACCGACGACCTTCGGGTTATGAGCCCGACGAGCTACCAGACTGCTCCATCCCGCGTCTGTGTGTCGGCATTCTACAGAGGAACGCGAGTGTGTCAACCTGTGAATCGAAGAAAAGCGCTTTTGCTTCAATTGGTTAGCGCTTGATGAGGGGCTTCTTGAGGGCTTGAAGCCAGGCAGGGCAAGGCTTTCAGCTCTATTGGGATGCTCGATTCGATTGAGAAAATATATTCATCTACGAAATTTCCTACCGCTCAGACAGAAGATTCAAACTACTGGTGCTATATACAGGGGTGAGTGC
>Ga0308161_1004351_pt1 | contig 13025 bp, 10 predicted proteins | sample PhyFR2_FD_201034 | JGI IMG/M metagenome (GOLD analysis project Ga0308161, IMG submission 201034) | Phyllosphere microbial communities from UC Gill Tract Community Farm, Albany, California, United States - DLSLF.R2 | ecosystem: Host-associated > Plants > Phyllosphere > Unclassified | place: USA...
TTTCCACACGCAAAAAAACTATACATGCGCGCACTCCAAATCAAGATGCTTATATCCGAGCAATGGATCGTGCTGAGCTGGTTTTTGGCACAGGTCCGGCAGGTACAGGCAAAACCTACTTGGCGGTCGCCCATGCCGCACAACTTTTGGAGCGCGGTATTGTGGAACGCATTATTTTGTCGCGTCCCGCTGTTGAAGCTGGTGAACGATTAGGCTTTTTGCCGGGTGACATGAAGGATAAGGTCGACCCGTATCTGCGCCCCCTTTATGACGCTCTCTACGATATGATGCTGGCAGAAAAAGTTGAACGCGGACTTGCTTCTGGTGTCATTGAAATAGCGCCACTCGCCTTTATGCGCGGGCGTACTTTGGCCCATGCAGCGATTATCCTTGACGAGGCCCAAAATACTACATCTATGCAGATGAAGATGTTCCTGACCCGCCTCGGCGAGGGAGCGCGCATGATCGTTACGGGGGATCCGACCCAGATAGATCTGCCGGCAGGGCAGCAATCGGGGCTGGTTGAAGCGCTTCGCATTTTAGAGAAGGTTGAAAATGTGGTTTCAGTCGCGTTCACTGAGAAGGATGTTGTCCGCCATCCGCTGGTTGCCGCCATTGTCAAAGCTTATGATTGTGATGCGCGGCTGGCAAAAAATAAGCGACGGGTGATAGAAGCGGATAAAACGGCAAACCATGAATAAGCTGTTTAATCAGCCCAAGGTTGATATCGAGCCTAATGCTCTATCGCCAGACGGACATGTGGGCAGAATTTTACCAATTCCTGCTGGGTCGCCAACGGCTGTCATTGTCAAAACTATTAGCCAAGATGTGTGAGTTGCAAACAATGGCTCATCGGTCAATAAGATAGTTGAACGTCAAACGATGAGTAATAGTGGTGCTGGGATGATTACAATAGATATCACGATCGAAGCGCAGAGTTGGGGCGATAGCCAAAGACTGCGCAATTTGTGTGAACAGGCAACAGCTGCGTGGTGCCAACGTTTAGGTTTTGAGACATGTGATAGCGAACTAAGTATGGTGTTCACCGATGATGATCACATCCGTCAAATCAATGCCCGTTGGCGTCGCAAAGACGAGGCGACCAATGTTCTTTCTTTTCCAGCTTTTGACATTAAAATTGGTGAAACGCCCGGGCCGATGCTCGGTGATATTGTGCTAGCACATAGTATTATCGAACGCGAAGCCATCGCCGATCATAAAACGTTCGATGATCATCTGACCCATTTAATTGTTCATGGCTTACTTCATCTCGTCGGTTATGATCACGAAAAATCCGATGATGCCGAAACTATGGAACAAATTGAGCGTGACATACTACAAAGCCTTGCTATTCTAGATCCTTATGATGTATCGATAAAGGCGGGTAACAATTAAGAAGCGATGTTTGAAAAAAACCCAAAATTAGCTGACGATCAGCAAACTGGCGATATGAAACCGCGTAACGACCAAACGAGCACGCGAAAAGCGGAACGCACCCGTAACAATGAGAAACGGTCGCTGCTAGGCAATTTGTTTTCTTTTAGACGTGCGCGAGCGCCGACCACGTTACGTGAGGATCTGACTGACGCGCTTGCCGATGGACAGACGGGCGATACTTTGTTTTCGCCCGAAGAGCGCACCATGCTCAACAATATATTGCGGCTGCGCGAGGCCCGCGTTGACGATGTGATGATACCGCGATCAGAAATAAAAGCGTTGGATTTAAAAGCAAGTTTAGCGGAGGCCTTGGATCTTTTTGAAAGCTCTGGCCATTCACGTATGCCCGTTTACGCCGAAACGCTCGATGATCCGAGGGGGATGTTGCACATCCGTGATGTACTTAATTATTTTACCCGCCGGGCGCACGAAGTTGGAAAACAAGACGTTTTAAACCTCGCTGCGATCGATTTAAACGAACAAATTGGCAAACTTGGGCTTATCCGTACCGTATTGTTTGTGCCAGGTTCGATGCTTGCAAGTCAGCTCTTATCGCGCATGCAGGCAACCCACACCCAGATGGCCTTGGTGATCGATGAGTATGGCGGCACCGATGGTCTGGTGTCGATGGAAGATATTGTTGAGCTTGTTGTCGGCGATATAGAGGACGAGCACGATGATGATGATGTCACCATTCTCAAAGAGGACGATGATTGCTGGGTGATTGATGCCCGAGCTGAACTGGAAGATGTACAAGAGGCATTAGGAGCAGACTTTAGGGTTAACGATTATGATGAAGACGTTGATACAATCGGCGGCCTTATCGTCTGTGTTCTTGACCGGATTCCCATTCGGGGCGAAATAATTCACGCCTTGAATGGTTTTGAGATTAAAATTCTGGACGCTGATAAACGGCGCGTAAAGCGCGTGCGGGCCAGCCGTATCCGGCAAGTTAATCAAAGCAAAACCTCACATTTAAACAAGCATAATTGATTGAATTTCATGGGTGAATTTTCGAGATTTGCTATTGTTGCTCAATTGTCGAAACTTGATGGTTGGCGACGCCTCATCGTGGTTTTAGTCGCCGGTGGGATAACCGCCCTCGCTTTGGAACCTATTAACTTTTCCCTTGGTGCCTTCGTTGGCTTCACACTATTTACAATTATGCTGAGTGCCAGTAGCGCGACAGTCGGAAAATTAACTAAAAGCAGATTAATTACCTTGGCTTTAACGGGTTGGTGTTTCGGCTTTAGTTATTTTGTAACCGGCTTATGGTGGCTTGGCACGGCCATGCTTATTGACCCTACAGAATTTGCCTGGGCAATTCCGCTAGCAATTTTTGGCTTGCCGGCATTTTTGGCACTTTATTGGGCGTTAGCGGCAGTAATTGCTGGCTTGATGTGGCGTCGTGGCATTGCCGGGTTGCTGGGGCTTGGCTTTGCATTCGGACTATGTGAGTGGTTGCGGGGCGTTTGTTTTACTGGTTTTCCCTGGAATAGCATCGGTTATGCCGCGATGCCTTCCCCGCTTTATATGCAGGTTGCCGCTGTACTCGGCCTTTATGGTGTTAACGCCGTTGCGGTGGTAGTCTTTGGCAGCCCGTCATTATTGCTTGGGAAGAAAGTGCAATGGTGGGGGGTGGCAATTATTTCAGTCATAATTATCGGGGATATTGGTTTTGGCGCTTATCGATTACACCAGTCGCAATATATTAATCAAAATTCAGTTAATTCAACATGGATACGGTTGGTTCAACCATCAATTGCGCAAACATCAAAGCTTGACGCGTCAGCGCGGTTGGATAATTTCGACAAACATTTAACGTTGACAGCACAGCCACCTGCTGCGGGGAAGCACTGGCCTGACCTCATAATTTGGCCGGAAAGCGCTGTGCCATACTTATTGCAATATGTTCCCGAAGCGGTCGCCCGTATTAGGGCGGCGATGCGGCCCCAGCAGATTGTTTTATTGGGCGCTGTCCGGCTTGAGGGTGGACTGGAAAGTGCCAACAAAAGATATTTTAATACCATCCAGGCGATGGATTGGCAGGGGCATATTTTTGCTCAATCCGATAAGCGTCACCTCGTGCCATTTGGGGAGTATCTGCCATTTGGGCAACTATTGGGCCGCTTAGGATTGAAGGCGGTAGCCGATGCCGCGGGTGGCTACAGTGCGGGCCAATCGCGTCACAGCGTGAAAATCAGTGATACACTGACCTATCTGCCGCTGATCTGTTATGAAATAATTTTTCCAACCGATGTTGATTACCAGGGACCGCGCGCCAATTTTATCGTCAATGTCACCAATGACGCCTGGTATGGCGTGACACCCGGGCCTTATCAGCACTTCCAGCAAGCGCGAGTGCGCGCAGTGGAACTTGGTCTACCTTTATTGCGTGCAGCCAATAATGGCATCTCGGCTGTGGTTGATCCTTATGGGCGAATCGTCGAGCAATTGGCTCTCAACGAGGTTGGTGTCATCGATGCAAAACTGCCTAAAGTTGCTGTTTCATATTGGTACAGCCAACCGGGCAATTGCGTATTTTTTGCGATTTTAGTGCTGCTCCTGATCAAACCGCTATCTGGATTAAAGCGTTATTAGGTCATTGAATTGACAATTGGAAAGCGATACTATGTTATCCCAAACGTCCGGCAATGAAGCGCGGGGTCATTGTCTTAATCAAAAATAGTAGTCCATCATTCTGCTTTTCAACGAAAGCGGAGTTGAGGCACAGAATTGAAGAGTCGCAACGCATGAGCGAAAAAAAGAAGCCAGATCCGATAGATGTTTATGTTGGTAGCCGTATACGTCTACGCCGGAACATATTGCGCTTAAGTCAGGAGAAACTGGGTGAGAAGTTGGGTATTACCTTTCAGCAAATCCAGAAATATGAAAAAGGCACAAACCGCGTAGGTGCGAGCCGTCTACAAGCGATATCGGAAATAATGGGTGTACCAGTCTCTTACTTTTTCGAAGAGGCTATGGTCGGAAAATCTGCTGACGGTTTTGGTGAAAGTGAAGGCGGCTTTATGGACTTTTGTTCAAGCACTGAAGGCATTCAGTTGATGCGTGCTTTTACCAGCATTGCCGATAGTAAAGTGCGCCGCAAGATCATCGACCTTGCCAAAGCGTTATCTGAAAAAGATAGTGACCTTATCAAAGAGCCGTAGACTTTTTGGTTTATATTGACATGAGATCTAAAATTCTCGATTGACGATTTGCCTTATTCTTGGCAAACAAGCGAAGTTTATGGCGCGGTTTCAAAACCGCCCATTTTTTTCTTTCAGGAGGGGTGTCCCGTGTCACGTCAATCTTATCTTTTTACCAGTGAATCGGTATCTGAAGGTCATCCAGACAAAGTCTGCGACCGAATATCTGACGAAATCGTTGATATGATCTATAAGGAAGCGCGAAAAACGGGGCTTGATCCGTGGTCGGTGCGCGTTGCCTGTGAAACCCTCGCAACGACCAATCGTTTGGTTATTGCCGGAGAAGTTCGTGTTCCAGAAACACTGCTCAAAAAAGATAAAACGGGCAAAATAATCCACGACAAAGCTGGGAACCCTGTTATCAACCCATCACGCTTTCGCGCTGCTGCACGGCGGGCGATTCGCGCAATAGGCTATGAACAGGAAGGATTTCACTGGAAAACCGTTAAGATTGATGTTCTTTTGCATTCGCAATCTGCTGATATTGCACAGGGCGTCGATAATGCCGCGGATAGACAGGGCGAAGAAGGAGCCGGAGACCAAGGCATCATGTTCGGCTATGCCTGTCGAGAAACACCCGACCTCATGCCTGCACCGATTTATTATGCCCATAAGATCCTGGAAGATCTGGCGATTGCCCGCCACCTTTGCGAGGGTGAGGTTGGAAAACTCGGGCCCGATGCCAAAAGTCAGGTTACCGTTCGCTATGTAGATGGCAAGCCTGCCGAGGTGACGTCTATTGTGCTTTCGACACAGCATATTGATCCCGACTGGGATTCTAAAAAGGTGCGCGCTGTTGTCGAGCCTTACATCCGCAAATCACTCGCGAGTTTGAAAATAGCTGAGAACTGCAATTGGTATATCAATCCAACGGGTAAGTTTGTAGTTGGTGGCCCTGATGGTGATGCTGGATTAACGGGGCGTAAGATCATTGTTGACACCTATGGTGGCGCCGCGCCCCATGGCGGCGGGGCTTTTTCTGGTAAAGATACCACCAAGGTCGATCGGTCAGCCGCGTATGCAGCCCGCTATCTGGCAAAGAATGTGGTCGCGGCCGATCTGGCTGATCGCTGCACTATTCAGCTGTCTTATGCCATTGGAGTGGCGCAGCCGCTTTCTATTTATGTCAACCTCCACGGTACTGGCAAGGTTGATGAAGCGATTGTTGAAGATGCTTTGCGTGAGGTCATGGATTTATCGCCGACAGGCATTCGTAAACATTTGGATCTCAATAAAGCAATTTATGCCAAGACGTCAGCCTACGGCCATTTTGGCCGCAAGCCTGGCCGTGATGGTTCTTTCTCTTGGGAGAGGACTGATCTTGTTGCGGCATTAAAAACAGCATTGAAACGGTGAGCGATCAAAAAAAATCGCGTATAAGCGAAGCGTTTTTTGGCCGCCGCCATGGGAAAACCTTGCGCGATGGCCAGCGCCAACGAACCCAAACACTGCTGCCAAAATTGAAAATTGATCTTGGCAAGGCGCCGCCAACGGCGCTCGTGGACCTTTTCGATAATAAAGTTTCAGATGTGCGTTTGGAAATTGGCTTTGGCGGCGGCGAGCATCTCGTCAACGAAGTTCGCTGTTGCATGGACACAGGCTTTATCGGTGTGGAACCGTTTGTCAACGGCATGGCAAAATGTCTGGCCCTTTTCTCGGTACAGCCACATTTGCTAGGGCGCTTACGTCTTTATGATGATGATGCCACGGCTGTTCTCGACTGGCTTCCCGAACAGTCACTGTCGGGTATTGATCTGTTTTACCCAGACCCATGGTTGAAGAAAAAACACTGGAAACGCCGGTTTATCAATCAAAAAAATCTCAACCGTTTCGCCAGAGTTTTGAAATCGGGTGGGCGTTTTCGTTTTGCCAGTGATATTGGGGATTATGTAAACTGGACGCTTCTTCATGTCAAAAACCAAGGTCAATTTATCTGGCAGGCGGAAACAGCGCTTGATTGGACAACGCCTTATCAAGGGTGGAGCGGAACCCGCTATGAAGCAAAGGCGGTGCGTGAAAACCGTAGCCCAGCCTATTTAAGCTTTTTGAGGAAGTAGCAAATGTATTTATCTTGGCTGGCTGTCTTGATCGCGCCGCAAAGTCAATCTTCAATTCGATAGTTATTAGTCCAGTGAAATGACCAGTTGTTGCAGCGATTGCAGCTCCCGGTTGCTACCAGCCACCGCCTCAATTGAAAAGTTCGAGGTGCGTTGCTTAACTGTCAGACATGCGCCACGTTTCAAACTAACATTAGTTTTTGGGGTGGGAGCTGCCTATATCGTAACAGCCACCCTAAATTCGGAGATAGCCATAAAGGGCTGGCAGGCTTAAGTGTGTGGCTTGCAATTCCTTTGCTCGTCGTCAATAAATTCATCTCAGCCGAGCATAATTATTAACATTGCAACGCTTCATCGAGGTGGATACAAATATGGCTTTGCCAAAGCAGATTGACGAGGCTGAAATTCGCTAGGTTTTCATCAGTTCCCGCGTATTTTAAAGTGATCGCATTTTGAGATGTGCGCTGATATCAGTGCTTGAAATTTTTTAGAAAAGAGAGTATTAAGAGAAAAATTCTTGATCGGTTGATGAAGAGTGGGCCAGTTGGACCCGCTCTTTTTTATTACTCAAAGGATGGTCGCATTAGACGAAACGGAAGCGTTCATGGACGAAATTACCCTACCAGTTATTGATGATGAACCTCGGTTATTCGAGGAAACGGGTATTGAAGCGCGCGTTGCAGCTTTGATCGCACCAGTTTTGAAGCCTATGGGCTATCGCCTTGTTCGGGTCAGGTTCTCCGGCCTTAATGGTGCAACATTGCAAATCATGACAGAGCGCAGCGATGGCACATTGACGATTGATGATTGTGAGACAGTCAGCCGGACAGTTTCGCCTCTTCTTGATGTTGAGGATATAATTGCCCAGAAATACTATTTAGAGGTTTCTTCCCCGGGGATTGATCGTCCTTTGGTGCGCAAATCGGATTTCTCAGCCTGGGAAAATCATTTGGCAAAAATCGAAACGATTAATGCTGTCGATGGGCGGCGCAAATTTCGTGGCATTATCCAAAATACTGATGAAACTGGCTTCACTTTGCGCTCGGAAAAGGCAGCGTACGGCGAGGAATCCGCTGTCACGATAGAATTTAATAATATAAGCGAAGCGCGACTTGTACTAACTGACGAATTGATCAATGCTGCTTTAGCCAAAGATAAAGCTTTGCGGCATCAGCGTGAACGAGAACAACCCACCTTAGAAAATGGTTTCGAAAGCCATAATAAAATTTAAATATGCTCAAAGGCAACCTAGAAAAGGAGAAACTCGATGGCTGTAAGTGCTAACAGGCTTGAACTTCTGCAGATTGCAGATGCCGTCGCACGTGAAAAATCGATCGATCGTGAGATCGTCATTTCGGCCATGGCGGATGCCATTCAAAAAGCAGCACGTTCACGTTATGGACTAGAAACCAATATTCGTGCTGACATTAATTCGAAATCGGGTGAAATAAAATTGCAGCGCTTGATGGAGGTTGTCGAGACCGTTGAAGATTATGCCACCCAAATTTCCTTGGATGATGCCCGTTTACGCCAAGAAGATGTGAAAATTGGTGATTTTTTATCGGATCAACTGCCACCAATGGATTTTGGCCGTATCGCTGCGCAATCAGCAAAACAGGTCATTGTCCAGAAAGTTCGTGAAGCAGAACGCGATTATCAATACGAGGAATATAAGGACAAGGTCGGTGAAATTGTCTCGGGCAGTGTCAAACGCGTTGAATACGGTAATGTCGTTGTTGATCTCGGTCGTGGTGAAGGCATAGTGCGTCGCGATGAGCTTATACCCCGCGAAGCTTTCCGTTATGGTGATCGCATCCGGGCTTATGTTTATGATGTTCGGCGCGAGCCACGGGGCCCGCAGATTTTTTTATCACGCACCCACCCGCAATTTATGGCGAAATTATTTACTATGGAAGTGCCTGAAATTTATGACGGCATCATTGAAATCAAGTCTGTCGCCCGCGATCCTGGCTCTCGTGCCAAAATTGCGGTGGTTTCTCGCGACGCCTCGATTGATCCCGTTGGTGCTTGCGTGGGTATGCGTGGTAGCCGTGTCCAGGCAGTTGTTGGCGAACTTCAAGGTGAAAAAATTGACATTATTCCCTGGTCTCCAGATGCTGCAACTTTCATTGTCAACGCCTTGCAACCGGCGGAAGTCGCTAAGGTGGTTTTGGACGAGGATTCTGAGCGCATTGAAGTTGTCGTACCTGATGAGCAACTAAGTCTTGCGATTGGTCGGCGTGGTCAAAATGTCCGTTTGGCTTCGCAGCTTACCGGCTGGGATATTGATATTTTGACTGAAAAAGAAGAGTCAGAAAACCGTCAGAAAGAATTTTCGCAGCGCACTCAACTTTTTATGGATGCTTTGGATGTCGATGAGATGGTTGCTCAAATTCTTGTCTCTGAAGGGTTCGCTGCAATCGAAGAAGTGGCTTATGTCGAGCCGCAGGAGATCGCCGCGATCGAAGGCTTTGATGATGATACGGCATCCGAAATACAAACACGGGCACGCGAATACCTTGAGAAATTAGAGGTGGAGTTAGATGGCAAACGTAAGGCGCTAGGTGTTAGCGATGAATTGCGTGATATCCCGGGCTTAACTACCGCAATGATGGTCGTTGTTGGTGAAGACGGTGTAAAAACAGTCGAAGATTTTGCTGGTTATGCGGTCGATGATCTCTGTGGTTGGCGTGAACGCAAGGGCAATGAATCGGTAAACTTTCCGGGTGTACTCAACGGTTTTGAAGTGAGCCGCAGTGATGCGGAACAGATGATACTTGCCGCGCGCTTAAAGGCGGGCTGGATCAATGAGGAGGATCTGGAAAAGCAGGAAGAGGGTGAAGAATTACCTTTGGAGGATATGGCAAAGGAGTAGGATCGGTTCCATGAATGACAGAACCTGCATCGTCACACGTCAAGTCGGAACGATCAATGAGTTGATCCGCTTTGTAGCAGGGCCTGATCAAAAAATGATTCCTGATATCAAAGGGAATTTACCAGGGCGGGGCGCCTGGGTGAGTGCCAATCGCTTGGTGCTGCAAGAAGCAATTAAGTCTGGGGCTTTTTCTAAAAGCCTGAAGCGTGAAGTGGTTGCGCAGAATGATCTTATTGAACTTACTGAAGTGTTGTTAAAAAAGACAGCGCTTGGTAGTTTGGCGATGGCGCGTAAAGCGGGTGCAATTGTGACGGGCGCGTCCCAAGTGGATTCCGCTATACGTTCAGGGCAGGTGGCAATGGTGCTGCACGCTCGAGAGGCAGCAGATGATGGCAAACGTAAAATAAGCCAGGCGATCTGGGCCGCAGAAAAACAAGGATTGGACAGGGTGCCGGTGAATCTATTATTCACCGGCGATGAATTGAGTTTGGCATTTGGTGACAAACATGTGATACATGCAGCTGTGCTGAAAGGCGTAGCATCTGATGGGTTTATGCAAAGGGCGCGAAGATTGCAGCTCTTTAGCGGTGAGCCCTTATGTGAGACGGACAAAGCCGTGAAGGAAACGGAATGACTGAAGAAACGAAGAAACAAACGCCCGGCAAAAAAACATTGACCCTGAAGCGTCCGAATGTTGAACATTCGACGGTCAAGCAAAATTTTAGCCATGGCCGCACCAAAGCCGTTATCGTGGAGACAAAGCGGCGCAAACTGACGCGCCCCGACGATAAGCCTGAAACGCCACAAATTGTTACCAAACCGCGTGTGGCCCCAAGACCGAAACAGCCACGTGAAATACAAAGGCCTTCGTCTCAAGTCACACATAGTAATCTCTCGTCTTTCGAGTTAGAAGCGCGCAAGCGCGCTTTGGAAAGCGCCCAATTGCGCGCTGAGGAAGAGCGACAACGTGCTGAAATAGTTGCCAAACAGCGTGCTGAGGAAAATGCTCGGCGTGAACAAGATCAGGCGAAACAAGCAGCAGCCGCAGTTACGTTAACTGGCGCAAATACGCTCGGTGGGGCTGCTCCCGGCTCAGCAGGCGCGACAACCAATGCTGATGCGCTAAGAGAGCCATCTACTGGTAAATCCTATGACGCACGAAAACCTTTTGCAAAAAAACCGGCACCGGTGACAGTTGTCGATGTGCCATCTGAAAAACCATCGCTACAAAAACCTCGCATCAATGTTGATGTACGAAAGCGCCTTGATGACGAGGAGGAAGGCGATCGTAAAACGCATGCTCGCCGTGGTGCACCCAACAAGCCTGAAACCCGTCCTGCAAAATTGGTAAAAGGCGGTGATGAGCGGCGTCGGGGCAAATTAACGCTCAACAGCGCTTTGGAAGATGAAGGAGATGCCCGTGGCCGCTCAATGGCTGCGATGCGCCGGCGTCAAGAAAAACTCAAACGGGCGCAAATGCAGGAAACACGCGAAAAAATAGTGCGCGAAGTGATCGTTCCAGAAACTATTACTATCCAAGAATTGGCGCAACGTATGGCGGAACGCTCAGTCGATGTTATTAAATTTTTGATGTCGCAGGGGCAAATGATGAAGCCCGGCGACGTTATTGATGCTGATCTTGCCCAGCTGATCGCTGAAGAACTTGGCCATACCGTGAAGCGGGTTGCTGAATCTGATGTTGAAGAAGGGATTTTTAACGTCGTCGATGATCCAGCAAAGTTCAAACCGCGCCCGCCGGTTGTTACCATTATGGGCCATGTTGATCATGGTAAGACCTCACTGTTGGATGCGCTGCGTCATGCTAATGTAGTATCGGGTGAAGCGGGGGGAATTACCCAGCATATCGGCGCCTACCAAGTGGAAAAAAATGGTCAAAAAATTACTTTTATTGATACGCCAGGGCATGCCGCTTTTACTGCTATGCGGGCGCGTGGTGCTCAGGTTACCGATATCGCCATTTTGGTGGTCGCCGCTGATGATAGCGTTATGCCGCAAACCATCGAATCCATCAATCACGCCAAAGCGGCAGGCGTACCGATTATTGTTGCAATTAATAAAATTGACAAACCCGATGCTAATCCGCAAAAGGTTCGCACCGAGCTCTTACAGCACGAAGTCTTCGTTGAATCGATGGGCGGTGATACGCTTGAGGTTGAAGTATCGGCTAAGACTGGTCAAAACCTTGATAAGCTTTTGGAAGCAATATTACTTCAAGCCGAGATTTTAGATCTAAAGGCGGATCCCGATCGGACAGCCGAAGGCGTTGTCATCGAAGCTAAGCTTGATCGCGGGCGTGGCTCGGTCGCGACCGTGCTGGTGCGCAAAGGCACGCTTCGTCCCGCGGATATTATTGTAGCCGGAAGTGAATGGGGGCGGGTACGCGCTTTAATTAATGATCGTGCTGACCAAATAAAAGATGCAGGCCCATCCATGCCTGTTGAAATCCTTGGCATGCAAGGGACGCCGCAAGCCGGTGATCGGTTTGCAGTTGTCGCCAATGACGCTCAGGCCCGGCAAATTGCGGAATATCGCCAGCGCCTTGCACGGGATAAGGCGGTAGCCCACCAGGCCGGGTCACGCGGCTCACTTGAGCAGATGATGAACCAACTTCAAACCTCTGGGATCAAAGAGTTTCCGTTGGTCATCAAAGGCGACGTTCAAGGCTCGATCGAGGCAATTTCTGCTGCCTTAGAGAAACTTGGAAATGACGAGGTGCGGGCTCGCATTGTTCATTCAGGGGCAGGTGCTATAACGGAAAGCGATGTTGCACTAGCTGAGGCATCGAATGCTGCTATTATCGGCTTCAATGTCAGGGCTAACAAACAAGCTCGTGATATGGCGGAACATCAAGGTATTGAAATACGCTACTATAATATCATCTACGACCTTGTCGATGATGTAAAAGCTGCCATGTCTGGTATGCTTTCACCGGAACGGCGGGAAACATTCCTAGGCAATGCGGAAATCCTTGAAGTATTCAACATAACTAAGGTTGGCAAAGTGGCGGGTTGTCGGGTTACGGAAGGTAAGGTCGAAAGAGGTGCTGGTGTTCGGCTCATTCGTGACCATGTAGTAATTCACGACGGTAAGCTCAAAACACTTAAGCGTTTTAAAGACGAAGTAAGCGAGGTTCATGCTGGGCAAGAATGCGGTATGGCGTTTGAAAATTATGAAGATATTCGCGCTGGCGATACGATCGAAGCGTTCAGCGTCGAGCACATCTCGCGAAGCTTATAATGGGTATGTGAAAACGGTGCAGATCGTACCATGTTTTGGTAAGCTTTGCGGCTTTGACGTTGAATGGCGTTTGTTAGTTTTAATTTGTTAAGCTTAAGGTTACGAAAAATATGAAGCATAAGGGGCCGTCACAACGTCAATTGCGCGTGGGCGAAGAGGTAAAACATGTTATCGCGCAAATTTTACAAC
>Ga0308161_1004355_pt1 | contig 13016 bp, 4 predicted proteins | sample PhyFR2_FD_201034 | JGI IMG/M metagenome (GOLD analysis project Ga0308161, IMG submission 201034) | Phyllosphere microbial communities from UC Gill Tract Community Farm, Albany, California, United States - DLSLF.R2 | ecosystem: Host-associated > Plants > Phyllosphere > Unclassified | place: USA...
TGATAAGCCGGGCGCGACGTCAAAGACTGCGGCTCAGTCGGCTATGCCTCATCTCGTCGTTGGAAGTGCGGTGGGAACAGCCATTGTCAATGACCGTTTTAATGCTATCGGAACGGGTAAAGCTTTACACTCGGTTTCGTTGACACCACGGTCAGATGGCATATTAGAAGAGCTATTTGTGAAGGCAGGAGCGAAAGTGGCCGTGGGTGATGCCGTTGCTAAACTCGATTCAGATAAAGAAGAAATCAGTGTCGAAAAAGCAACGATACAACTTCATGACGCCCAACTTGCATTAACACGCATCGAGAAGTTACGTGAGACCAATACAGCAAGCGAAGTCCAGGTGATCACGGCGAAACTAAATCTTGAAAATGCGAAGCTTGCTTTACAGGACGCTGACCTGGCACTTGAGCGGCGCACTGTCCGCTCACCAATCAATGGTGTCGTGGGTATTCTGTCCGTTGATCCTGGGAATTATGTGACGACGAGCACACCAATTGTCCGCATTGATGACCGTAGCAAAATCCTCATTGATATCTGGATTGCGGAGCGCTTCGCTCCACTGGTGCATATAGGTGATAAAGTCGCCGCTACGTCTATAGCCCACCCGGGAACAGTAATTGCAGGTAGAATAAACGCCATTGATAATATGATTGACGAAAAAAGCCGCACACTGCGGGCTAGGGCAGAGATAGACAATGGCGATGATAGTTTGCGTGCCGGTATGTCGTTTGAAGTAAAACTCAGTTTTCCCGGCAACACCTTTTTAACTGTTAAGCCTTTAGCGATCCAATGGAGCGATAGTGGCGCTTATGTTTGGCAAATTATTGATCACCGCGTTAGGCGGGTGCCAATTGCTATCGTACAACGCAACACCGATTCTGTGCTTATTACAGGGCCATTGGCTGCAAATGATCTCGTCGCGATCCAGGGATTGCAAAATTTGCAGGAAAATAGCCTTGTTACCATACAAAATCAGACCGAACTAGAAACTCTTTATCAACAACGACAGCAGCGCGCTGCACATCAAGCGAAGGTCTGATAGATTGAAGAATAAGGTTGAGCCATCTACCCCCCAAGACTTAGAAACCCGCAGTCTGCGCGGCAGTGGGCCCGGTGAAGGCGGTTGGATGGCAATATTTATTCGCCGACCCGTTTTCGCATTCGTTATGAATGCGCTGATCGTCGTCGCCGGCCTTGCCGCTCTAACCGCAGTCGATATTCGCGAGTTACCGGATATTGATCGCCCCGCAGTTGCAGTTTCGACAAATTTCGACGGCGCGTCCGCTGAGACAATTGATCGAGAGATTACCCAAAAATTGGAGGATGCAGTTGCGCGCGTATCTGGTGTAAAAACAATTTCATCAAGCTCCTCTTATGGACGCAGCCGTATTGTCGTCGAGTTCAATGACGGCGTTGATCTGAATGTCGCTGCGGCAGATATCAGAGACACACTCTCTCGCATTAGTAACGAATTGCCAGATGGCGCCGATCCATCAAGAATTATCAAAGCAGACTCAAACGCCAATGCCGTGATGCGTTTGGCCGTTACCTCAAAAACCAAAAGCATAGACGATTTAACGGTTATCACCGAAGATCAGATAACCGATAAGTTATCGGCGGTGGATGGTGTTGCCGATGTTCAAATCAATGGTGATCGCGATAAAATTTTCCGTATTGATATTGATCAGGTTAAGCTCGCCAGTTATGGCATGACCATTGCTGATGTGGCTAAGGCGTTGGCAAATATGGCACTTGATGCTCCGGCTGGTTCTTTGCGAAGTTCTGACCAGGCACTGGTTGTACGGGCAACAGCCAACTTATCGACTCCAGAAGCATTTGCTAATATTTACCTTAACAACCACGTGCGGCTCGGGGATATATCCAACGTCACTCTCGGCCCCGATGTCGAAACTTCAATTGTCCGGGTGGACGGCAAAACAGGGATCGCGTTAGGGATTGTTAGACAAGCGCAATCAAATACACTCAATATATCAAACGGTGTTCGCAAGGCCGTGGACAACCTTAACCAGATATTGCCGGACGATGTTCGAGTTACTATCACCTCTGACGATGCCAACTTTATCCGCGGAGCCATTCACGAAGTCGAGTTAGCGTTGCTGGTAGCGGTATTCAGTGTCATCGTCGTTATTTTTCTGTTTTTATGGGACGCGCGTGCCACCCTCATTCCAGCCTTATCGATTCCGGTTGCGATGATTGGTACGATAGCGGCAATTTATCTCGCCGGTTTTTCAATCAATATTTTAACTTTGCTGGCACTGGTGCTAGCCACGGGATTGGTTGTAGATGACGCGATAGTTGTCTTGGAAAATATCGTTCGCCGAAAAAACGACGGTATGGGCCCGCGGGCGGCAGCGCTACTTGGCACAAAAGAAGTCTTTTTTGCCGTCATTGCCACGACGTTAACACTGACTGCTGTCTTTATCCCGATATCGTTTCTGCCTGGTCAAGCTGGTGGCTTGTTCAGAGAGTTTGGCTTCGTGTTAGCGATTGCCATCCTGCTGTCAGCAGTCGTCGCGCTAACGCTCTGCCCGATGTTAGCGTCACGCTTTTTAAAACAAGGAAATCGTCATCAACAGCCGCGCCACGCCCCAGTATTTATGCAAAAATTTGGAGCGCTTGTCGGTAACTATTATCGACGCCTGTTGCACAAATGTTTGGACCACCCCTGGCGGATCGTTATTGCCGCACTTGTTTTTGCTGCTTTGTCTGCGACAAGCTACGGCTTGCTACGCCATGAATTAACGCCGTCTGAAGATCGTTCCCAGATATTCCTTGCGATTAACGGCCCCCAGGGCATCTCTGTTGATTATCTTAATGATCAGATTGAGGCAATTAACAAACGCCTCCAACCCTTGCGACAATCGGGTGAAATAATAAATAGCTACTCTGTCGCCGGAATGTCTGGCACCTCGAATAATGGGTTCTTGGCATTGTCGCTTGCGCCATGGCAGCACCGCCACCGTAGCCAACAAGAAATTGTACAAAATATCCAGCAACTCGTGAAAGATTTGCCCGCAGTACGGGTTATCGCTTATCAGGGCAATTCACTCGGCATCCGCGGTGCGGGGCAGGGGTTACGTTTTGCAATCTTAGGAACTGATTATACTACGATACGCACAGCGGCTAACAAACTTATTGCAGCTATGCAAAATGACCCGCAAAAAAGGTTCCAGCAACCGCGCCTTAGTGTTGAGGCAACGCAACCTCAGCTTTTTGTCAACATTGACCGAGAACGTGCTGCAGACTTAGGTATCGACATTACCGGGCTCGCCAATGCTGTTCAATCGATGTTGGATGGCCGAAAAATCGGCTCAGTTTATATCGGCGATCGCTCATACGATGTTAAGTTGGTATCATTATCGAAGCCCTTAAATGACCCTGGTGATCTTGATCTCATCTTCTTGAAAACCGGTGATAATCGCTTTGTGCCAATGTCATCGCTAGCCCGGGTTGAAGAAAAACCAGTGCCGCCGGAATTAGATCGCGAAGATCGCATGCGTGCGGTAGAAATAACCACCAATTTGGCCAAGAATTTTGCTTTGGGCGATAGCTATCGAACCGTACAACAGTTATCAAAGCCGCTTTTGCCCTCAGGCAGTTATATTCTGCCGCTCGCTGAAGCTGCGACCTTGCAGGAAACCTCCTCAGGATTAACGATTGTTTTCGGTTTTGCTTTTATCATCATCTTGCTTGTACTGGCAGCGCAATTTGAAAGCTTTATTTCTGGCTTAATTGTAATTTCTACGGTGCCGCTTGGTCTTGGTTGTGCAATCATAGCGATGTTGTTGTGCGGGATCAGTTTTAACGTCTATAGCCAGATCGGGCTTGTTCTGCTCGTTGGCATTATCGCGAAAAACGGTATCCTCATTGTTGAATTTGCTGACCAACTCCGCGATCAAGGCAAGTCCGTGCGCGAATCTATTGAAGAAGCATCAAACTTAAGATTGCGCCCCGTTACCATGACGATGGTTTGCGCTATTTTGGGCGGCGTACCACTAGTTCTGGCATCGGGCGCTGGCGCAGAAGCGCGCGTCGCGCTTGGTTGGGTAATTGTTGGTGGTCTTGGATTAGCAACGCTGGCAACCTTATTTGTAACGCCTGTTTCTTATTTGTTGTTAGCGCGCTTTATTAAGCCCAAAGCTGAAGAGAGCGCGCAACTGGCGCGTGAGCTTGCAGAAGTTGATTGATGCCCTCGATCGGTAGCCGAATTACCTAAAATGACGAGTGGCTCAAAGAGATTTTGCTGACTGTCGGGAAATGTTATTTGCTATAAGGTTTGCGATGGTTTTCTAATTCGGTTTTGCAACGAAGTTTTCCTGCTCAGCATTTTTGAGCGGTGGTTGGGGCGCAGAACGGAACTAAGTGAGCACGAACGATAATTTTCCGCGATTAAATCGACGTTAAGATCAAAGTTACTTAGTCATAAAGATAAAACTGAGGGTGGAAAACAGCCTGGTGGAAGATGGTTTGCTGAAAAACGGTTTTACGGATGACTCCAACATAATTAGCGCTTTGTCGCTGTAAAAACTATTTTCTATGCGCAATCAATCGATGATTCTCAGTCGGAAAGGCTGCGTCGCACGGTCGTAAGTGCTAGCTCCCGTTATTAATCATGCAAAGAAAAAACGGCTCTTCCCTTGCTATCGATTTATCTTTAAGAATCAACATCAGGTTTAAAAGGAGATAACGATTATGCGTGATGAAAGCCAATTCAGCTCCATATTTGCCGAACTGCAAAAGCACGCACAAAGGCCAGATACTTTCGATATTCGTTCTGCTTTTGCAAAAGATCCAGCACGATTCGAGAAGTTTTCACTTAATCTCGACGATTTGCTATTGGATTATTCGAAGTGTCCAATCAGTGAAACTATAATCGACTTGCTTATGAGGCTTGCGGGAGCGAGCGGCGTTGTTGCCCGTCGTGATGCCATGTTCGCTGGTGCCGAGATCAACACGACCGAACATCGCGCGGTCCTTCACGTCGCTTTACGCCTGCCGGAAGGTGAACAGCTCACCATAGCTGGGCGCAATATTGTGACAGACGTTCACGAAGTTTTAAATCGCATGGCAAAATTTGCCGTTGCGGTGCGCGGCGGCGATCACACTGGTTTCACCGGTAAAAAGATCACCGATATTGTAAATGTCGGTATTGGCGGGTCTGATTTAGGGCCCGCGATGGTAACGCAGGCGCTCACCCCCTATCATGATGGGCCTAAAACACATTTTATATCTAATGTGGATAGTGCCGCCATTGCAGATTGCTTACCGCTGCTCAACCCGGAAACAACAATATTCGTTATCGCTTCAAAAACCTTCACCACCGTTGAAACAATGACCAATGCCCGGATTGCGCGGCAGTGGATTACCGAGCAACTGGGTGAACTTGCAGTCTCCAAACATTTTGTCGCCGTCTCTTCTGCACCAGATAAAGTCAGCGATTTCGGTATTGACTCCAGCAAAATATTTAGCTTTTGGAATTGGGTTGGCGGTCGTTATTCAATATGGTCTGCCATTGGCCTTCCCGTTATGTTAGCGATTGGCCCAGATCAATTTTATCAGTTTCTTGCTGGGGCGCACAGTATGGATGAGCATTTCAAAGCCGCGCCCATGGAAAAAAATCTACCGATTCTATTAGGTTTACTTGGTTTCTGGCATCGCGTCGTTTGTGGTTTTCCAACGCGTGCTGTAATTCCCTATGAACAACGATTGTTAAGATTGCCGGCTTACTTGCAACAATTGGATATGGAATCGAACGGAAAATCGACGAGCCTTGACAATCTGCCGGTAAGATATTCGACAGGCCCTATCGTCTGGGGGGAGCCTGGTACCAATGGCCAGCATGCTTTTTTTCAATTATTACATCAAGGAACCGATATTGTCCCAATTGAATTTATTGTATCGGTTTATGGACACGAGCCGAATTTGCGTAAGCAACACCAATTGCTAATCGCCAATTGTCTGGCCCAGTCGAAGGCTCTCTTGGAGGGGCGTGCGCAAGATATAGTCTTAACCAGTTTACTGAAAGCTGGCATGAATGAGGATGAAGCTCATAAGCTGGCACCGCATAAATCATGTGCTGGTAATCGCCCATCGATAACAATTATCCAAGATAAGCTAACACCTTTCGCGCTCGGTCGCTTGATTGCGCTCTATGAACACCGTGTCTTCGTTGAAGGTGTAGTGATGAACATTAACTCATTCGACCAGTGGGGCGTTGAACTTGGTAAGGATTTGGCAAATGATCTTCTACCAAAATTGATGGGCGATGCCGAAACATCGGTTGACGATGCTTCTACCAATGGCTTATTGGCTTTTATTAAGCAGCGTCGTAGTCGTCAGTCGTAAAAGTTTGGTACTTCTGTCATTCATGAAACTGTCATGGGGTTGAGATGTACGTGCCACTGGAAAAAGGCTAATAAGTCAAAATAGTGTGTCGATTAAAGGAAGTTGGCGAGTATAGGGATCCACCAAATCTCAAGCGCTTCTTGTACGCCCCGAAATCCCTCGGTTGGTGGCGATGGTGGCGAAAATAACAAACATTGCCTTCAACTCAATAAAGTGTGATACCTTGGGTATTCCTTTAATGGACAACAATGTTCAATATCATCACTATTCTACTTTGATTCGCCAAACGGTTTTCGGAACTCGTTTGCACCCATCGACCATGACTACGCCTATAGTCAACGCAGATGCTGATGTGGCACCGTGCATGGAAGAAAAATTAAATTGTTGTTCCAAGTGAGGTGAAACCAAACAGTCAGATAAAAAACGTGCTGTAGCTTTTGCGAAAGTCAATCTAGGGATAAGAGGTAGGGCATGGGAAAATACACTAGTTAGCGTAAGAGCCTATATTTCCGTCACCATATTATCATAAAAAAAACATAATCTTTCAATTTCTATCATGTTTCCATTTATAGAGCGAAGGAAGTTTCGCGTCTCCATTGTTGTCAGCTTTAATCGGTGCTAAACGTCACGTCGCAGTTTTTAGCTATAAAGTTGTTAAGTCGCTAAATCGTCGCACAGTTCTGATAATATTAAGGTTCGTTTGCATATGACTTTATTAAGAAAAATATCGATACATTTGACAGTGGGCGCCGTTGTGCTAGTATTGGCAGCGTGTGGGGGAAAACAAAAACCACAGCAACAGCCTGTCGCCGTCAGCGCTGTAACAATCCATAAAAAAGAAGTGCCGATCTCTTATGAGTATGCAGCACGTGTGGCAGCGCTAAAGGAAACTGAAGTGCGGGCGCGCGTAGGTGGTATTCTGCTCCATCGGAATTTTAATGAGGGTGCCGAAGTCAAACAGGGTGATATCTTGTTTGAAATAGACCCGGCGCCTTACGAAGCGGCTGTTGAGCGAGCACAGGCCCAGGTTGCGCAGGCGCAGGCAACCTTTGATCAATCGATCCGCGATGCCAATCGCGCCGATGAGCTTGTCAAACAACGTGTCCAATCAGCGGCCCAGCGCGATCAAGCGTTTGCAACAAGGGATGCTGATGCAGCAGCTTTAAAACAGGCCCAGGCAGAGCTGAAAACCGCGGAACTGAACCTACAATATACCAAAGTCGCTGCGCCAATTGGCGGCCTGACAAGCCGGGAAGCAGTCAACGAAGGCAGTTTAATCGGTACCGACTCGACATCCAGCCTATTGACCTCAATCACCCAAATTGACCCGATTTATGTCAATTTTTCGTATACGGATACAGATTCCCAACATATCAAACAAATAATTAACGATATGGAAAAGCGCGGAGAGGCGGTCAAAAACCTTTATGTGAATATTCGATTCGGTGATGGCTCGACGTATCCCGAGCAAGGTGTGATCGATTTTACGTCGCCGACGCTTGATGATTTAACGGGAACATTAGGCGTGCGCGCAATCGTAGCGAACCACGATCATCATTTGGTCCCCGGGCAATTTGTTCGCGTAACTGTCGTTGGCCTGAAACTTGCTAACGCAGTAACTATCCCAGAAAAAGCGCTGTTACAGGATGCTAATGGCCAATATGTCTTAGTGATTCACAAAGTTACGGTTCCAGCAAAGGCTGGGGAAACCAATACAAACTTGCCTCAAGAAACCATGTGGGTGGCAAGTCGAAGGGACGTGAAGGTAGAGCGTCAGCTGGAAAATCGAGAGTGGTTGCTCGCCGAGGCTGTAGTAAATAATGGCCAAACTGACAAAGATAGTGCGGCGGATGCGCCGGCTCAGAGTGTTAACCAAGCGTCTCAGCCAACGCAGCGCATAATTGGATTGGAAGAAGGCGATATTCTACTGATCGATGGGCAATATACGGTGCAGAACGCACTCGCTCAATTGGGGTCAAACGCACCCGGAGTTCCCGTTAACATTACCAATCTTGATGGTAAAAGCAGCGAAACCACGACTTCCAAAGATGACCAGACGAAAGTCAGCAAATGAATTATAGTTTTTTCATAAACAGACCAGTTTTATCAGCTGTCATTTCGATAATTATTGTCTTGGCTGGAATCATGTGCATGCGGATATTGCCGATAGCGCAGTATCCTGATTTATTGCCACCGTCGGTCGTGGTTTCCGCACAGTATCCCGGCGCCAGTGCAGATACGGTGGCGCAAACTGTTGCGGTGCCGTTGGAACAGCAGATCAATGGCGTCGAAGACATGATTTACATGAATTCAGTGTCCAATGCTCAGGGAACGTTGCAAATCACAGTGACGTTCGCACTTGGTACCGACCCAGATCAAGCTACCATTAATGTCAACAACCGTGTTCAGCGAGCAGTAACCACGTTACCGGCAGCCGTACAACGCCTCGGCGTCACCGTTAACAAACGGTCATCTTCAATTCTTGGCATTGTTTCCATGCAGAGTTCGACGGGTGTATATGACCGTACCTATGTCGGCAATTACGCTTTATTAAACGTTGTCGATGATTTGAAGCGGGTTCAAGGTGTCGGCGATGCTCAAGTGCTTGGCAATGTCAATTATTCAATGCGCATCTGGTTGCGACCAGATAAACTGGCGCAATATAAGTTGACACCGACAGACGTTATCAACCGCGTCAACGATCAAAACGCGCAATATTCAGTCGGACGTTTCGGCGACGAACCTGACGATAATATGGGGGCATATACATATTCCGCCACCACCAAAGGCCGGTTAGTCACTACCGAAGAATTCGGTAACATTATCCTCAATACGGACCAAAACGGTTCTGCTCTAAGACTTAAGGATGTTGCCCGTATTGAACTTGGTACCGAACAATATATGGTGGACACCAAGTTGAACGGTACACCAATGGTGCCCATTATTATCAACCTTCAACCTGGTGCTAACGCCTTGGCAACGATGCAAGCGATTAAAGCACAAATGGATCGTCTTGAAAAATCATTTCCAGCTGGGATAGAATATTCAATCCCTTACGATACCACCAAGTTTGTCCAAGTTTCCATTAACGAAGTAATTCACACATTTATTGAAGCGATGGTTCTCGTTGTTATCGTCGTGTTTGTATTTTTACAGAATTGGCGGGCGACGCTCATTCCGATCATCGCGGTGCCAATTTCAGTGTTGGGCACATTTGCTGGCATGTATGTACTCGGTTTTTCAATAAACATGCTCACGCTATTCGGACTGGTGCTCGCGATTGGCATTGTAGTGGATGACGCGATCGTCGTGCTTGAAAATGTTGAACGTTTGATGAGTCAAGAAAAAATGTCGGCTCATGACGCGGCTGTCCAATCGATGGCAGAGGTTTCCGGGCCTGTCATTGCAATTGTATTGGTGCTTTGTGCTGTATTTATCCCCGTATCATTCACTGGTGGTATGGCAGGTGTTATGTACCAACAATTTGCTGTCACGATTGCCATTTCGGTCGTGTTGTCTGGTGTAGTAGCGTTAACACTGACGCCCTCATTATGCGCTCTCATGTTGACGGGTCAACAGCGCGCGCCCGCAGCACCGTTTCGTTGGTTTAACGCATTTTTCGAAAAAATAACTGACGCTTATATGGTTGGTGTAAATTTTTTCGTCCACCATGTGAAGCTAGGTTTGAGTATTTTTTTACTAATCTGCTTGTCAGCATTTTTTATGTTCAGGGTGGTTCCCGGCTCGCTTGTTCCGGACGAAGACCAGGGTGTGCTGATGGCGTTTGTCATGTTACCCGCAGGCGCCTCGCTTGACCGCACAAGTAAGGTTATGACAGAGGCAGAAAATATCTATCTAAAAAATCCTGCTGTTGACACGGTAACTTCGATTGCAGGATACGATTTACCGTCCGGTGGTTTGAAAACCAGCGCAGGAGCGTTTTTCTTAACCTTAAAAGATTGGAGCGAGCGTAAAGGTGACGCTGAAGATCCGCGCAATATGCCACCTTTATTGATGGCGCAAACGTCGTCCATCCAAGACGGATTTGTTCTTCCCGTTAACCCACCACCGATTATTGGACTATCAACAACTGGTGGCTTCGAACTTTACCTTCAAGATCGTAGTGGCGGTACGGTTCAGCAGCTCTACCAGATGACTCAAAAACTGGTGGCAGCTGCCAGTAAACGGCCAGAATTGGTAGGGGTACGGACAACGTTCGATCCAAATGTGCCGCAATATAATATCATCGTCGATCGCGAAAAAGCGTTGGCAATGGGAGTGCCGATCAACACCATATACGATGCAATGTCGGCGACATTTGGCAATATCTATATCAATGATTTTACGCTTTATGGCCGTAACTATAAAGTGAAACTGCAATCGGAAGCGGAATTTCGCCGCACTCCAACAGATTTGAAACAGGTTTTTGTTCGCTCGAATTCGGGCGAGATGGTGCCACTCGATGCGTTGGCGAAAACAGAAAGAATCGTTGGTTCTGACCAGTTAGAGCGTTATAACGCTTTTTACGCGACTAAAGTGATGGGTGAGCCTGCGCCAGGCTATACGTCTGGTGATACAATCAAAGCTATGCAAGAAGTTGCGGATCAAACACTGCCTAACACCTATCAAATCGCCTGGACGGGCTCAGCCTATCAAGAGATACAAACAGGCGGTGCCGGTTCGACTGCGATGATTTTCGGAATTATCATGGTGTTTTTGATTTTAGCGGCTCAGTATGAGAAGTGGACATTGCCTTTGGCAGTAATAATGGCAGTGCCTTTTGCAATTGCGGGCGCTCTGGCACTTACTTGGCTACGCGGGCTTTCCAACGACGTTTACTTTCAGATTGGCCTTGTCGCACTGGTGGGTTTAGCATCGAAGAATGCGATACTTATCGTTGAGTTTGCGGTTCTCGAGCGCCAAAATGGCAAATCAGCCATTGAAGCCGCATTGTCAGCTGCACGTCTCAGGTTTAGACCAATTGTCATGACCTCATTGGCGTTCATCCTCGGGTGTCTGCCTCTTGCGACATCGGCGGGTGCAGGCTCTGCCAGTCGCCATGCTATTGGTACTGGGGTTATCGGTGGTATGTTGGCAGCGACCTGCATCGCTACATTCTTTATACCGATGTTCTATCGCGTAATCGCTTATAAAGACCCAAAAAAGTTGGTTAGTTCTGCTACGACACCGAATGAAGACGCGCAGTCGCCAACGTAGTTAGGTAAATGACTGTTAATAAACCCGGCGTCGTCCGGGTTTATTTTTTTTAAAGTAACAGACTCTGCTCGTCGCCATGCGATTAGTACAGGCGTTGCCGGCGGTAGGTGGCTGCAACTAGCATTGCGCGATTGTTTTTCGCGAGTTGATCAGGTTTCGAGAAAGTTGGCCTACGATTTCGGGAGATACCGGCAGAAAGCACCAGTTAGGATTTACCGCGATACAGCATCACTCGTTTAGAATCCTTATAGAAATATATAAACTTTAAGCGGCCTGGGGATCTGACCGAGTAGGCCGACATCATAGCTTAGAACTAACGATAAATTAAGTAGCAATAGGCAAGGGCATTTGTTGCTTTAGAAAGGTCTGGTTGACGCGATTGAGCGGTGGAACAAGGCGCCGCCCGTCGCTTAAATCGAGTAAGAGCGTTGATTGGCTGAAAAGCAGTCCTTAAGGAACAGATGCGCCTGCCTCCGAGCGGTCTCTACATCGCCAGCTGTTGGTTTTTGCAGCTCTGTGTGCCCAACACAACATTGCACTTCAAAGATACTCGCACACTCGAATAGTGAATATTGAAGCGTAACTTTTTCAAGCTTACGCCCCTCGTATATCAGATTAAGCACTGATATCAATCAGACCACAGTCTCCCGCTTCAGACCCATAGGCGATACGAAGGCCAACTTTATCCCAACGCATTGCCGTGATTGACCCTTTACCGCGCTGCCGTAGCAATACTTCTTTAGCATCGGCGAAACGGACAAACAATATCATACCATCGTTGAAGCCGATGGCGACCGCCTCTTCTTCAGGGTGGCATGCCACCGCGGTGACAACATTTGTGGCGCGGGTGCCGAGTTCAAGTGGTGCTTTTCCCATTGGCCCTTCTTTAGATGCGAATGGCCAGACAATGGCTGCGGCCGCCCCGGAGGTAGCAAGCCATTTTCCTTTATTACTCCACGACCAATCCTTAACTTTCAAAGGATAGCCAGACATACGTAAATGCTGACGATCGGCAAGCCGCCAGCCGTGCAGGGCGTTCTCCTGCATCGAGGTAATAACAAAGCGATTATCGGGAGAAAACGTTACCGCATTATGCGCACCCTTCCATTCCAATTTGGTCGCAGCGGTGTCCGCGCCCAGCCAATTTAACGTCACACCGTTATAATGGGAGCTAGCGATGCGTAAACCTTTTGGTGCAAATGCCAACCCTTCAATAGAACGTTCGCAAGTGTATTCAAAGCAAGCCTTGTTGTCCATGATCGCCCACAAGGAGCGTTCGATCGAGTAAGCAACAGTATTTTGCGGCCCGCAAGCGACCGCATTTATCCACTTGCGTCCCGCACTTGCCAATTCAACGACTTCGCCGCTGGCATTAGTCCGACAAACTCTACCATCTTCGCCGCCGGTAACAACTGTACGGCCGTCGCTCG
>Ga0308161_1004356_pt1 | contig 13013 bp, 9 predicted proteins | sample PhyFR2_FD_201034 | JGI IMG/M metagenome (GOLD analysis project Ga0308161, IMG submission 201034) | Phyllosphere microbial communities from UC Gill Tract Community Farm, Albany, California, United States - DLSLF.R2 | ecosystem: Host-associated > Plants > Phyllosphere > Unclassified | place: USA...
GAAGCCGGGTCACCACGCATGTCCGACGACATCTTGTCGATCTCATCCAGCAGGAAGAGCGGGTTTTTCACCCCAACCTTGGCCATCTTCTGGATCAGCTTGCCCGGCATAGAGCCGATATAGGTCCGGCGGTGACCACGAATTTCCGCTTCGTCACGCACGCCGCCCAGCGCCATACGGATGTATTTACGTCCGGTGGCTTTGGCAATGGACTGCCCCAGAGAGGTTTTACCTACCCCCGGCGGTCCCACCAGGCAGAGGATCGGCCCCTTCAGCTTGTTCACCCGGCTCTGAACCGCAAGGTACTCAAGGATGCGATCTTTCACGCGTTCCAGACCGTAGTGATCGGTATCAAGAATCTCCTGCGCCTGGCGCAGGTCTTTCTTGACCTTGCTGCGGGCGTTCCACGGCACCTGGATCATCCACTCGATGTAGCCACGTACCACGGTTGCTTCTGCCGACATCGGAGACATCATCTTCAGCTTCTGCAGCTCGGCTTCCGCTTTCTCTTTTGCCTCTTTCGGCATCTTCGCCGCGTCGATCTTACGCTTCAGCGCTTCGTTTTCGTCCGGCGCATCGTCCATCTCGCCCAACTCTTTCTGGATGGCCTTCATCTGCTCATTCAGATAGTACTCGCGCTGGGATTTCTCCATCTGCTTCTTAACGCGGTTACGGATGCGCTTCTCAACCTGCAACAGGTCGATCTCTGACTCCATCATCGCCATCAGATACTCCAGACGTTCATTGACGTCGGACATCTCCAGCACGGACTGCTTATCCGCCAGCTTCAGCGGCATATGGGCAGCGATGGTGTCAGCCAGACGTGCCGGATCGTCGATGCTATTGAGCGACGTCAGCACTTCCGGTGGAATTTTTTTGTTGAGCTTGATGTAGCCTTCAAACTGGCCAATCGCGGTGCGAACCAGCACCTCCTGCTCACGCTCGTCAATAGCCGGCGATTCCAGGTATTCGGCTTTCGCGGAGAAGTAGTCGCCGTCGTCAGACAGGGCGCTGATGCGCGCACGCTGCAGGCCTTCGACCAGTACTTTTACCGTACCGTCCGGCAGCTTCAGCATCTGCAGAATAGAGGCCACGGTCCCGACGGTGAACAGATCGTTAACACCCGGCTCATCCGTGGACGCCTCTTTCTGCGCCACCAGCATGATCTTTTTATCCTGGTCCATGGCCGCTTCGAGACAACGAATCGATTTTTCCCGCCCTACGAATAAGGGGATGACCATGTGCGGATAAACCACCACATCGCGCAACGGCAATACGGGGATTTCAATGCGTTCAGAACGCTCAGAAGTCATAGAGCTCTCTCTTAAGTTTAATGTCCGCCTGGTAACCCGGCCGCAGGTCTGTGCGTCATGCGACCGTTAACATGTAAATCAGTATATGGGGATGTTTCCCTTACATTCAACGTCGGGAGTACGGAAAAATAAAAGGGGAGATAAAATCCCCCCTTTTTGGTTAACCGCTTGTATGGATAGGTTAATTATTCGCCAGAAGCCTGCTGCGCTTCCGGTTTACCATAAATCAGCAGGGGTTTGGTTTGACCCGCGATAACCGCTTCGTCAATCACCACTTTTTCCACATCTTCCATGGAAGGCAGATCGTACATGGTATCCAGCAGGGCCGCTTCTACGATAGAGCGCAGGCCACGCGCGCCGGTTTTACGGGCGTTGGCTTTCTTCGCAATGGCGTCCAGCGCTTCGTCGCGGAACTCGAGATCGATACCTTCCAGATTAAACAGCGCCTGGTACTGCTTGGTCAGGGCGTTTTTCGGCTCTTTCAGGATCTGGATCAGCGCTTCTTCGCTCAGCTCGTTGAGCGTCGCTACTACTGGCAGACGGCCGATAAACTCAGGGATCAGACCAAATTTGATCAGATCTTCTGGTTCTACCTGCGCCAGCAGTTCGCCCTCTTTCGCCTTCTCGGACTTGCCTTTCACCGTTGCGCCAAAACCGATACCGGAGCCGGTTTCCACACGATGGGAGATCACCTTATCCAGGCCAGCAAAGGCCCCGCCGCAGATAAAGAGGATTTTTGAGGTATCAACCTGCAAAAACTCCTGTTGCGGATGCTTACGCCCGCCCTGCGGCGGTACGGCAGCCACGGTCCCTTCGATCAGCTTCAGCAACGCCTGCTGAACCCCTTCACCCGAGACGTCACGGGTGATCGACGGATTATCGGACTTACGGGAAATCTTATCGATTTCATCAATGTAGACGATGCCGCGCTGCGCTTTCTGTACGTCATAGTCGCACTTCTGCAGCAGTTTCTGGATGATGTTTTCAACATCCTCGCCCACGTAGCCCGCTTCGGTCAGCGTGGTAGCATCGGCCATGGTAAAGGGTACATCAAGCAGGCGCGCCAGCGTTTCGGCCAGCAGCGTTTTACCGGAGCCGGTAGGCCCGATCAGCAGGATGTTACTTTTACCCAGCTCAACGCCATTGCTGCTATCACCGTTACGCAGACGTTTGTAGTGGTTGTAAACCGCGACGGCCAGCACTTTCTTGGCCTGCTCCTGACCGATAACATAGTCGTCCAGGTGATGGCGAATTTCATGCGGCGTCGGCAGCGCACTGCGCTCACGATGCGGCGCAACTTCTTTAATCTCTTCGCGAATGATGTCGTTACACAGATCGACACACTCGTCGCAGATATACACGGACGGCCCGGCAATCAGCTTACGCACTTCATGCTGGCTTTTGCCGCAAAAAGAGCAGTACAACAGTTTGCCCGAACCATCTTTGCGTTTATCTGTCATGAGTCAAAACCTCTTTTCTGTTTTTTGTGCCGCACACGACGACGCAAATGCCACTCCAGGCGCAAGACGCGATACAGCGTCGTGCCGCTCTCAATGATTATAGCGGTACTCGTCAGGCCTGGGCATTAATTACGATGGGTCAAGATTGAGTCAACCAGCCCGTACTCAACCGCTTCAGCGGCGGAGAGGAAGCGGTCACGCTCGGTATCGCGCTCAATCTGCTCTAATGATTGACCCGTGTGGTGTGCCATAAGTTCATTCATGCGCCCCTTCACTTTCAAAATTTCACGCGCATGAATCTCGATATCCGTTGCCTGGCCCTGATAGCCACCCAGCGGCTGGTGGATCATGACGCGTGAGTTTGGCAGACAGAAGCGCTTGCCTTTAGCCCCTGCGGTCAGCAGGAATGCGCCCATGGACGCCGCCTGACCCATACAGATGGTGCTAACGTCAGGCTTGATAAACTGCATGGTGTCATAGATTGACATCCCGGCGGTGATCACCCCGCCTGGGGAATTAATATACAGGTAAATATCTTTTTCCGGGTTTTCTGCTTCCAGAAACAGCATCTGCGCCACGATCAGGTTTGCCATATGGTCTTCGACCTGGCCAGTCATGAAAATGACGCGCTCTTTAAGAAGACGAGAGTAGATATCGAATGAGCGCTCACCGCGTGAAGTCTGCTCAATAACCATTGGCACCAGCGCCATATGGGGTGCAAAGTTATCTCGTTCGCCGCTGTATGACATGTCCGTCTCCTGGATAAAAATGAATAAACCTGCTGTCCCGATTCTACTTGACTCTGACTGGTCTGACTACGACCACCTTGGACGGATCTGCAGCAAGCGTTAATCTTGATAGTCTCCCTGTTATGGGGATGGCATCATCTTAATTCAAGCATAACAATCTTTTGGCGTAACGCTAACACTGAAACGTGCTTTTAGCACTCTTCCGATAGCCGCCGAATGTTAAAAAAAAACCCGCCACCAGCAGGTGACGGGCTTTCGTTTCCGCGTAAAGGCGGGAAACGTGACTTACGCTTGCTGGTTCATCAGCTCGTTGAAGGAAGTGGCTTTTTCAGACACTTTCGCTTTCGCCAGAACGGCTTCAACAGCCTGCTCTTCCAGCGCAACGTTGCGCATGTTGTCCATCAGCTCTTTGTTCTTGCTGTAGAACTCAACCACTTCTTTCGGATCTTCGTAAGCGGACGCCATCTCTTCGATCAGCTCGTTCACACGGGCTTCGTCTGCTTTCAGCTCGTGGGTACGGATCACTTCGCCCAGCAGCAGACCAACAACAACGCGGCGTTTCGCCTGCTCTTCGAACAGCTCACGCGGCAGTTCCAGAGCCTGTTTCTCGTTGCCACCGAAGCGCTGAGCAGCCTGACGGCGCAGCACGTCGATTTCGCTGTCGATCAGGGCAGCCGGCACGTCGATTTCGTTGGCTTTTACCAGACCGTCGATGGCCTGGGTTTTAACACGGTTACGTACCGCGCCTTTCAGCTCACGATCCATGTTTTTACGCACTTCAGCGCGCAGGCCGTCGATGGAGCCATCTTCAACGCCGAAACGTTTGATGAACTCTTCGGTCAGCTCCGGCAGCTCGCGCTCTTCAACTTTTTTCAGGTTGATGACGAACTTAGCTGCTTTACCTTTCAGGTTTTCAGCGTGGTAATCTTCCGGGAAGGTCACGTCGATGGTGAACTCTTCGCCTGCTTTGTGACCTTTGATACCGTCTTCGAAGCCCGGGATCATGCGGCCCTGGCCCATGGCCAGCACGAAGTCAGTGGCTTTACCGCCTTCGAACTCTTCGCCGTCAACGGAACCGGTGAAGTCTACGGTCACGCGATCTTCTGCCTCAACCGCGCCGTCTTTGTCTTTCCAGGTCGCCTGCTGCTTGCGCAGGGTGTCCAGCATGCCGTCAACGTCAGCATCGGTCACTTCAACGATCGGTTTTTCAACTTCGATGCCTTCCAGACCGGTCAGCTCAACCTGCGGGTAAACTTCGAACTCTACGGAGTAGGTGAAGTCTTCACCCAGTTTGTACTCGCCCGGTACGTAGGTCGGTGCGCCGGCCGGGTTAATTTTTTCCTGAATGATCGCATCAATGAAGTTGCGGCTCATCAGCTCGCCCAGCACGTCCTGGCGTACGGATGCGCCATAACGCTGAGCAACAACGGTCATCGGTACTTTGCCTTTACGGAAGCCGTCAATGCGTACTTTTTTCGCTACGTTGACCAGCTCGCTTTTTACAGCGGTCTCGATGCTGTCAGCAGCGATAGTGATCGTTACACGGCGGCCAAGGCCCTGAGTGGTCTCAACTGAAACTTGCATCTTGTTACCTCAAAAAATCAGAGTGCTCGGTCAACTCTATCCGCAGACCACGTCAGGTGGCTGCGTAGAACCGGGATGCTCTCTTGAATCAGATACACATTCCCTGTCACCAGAATCATCCCGAAGGCGTTCAAAAAATAGGACGCAGCATTATAGCGGCATCACTTTTGTGAGTCGAGAACGGTTATTGCACGCTGTTGCGGCCTTTTTCACAATTCACGGCTAATTTTTGTCTGAGTTTTGGCCTTATCGAACAAAACTCAGACAAAATAAAACGGCCCGCAGGCCGTTTTCACATATTCTGTACGCAACATACTGGAAAAGTTCGCGCTGTTGCAAACCTCATTTATTACGCACTCAGTTATTACGCAATCGTACCCGCACCTCGACAGGGCGGTGACGCGAAGAGGGTATCCTGTAGACCTTCCCACTCTTTGAGGGTGTAGGTATGCAGGGCCAGCGCGTGTACCGTCGTGGCAAGCTCGGAGGTTAACGTACTGTAAATCATTCGATGGCGGTTAAGAAAACGTTCGCCTGCAAAGCGATCGCTTACCAGCACCACCTTGAAATGGCTTTCAGAACCGGCCGGAACATTGTGACGGTAGCTTTCATCAACAACTTCGAGGAACGCGGGTTCAAACGTTGCCCTTAATTTTGATTCTATTTGTTCGCGTATCATCATGAAAAGACTCCTCAGACAGCGTTCAGATGTAACCCATCCCTTTAAATATTAGCCGCTTTTACCGCTTCCATAACAAGAAAACAACAAATATTTAGCGTTCGTCTCGTTTTATCATTCAAAGGCATGAACCCACCGGAGAAATTCTCATTCAGGCCGCTTTTATGGGCGGCTAAACAGGATTTGTGAGCACAAAATGCACAAGGCGATGAATTTACATGCATTGCCGGGTTGCCCCGGCCGTTGGCAATGTTATGATGACGCGAATTACCCCTTTATAAGCTTAAGATTCACAGAGATCTCTTATATGTTAAAAAAAGTGCTTTTCCCGCTGGTCGCGCTGTTTATGCTGGCTGGCTGTGCTACGCCCCCTACGACTATTGATGTCTCCCCCAAAATTACCCTGCCGCAGCAGGATCCAAGCCTGATGGGCGTGACCGTGAGCATCAACGGTGCCGATCAGCGTCAGGATCAGGCGCTGGCAAAAGTAACTCGCGACAACCAGCTGGTGACCCTGACCGCCTCCCGCGACCTGCGTTTCCTGCTGCAGGAAGTGCTGGAGAAACAGATGACCGCTCGCGGCTACATGATTGGCCCGAACGGCGCGGTGAATCTGCAGATCATCGTGAGCCAGCTCTACGCTGACGTCTCCCAGGGCAACGTGCGCTACAACATCGCCACCAAAGCCGATATCGCGATCATCGCTACTGCCCCGAACGGCAACAAGATGACCAAAAACTACCGTGCGAACTACTCGGTTGAAGGTGCACTGCAGGCGTCGAATAAAAACATCGCCGACAGCGTGAACAGCGTGCTGACCGATACCATCGCTGACATGTCTCAGGACACCAGCATCCACGATTTCATCAAGCAGAACGCGCGTTAATTCTGCCCGCTGACCCGGTTCGCGCCGGGTCAGCCCATCTCCTATGTCCAATCGCTACCTACGCATCTTTCAGCAGCCTAAGTCAGCCATCCTACTGATCCTGGGTTTTGCCTCAGGCCTTCCCCTTGCCCTGACCTCCGGCACGCTTCAGGCGTGGATGACCGTCGAAAACATTGACCTGAAGACCATCGGCTTCTTTTCGCTGGTGGGCCAGGCCTACGTGTTTAAGTTTTTATGGTCGCCGGTAATGGACCGCTATACGCCGCCGTTCTTTGGCCGTCGTCGCGGCTGGCTGCTGACTACCCAGATCCTGCTGCTGATCGCTATTGCAGGGATGGGCTTCCTTGAGCCCACCTCGCAGCTGCGCTGGATGGCGGGGCTGGCGGTTATCATCGCCTTCTGCTCCGCCTCGCAGGATATTGTGTTCGATGCCTGGAAGACGGACGTGCTGCCTGCCGAAGAGCGTGGCGCAGGGGCAGCCATCAGCGTGCTGGGCTACCGCCTCGGCATGCTGGTCTCCGGTGGGCTGGCGCTGTGGCTGGCGGACCGCTGGCTTGGCTGGCAGGGAATGTACTGGCTGATGGCGGCGCTGATGCTGCCCTGCATTATTGCTACCCTGCTGGCTCCCGAGCCGGATGATGCCGTGCCGGTACCGAAATCGCTGGAGCAGGCCGTAGTTGCCCCGCTGCGTGACTTCTTCGGGCGTAACAACGCCTGGCTGATCCTGCTGCTTATCGTCCTTTATAAGCTGGGTGACGCTTTCGCCATGAGCCTGACCACCACCTTTCTGATCCGCGGTGTGGGGTTTGACGCAGGCGACGTCGGCGTGGTGAATAAGACGCTCGGGCTGATCGCAACCATTCTCGGGGCGCTGTACGGCGGCGTGCTGATGCAGCGCCTGACGCTGTTCCGCGCCCTGCTGATCTTTGGCATCCTGCAGGGAGCCTCAAACGCGGGCTACTGGCTGCTGTCGGTAACGGATAAGCATCTCTACAGTATGGCGGCGGCGGTATTCTTTGAGAACCTGTGCGGCGGGATGGGGACGGCCGCGTTTGTTGCCCTGCTGATGACCCTGTGCAACAAGTCGTTTTCCGCCACCCAGTTCGCCTTGCTCTCTGCTCTCTCGGCCATCGGGCGCGTTTACGTTGGCCCTATCGCCGGCTGGTTTGTCGAGAGCTGGGGCTGGTCGACGTTTTATCTCTTCTCGGTGATCGCCGCCGTGCCGGGGCTGCTCCTGCTGCTGGTATGTAAAGAGACGCTGGCCTATACCCAGCGCACCGACGGCTTTCTTCCCCGCACCCGCTATGCCGGTGCCTACCAGCTGGCGCTCCGCACGCTGGCCGTGGGCTGCGTGCTGCTGGCGGTTTGGCTGGGGGTCATTGCGCTTAACGCCCTCGGTGTGACCTCATGGGCTTTCGCCGGGCTGCTGTTAGAGATCGGCGCACTGCTGGCCGTAGGCGGCATTCTCTACGGCGGGCTGCTGGACTACCTCTCCCTGCGCAAAACCGCGCAGGAAAAATAACCCGTTAGTTACTACAGGTAATAATCGCGCAAAATAATTAAAATATTTAATTTCAGCATATATTTGTTTAATTCTGGCTTCATCTCTCTTTTTGTTTAATTATTTTGTGCGGTATACATTTACGACTACGCTTTAATGATTCAGCATGGTTATCAAATTAAGCTTCGTGCAATGTTTGATAATTGCTGAATTAATGTTAACTAAATGTTCACAAAATGGATTGGTTATACCATTTCTCCTGGTCTATAAGTATTAGGCCCGGTTTTGGTTATAACCTTGGGGCCGAACGCGGCGATTGCGAGATTTTACAGATTGTTGCCTTCTGTGTGACATACGCGGCAGAACCCAGTAACACCCTACTGACAGCGCGCCACGCATGTTTACAGTAATGTAACCTTCCCGTAAAATGCCCGCACACTTTAAGCGCCACCAGACCCCCGTGGAATTGAGGTCGTTAAATGAGACTCAGGAAATACAATAAAATTTTGGGAATGTTGTCATTAATCACAGGCGCGGCGTTACTGAGCGGCTGTGATTCTGCACTTCTCGATCCCAAAGGACAGATTGGACTGGAACAACGTTCATTGATACTGACGGCGCTTGGCCTGATGTTGATTGTCGTTATCCCCGCCATCGTGATGGCTATCGGTTTTGCCTGGAAGTACCGGGCGTCGAACAAGGAAGCCAAATACAGCCCCAACTGGTCGCACTCGAACAAAGTTGAAGCTGTGGTTTGGACGATTCCCATCCTTATCATCATTTTCCTTGCGGTACTGACATGGAAAACCACGCATGCGCTCGAACCCAGCCGTCCGCTGGTGCACGATGCGAAGCCGGTGACCATCGAAGTCATTGCAATGGACTGGAAGTGGTTCTTTATTTACCCGGAGCAGGGCATCGCAACGGTCAATGAGATTGCGTTCCCGGCGAATACGCCTGTGGAATTCAAAATCACATCGAACTCGGTGATGAACTCCTTCTTCATTCCGCGACTGGGTAGCCAGATCTACGCGATGGCCGGGATGCAGACCAAGCTGCACCTGATCGCCAACGAAGCCGGCACCTACGATGGTATTTCTGCTAACTACAGTGGTGCTGGTTTCTCCGGCATGAAGTTCAAAGCCATCGCAACACCGGATGCCGCGACCTTCAACCAGTGGGTAGCGCAAGCGAAGCAGTCGCCGAAAGTCATGAATGACATGGACGCGTACAACAAGCTGGCAGCACCTAGCGAATACAATAAAGTCGAATACTTCTCCAGTGTTAAACCTAACCTGTTTGTTGATGTGATTAACAAATTTATGGGACCTGGGAAGAGCATGGACGTGACTCAGGCTGAAGGCGAACAGAACTCGCACAAAGGCATGGAAGGCATGAACATGAATCACGCGGAAACCTCTCACTAAGGGGCCGAGGAATAATACGATGTTCGGAAAACTTACACTGGATGCAGTGCCGTACCATGAACCGATTATCATGGTTACGGTGGCAGCAATTCTCGTCGGGGGACTGGCGTTAGTTGCAGCACTCACTTATTTCGGTAAGTGGTCATATCTGTGGCACGAGTGGCTCACCTCCGTGGACCACAAACGTCTGGGGATTATGTATATCCTCGTTGCTATCGTGATGCTGGTGCGTGGCTTTGCCGACGCCATCATGATGCGTACCCAGCAGCTGCTGGTCTCGTCAGGCGAAGCCGGGTTCCTGCCACCGCACCACTACGATCAGATCTTTACCGCCCACGGCGTTATCATGATCTTCTTCGTGGCGATGCCGTTCGTGGTAGGCCTGATGAACCTGGTGGTGCCGCTGCAAATCGGCGCCCGTGACGTTGCCTTCCCATTCCTGAACAACCTGAGCTTCTGGTTCACCGTTGTCGGCGTGGTGCTGGTTAACATCTCGCTGGGCGTGGGCGAATTTGCTCAGACCGGCTGGGTCGCTTATCCACCGCTCTCGGGCATTGAGTACAGCCCCGGCGTAGGCGTTGACTACTGGATCTGGAGTCTTCAGCTCTCCGGTATTGGTACAACCCTGACCGGTATTAACTTCTTTGTGACCATTCTGCGCATGCGTGCCCCTGGCATGACCATGTTCAAAATGCCGGTATTTACCTGGGCGTCACTCTGTACTAACGTGCTGATTATCGTCTCGTTCCCTATCCTGACGGTAACCATCGCGCTGCTGACGCTTGACCGTTATCTGGGCACCCATTTCTTTACCAACGATATGGGCGGCAACATGATGATGTACATCAACCTGATTTGGGCCTGGGGCCATCCGGAAGTGTACATACTCGTTCTGCCAGTGTTCGGTGTGTTCTCAGAAGTTGTGGCAACGTTCTCTAAAAAGCGTCTGTTTGGCTACACCTCCCTGGTATGGGCGACCATCGCGATTACCGTTCTGTCGTTTATCGTATGGCTGCACCACTTCTTTACCATGGGCAGCGGCGCGAACGTTAACGCCTTCTTCGGTATCACCACGATGATTATCGCCATCCCGACCGGGGTGAAGATCTTCAACTGGCTGTTTACCATGTACCAGGGTCGTATCGTGTTCCACTCTGCAATGCTGTGGAGCATCGGCTTTATCATCACCTTCTCTATCGGTGGGATGACCGGGGTACTGCTGGCGGTGCCGGGCGCGGACTTTGTTCTGCACAACAGCCTGTTCCTGATTGCGCACTTCCATAACGTTATCATCGGTGGTGTGGTATTCGGTTGCTTCGCGGGCCTGACCTACTGGTGGCCGAAAGCCTTTGGTTACACCATGAACGAGACCTGGGGCAAACGCGCCTTCTGGTTCTGGATCATTGGCTTCTTCGTGACCTTTATGCCGCTGTACGCCATGGGCTTCATGGGTATGACGCGTCGTGTGAGCCAGAACATCGATCCGATGTTCCAGCCGCTGATGATTGTGGCTGAGATCGGTGCGCTGCTGATTGCGCTCGGTATCTTCTCCATCATCATGCAGATCTACACCTCCGTGCGCGATCGTGACCTGAACCGCGACCTGACGGGTGATCCGTGGGGCGCGCGTACGCTGGAGTGGTCAACGTCTTCTCCGCCGCCGTTCTATAACTTTGCCGTTGTGCCGCACATTCATGAGCGTGATGCATTCTGGGAAATGAAAGACAAAGGCGAAGCGTACATCCAGCCGACGCACTATGAAGAGATTCATATGCCGAAAAACAGCGGCGCAGGTGTAATTATCTCTGCTTTCAGCCTTATCTTCGGCTTTGCCATGATCTGGCATATCTGGTGGATGGCGATCCTCGGCTTTGCCGGCATGATCGTGACCTGGATTGTGAAAAGCTTCGATGAGGACGTGGATTACTACGTACCGGTTGCCACCGTTGAAAAACTGGAAAACCAGCACTTCGACGAAATTAGCAAGGCAGGACTGAAAAATGTCAACTGAGACTCTAACTCACGCTAACGCTCATGCCCACGAGCATGAGCACCACCACGATACAGGGTCGAACAAAGTGTTCGGCTTCTGGATCTACCTGATGAGCGACTGCATTCTCTTTGCATGTCTGTTTGCTACCTATGCCGTTCTGGTGAACGGCACTGCAGGTGGTCCGAGCGGGAAGGATATTTTCGAACTGCCGTTTGTGCTGGTTGAAACTGCCCTGCTGCTGTTCAGCTCCATCACCTACGGCATGGCGATTATCGCCATGAACAACGGTCGTCAAAGCCAGGTTATCTCCTGGCTGGCGCTGACCTTCCTGTTCGGTGCGGGCTTTATCGGGATGGAGCTCTATGAGTTCCACCACCTGATTGCTGAGGGCTTCGGTCCGGATCGCAGCGGCTTCCTGTCAGGCTTCTTTGCCCTGGTCGGTACCCACGGTCTGCACGTGACCTCTGGTCTGGTGTGGATGGCGATTCTGATGTTCCAGGTTACCCGTCGCGGGCTGACCAGCACTAACCGCACCCGTCTGATGTGCCTGAGCATGTTCTGGCACTTCCTGGACGTGGTCTGGATCTGTGTGTTCTCTGTAGTTTACCTGATGGGGGCGATGTAATGAGTCATTCTACCGATCATAGCGGCGCCTCTCACGGCAGCGTAAAAACCTACATGACAGGATTTATCCTGTCGATCATCCTGACGGCTATTCCGTTCTGGATGGTGATGACCGGCTCCGCCTCGCACGCCACTATTCTTGGTGTCGTGCTGGTGACGGCGGTGGTACAGATTCTGGTTCACCTGGTGTGCTTCCTGCACATGAACACCTCTTCTGAAGAGCGTTGGAACCTGGTGGCCTTTGTCTTTACCGTGCTGATCATCGCCATTCTGGTGGTAGGCTCAATCTGGATTATGTGGAACCTGAATTACAACATGATGGTTCACTAAGAGCGGCGAGTATGATGTTTAAGCAATACCTGCAAGTAACGAAACCAGGCATCATTTTCGGCAACCTGATCTCCGTGATCGGGGGGTTCCTGCTGGCCTCTAAGGGCAGCATCGACTATCCCCTCTTCGCCTATACGTTGATTGGGGTGTCGCTGGTGGTGGCATCGGGTTGTGTATTTAACAACTACATCGACCGTGACATTGACCGTAAAATGGAGCGTACGAAGAACCGGGTGCTGGTCAAAGGCCTGATTTCCCCGAAAATTTCGCTGGTGTACGCCACCTTGTTGGGTATTGCTGGCTTTATGCTGCTGTGGTTTGGTGCTAACCCGCTGGCCTGCTGGCTGGGGGTAATGGGGTTCGTGGTGTATGTGGGCGTCTACAGCCTGTATATGAAACGCCACTCCGTCTACGGCACGCTGATTGGCTCTCTCTCCGGCGCTGCGCCGCCGGTGATTGGCTACTGC
>Ga0308161_1004357_pt1 | contig 13011 bp, 7 predicted proteins | sample PhyFR2_FD_201034 | JGI IMG/M metagenome (GOLD analysis project Ga0308161, IMG submission 201034) | Phyllosphere microbial communities from UC Gill Tract Community Farm, Albany, California, United States - DLSLF.R2 | ecosystem: Host-associated > Plants > Phyllosphere > Unclassified | place: USA...
CTCAGGACGCCAGCTGCATTCGCAGCACCTGAAATGGAGCGTCCATCCCGATGAGTACCCGATTCGACCCACCCGAGCGCGGCCCGCTCGGCGCTGACGTCGCCGCTGTCGTCACTGCCCCCATCGTTCCGCCCGCCAGCGAAAGCGCGGTGTCGTGGGGAGCCATCTTCGCTGGCGCCGCCGCCGCCGCTGCGCTCTCTCTCATCCTGCTGATCCTCGGCGTGGGCCTGGGGTTGTCGTCGGTGTCGCCCTGGTCGTTCGAAGGCGTCAGCAAGGAAACCTTCGGCTGGTCCAGCATCGCCTGGCTCACCTTCACCGCGCTGGCCGCTTCCGGCCTGGGTGGCTATCTGGCGGGTCGCCTGCGCACCAAGTGGACGCAGATCCACGGCGACGAAACCTACTTCCGCGACACCGCGCACGGCTTCGTGTCGTGGGCGGTGGCCACGCTGCTGACCGCGGGCCTGCTGACGTCGGCCATCGGTGGCGTGCTGGGTGCGGGCGCAAAGGTGGCCGGCGCCACTGCCGGTGCCGCTGCGTCCACCGTCGGCGTGGCTGCAGCCGGTGCCAGCGGCGCTGTGGCGGCTGCACCGGAAGGCGACCTCGACTATTGGGTGGATGCGCTGTTCCGCAGCACGACCCACGCAGGGCCGGCCGATCCCGCAGCGCCGCCGCCGGGCGCACCGATGGACCCGGATGCCGCGCCACCGCCGGCAGCGGGCGCCGGTCCGCGCGACGCGCGCATGGCCCCGCCGCCGCGACCGGCGCCGGGCAACGGTCCGATCGGCGATCGCCGCGAAGTGCGTGCCGAAGTGAACCACATCATCGTCAACAGCCTGCAGGGGGAAGGCCTGGATCCGGCCGATACCCAGTACCTGTCACAGCTGATCGCGCGCGAGACCGGGATGAGCCCGGCTGAAGCGCAGGCCCGCGTGACCGATGTGCAGACGCGCATGCGTGCAGCGCTGCAGAAGGCCAGGAATACCGCCAAGCAGGCTGCCGACGATGCGCGAAAGGCGACCGCCTATGCCGCGTTGTGGCTGTTCATCACCCTGCTGATCGGTGCGTTCTTCGCCAGCCTCAGCGCCACCTGGGGCGGCCGCCGCCGCGACCTGTAATCCACCCTTCCATGCAAGGAGACCTGCCATGAAGATGATTCTGCTCTGGTTGCTGGGCGTGCCGATTCCGCTGCTGATCCTGTACGCGATCTTCTTCTGATCGCGCACCACCGCGCCGTGTCATCAGGCCGCCGAAAGGCGGCCTGATGCCATCCCGCAGATCCACGCCACGCGTGGATGCCCCACAGTAGAGTCGAGCCATGCCCGACTCTACAAACGCAATGCAATGAGGTTTATTGCATTCAAGCAGTGAGGGAAATTGCATAACCCTCAAACATAGAGCGCCTTCAAAAATTCTCCTTAACGTTCAACGTTTTAGGAATGCTTGAATGGCCTGCATGGCAATGGATTTCTAACATTCTCTCCGTCGCCCGCACCCATCCCCGCGGGCGGCGCTTCCCTCCCTTTTCTCCTTGGGGAGGGGAGCTTTCAAATTCCCCCTTGTCCGAGAGAGACAACCATGCACGCCATTATCAAGAAGGCCGCGCTCGCTGCAGCGCTGGCTACTGCTTCGCTGTCCGCGCACGCGCTGGAAACCAAGATCACCGTCTACGCCGACGTCGACCCGACCCTGGCGCTGCTGCGCGACGATGGCACCCCGCTGCCGGACACCGTGCAGCTGACCCACGATCCGCTGCGTGGCCTGCTGCCGTCGACGCAGCAGGTGCGCATCCATTCCAATGACGAAACCGCGGACATCGAGGTGCGCCTCCGCCACGATCCGGTGCTGCTCAATGGCGCCACGCGCGTGCCGCTGGCCGTCAGCCTGAATACCGACGCGCTGACCACTGCGGTCACCGAGTTCAAGGCGGCTGACCTGTTCAACGGCGCCAGCTCGACGCCGGGTGCCTCCATCTCGATGCCCCTGACCATCGCCCAGGCGGGTGCCGGTGGCCCGCTTACGGTCAACGGCCGCTACGAAGGCATGGTCTACATCGTCATGAACCAGAAGCCCTGATCCACGGCTTCCCGCGCCGGCCCGCACTCCGGGCCGGCCGCTACTCCAGCGGTACCCCCCATGACCCCACATGCCCCCGCCGTTACCCGGCTGGCGGTCGCGCTCGCCCTGGCACTGGCTGCTCCCTCGGTAGCGGCCCACGGCGTCCCCGCCGGCTTCGAGGATCTGGTCGAAGGCCAGACCGAACAACTCGACATCCAGCTGTTCGGCCGCTCGGCCGGGCTGTCGCCGGTGCGCGTGACGCTGGAGCACGTGCAGCTGGAAGATCCCGCGCGCGTACTGCAGGCGCTGGACCTGCCTGCCGAAGCACAGGCGGCGTTGCTGCCGGCGCTGTCGCAACCGTTGCCGCGCAACAGCCACCTGGCCTGCCGCTTTGGTGGCGCCACGGCCGGCTGCGGCTATCTCGATCCACCCGAAGACCCCAGCGCCGCGAGAGCGCTGTACGACGAAGGCGAGGGCGCCGTGCGCCTGTTCGTGGCGCGGCAGTGGATTCCCGGTGAACCGGCGGCTGAGCGTTACCACACGGTCACGGCCAATGCCGAGAACGCCTTCCTGCACCAGCAGACACTCAACGTCAGCGGCGGCCGCGACTACCAGGCGCTGTCCGCGCGCGGCGTGGGCACGCTGGGCCTGTTTGATCGCGGCCACCTGTCCGCCGACTGGTACTACACCCAGCAGCGCTACCGCAGCCGTGGCAGCAACGACGACTTCCAGTTCGACAACGTCTATTACCGCCATGACCTGGGCCAAGCGCATTACTTGCAGGCCGGGCGCATGGACCGCCGCAACCTGTCCAGCCCGCAGGGCGGCACCTTCAGTTTCAGCATGCTGCCGCTGGACCGTTTCCAGGGCGCACGCGTGGGCACCACCCAGGCCTATGTGGACACCGACGCGGCCGTGCAGGCCACGCCGCTGACCGTGCTGCTGGCGCGCGATGCACGCGTCGATGTGTTCGACGGTGAGCGCCTGCTGCAGACCTTCTACCTGCAGGCCGGCATCAACCAGATCGACACCCGCAATTTCCCCTTCGGCAACTACCTGGTGCGCATGCGCATCTACGAAGATGGTGTACTGGTGCGCACCGAGGAGGCACCGTTCGACAAGGGCGGCGACTGGACCAACAGCCAGTGGCAGTGGTTCGTGCAGGGCGGCCGACGCAATGAGCGCCGTAGCGACCGCTTTGATGGTGAAAGTGTGGCGATGGCCGGTGTGCGCGTGCCGCTGGGCCGCGATGCCGCCATGACTGCCGGCGCTGCCAACCTCGGCGGCCACAGTTATGGCGAGCTGCGCCTGGACCTGCGCCGCGTGCTGACCACCCAGGAAATGCGCGCCTCGCTCAGCGGCATGCGTGGAAGCGATGGCAGCAATGGTCAGCAGCACCAGCTGTCATACCGGCGCAAGGCGTCGTGGAATCTTTACCAGCAGCGCATGCGCGGCAAGGCCTGCCAGTTCGAGGCCGATGCACGCGACCAGCTGGGCTGCACCAACTCACTCAGCGGCTCGGTATCGCTGCCGCTGGCCGGCGGCAACGTCTACGTGGGCTACACCCGGCGCCAGACCTGGCGCACCGGCTGGCATCGGCCTGAATTCGAGCAGGACCCGTTGTTCGGGCTGGATCCCTTGCTGCCGCCCGGTCCGCTGGAGCCGCGCCGCGAGCCCGTGCTGAGCCGGACCTGGCAGGCCAGCTTCAGCCGCAGCCACCGCTGGCAGGACTTCAGCGTGTCCACGCGCGTGGGGCTATGGCAGCAGCGCAGCACCGACAGCGTGCGCGGCAGCAACGAGCGTGACCGTGGCATCTACTTCAACCTGAGCCTGACCCGCCTGCAGCGTAACCATGACAGCAGCGGCCAGCGCCGCTACGCGGTGGACGTGCGCCAGCCGCAGCGTCAGCGCCCGGCCATCGACTACAGCGTGGGCCAGAGCCTGCGCCAGGACCGGGACACGCACTATCGGGAGCTGAATGCCGAACTGCGCGCCAACAACACTGACCGTTACAGCGCGTCGCTGAGCGGCCAGCTGCAGAACGGCATCGGCAACACCGCCGCCAGCATCGCGCACTATCAGCAGCGCGGGCGTGGCGAGACCGGCTACAGCGGCAGCCACAGCTCCGGCTTCGCACTGGGCCGTCGTGGTTTCTTCTGGAGCGGTGCCAACGGTGCCGAGGCCGGCCTGGCCGTGCAGGTGGACGGTTTCGACGATGCCGACCTGCATGGCGTGGCCGCGGAATTGCAGGTGGGTGGGCTGCGCCGACAGCGTCTGCAGATCGGCGAGCGCCGGCTGCTGCCGCTGCAGGCCTATCAGTCGCAGCGCGCCGAAGTGCAGGACGCCAGCACGCTGGACAGCATCGCCGCGATCCGCGTGACCGGCGTGGGCGGTGCACGACCGATGTTCCTCACCCCCGGCAAGCTGATGCGCATGCCGGTGCCGATTGAAGTGACCTACACCTTCATCGGCAATGCCAAGGACCTTGCGGGGTCGCCGCTGGGCGGCGCCCGCATCCTCAATGCGCCGGTGCCCGGCACCAGCGCCAACGGCAGCTTCGTCGCCGATTTTCCGCGCCGCGAAACAACGCTGTACCTGCTGCAGGACGACCGCCTGCTGCATTGCCCGCTGCAGGTGCGTGAGCACCGCCAGGTGGTGCTGCTGGTCGGCGCCGTGCACTGCGAGCCGCTGGCCGTGGCCCAGCTGCCGCCCGAGATCCGCCAGCAGGCCCGCGTGACCCGCCTGCTGCAGGAACGCGCGTTGATCGCCGCCACGCCCCAGACCGCTGCTGCAGGAGGTACGCCATGAGCCGGCGTTGGATGTGTGTGTTGATGCTGGTGTGTGCGCTGGTGCTGGTGATGCCACGGGCGTGGGCGCAGTGGCCGCCGGAGACGCATCCGACGGACCAGAGCCGGGACATCGTGATGAGCTGGGATCGCTCGGCGGTGCCGGGTGATGTGGAGCTGTGGGCGCCGCGGACGGTGCTGGGGTTCAGTCACGATCTGGCGTTCAAGTATGGGCAGATCCATGTGGTTTGTGGGTCTGCTTCTGATAGTGAGTTTGGGCGATGCGCGACGGAAGGAGATTCATCGATAGTTAGCGGACCGTCCGAAATTGTCCTGCGGCTTGTGGAGAGCCGGACAGGCCTGCGCACGGAGCTTCGGGTGCTCGGGAGCCTTCAGAGAGTCCTGAGTGATTGGAGTTGTAACCCAGATTATTGGGACAGAAATCAGCGGGCGCTCCATGAAGCGTTCTATTACACCTGTGGTAGCGATCAGCCAATCGGTACAGGTTCCCAGCTCGTATTTCCATCATCCGAGCTGACGCGTCTCGTCGCTGGTCACTGGAGAGCCACAATGCGCCTAAAAATCAAGGCCGACCCCGCCGCAGCACCCGTCGCCACAGCCACCTTCAACTTCGACTTCACCGTCACCGACTACGACGCGATCTCGATCTACTTCCCGGGCTTCGACGGCATCGCACCGCTGGTCAACATGGACCTGCGCTACGACCCCATCCGCAAGATGGTCGGCGGCTACAAGGAAGTGGACATGTGCCTGTACGACGGCGTGGGCTCGCAGAGCGAGTTCCTCGGCGTCACCGTGCGCGACAGCGGTCCACGGCCACCACCAGGGCGTGACTATGCGGTCTGGCACGGGGATGGCGGCAGCGATGACACCCAGCGCCTGGACTACCAGGTTGGCCTGAAATACGGCGGAAACCTGCTGGCCATGAAACACGGCGAGGAACAGCTGCTGCGCGGCATCGACAGCGCGCAGCTGCGCCTGGTGATGCTGCCGGGCATCAATCAACCCGTGTACTGCGTGCCCACGCCGCTGGTGCTGGAAACGCCGCCTACGCCCATCGCCAGCAAGCGGCCCGGTCTCTACGACGGCGAGCTGACGGTAGAGCTGCGCGTGCCGACTGCCAAACCCTGATCCCCACGGAGCCTCATCATGAAGAAGCTGCTGTTCTGTCTGTTGCCGCTGAGCGCGCTGCTGGCCCCGCCGGCGCATGCCAACCTCTCCATCCATCCGATGCGCGCGGCCGTCGATGGCAAGCGCGGTACGCAGATCCGCGTCTACTCGCACTCCACCCAGCCGCAGTACGTGCAGGCACGCCTGTTGCGCATCGCGAATCCTGCGCAGGTTGGCGAGGAAGAGGTGGAAATGGAGGCGGCCGACGCCGCGGTCGCCATCACCCCTGGGAAGTTCGCACTCAGTGGCGGAGGCAATCGCCTGATCCGGGTGATTCCGCTACGCGGCGTGGAGAAGGAAGTGGCCTACCGCGTCTACTTCGAGGGTGTCAGGGGACCGGACGGGACTCTGCTCGAGGGTGACGAGCAGGCGGCACAGGCCAACGTCGGCGTCAGCCTGGTCTGGGGCGCGCTGGTGAACGTGCTGCCCACCAACGGCAGCGTGGATCTGCAACTGCAGGGCGACACCCTGCGCAACGTGGGGACCTTGCGGGTCGGCATCACCGGACTGGCCGAGTGCAGCGCCAGTGGTGCCTGTACCACCCACGACTTTGCCAAAAGCCTGTACCCGGACGCGGAGCTGAAGCTGCCGTTCCAGCCTCAGCCGGGCAACACCGTGCAGCTGCATTACCGCCTGTCCAAGGACGGCTACCGCGAGCACGTAACCACACTGGCGCCAAGCGCCTGATCGTTCCTGGCCCCGCGCTGTTCGCGGGGCCTCATTTTCGATGTCCTGTTAAGGAAAAGAGCATGAATCATATCTATCGTCGTATCTGGAGCAATGCAAAGCAGTGTTGGGTGGTCGTGGGCGAGCTGGTAGCAGCGCGTGGAAAGCCACGAAGCGCCTTGATTCATCGTCGCGGGACCGCACTGATTGTCTTCATCGCACTGGCCGGTGCGGCGGGCAGCGCGAATGCGGGTCTCGATGTCGGTTGTTCGGGTGACAACGGGAACATCCGGCATTGCATTCCATTCATAGGTTCGTGGGACCCTCGCATGTCGACAGGCTATGCTGACATGGGTTTGGATGTGACGAACTCGATGGCGATCGGTGCGGGGTCCAGAATGTACGGAAGTTACTCGTTCGCGTTCGGTCAAGGTGCGCGAGTCGAGAAGCGTAACAGTGTCGCGTTCGGCTACCACTCTACAACCTCCGACGTCGACAGCGTCGCCATCGGCTATATGTCGCGTACTGGCGCAAATGGTGGTCACAGCATTGCCATCGGGACGAGAGCGTTTGCCGATTACATTGGCGCAACCGCTTTGGGGAACAGCTCAACGGCTCGCGCCGAGAATGCTGTCGCCCTTGGAAGCGGCGCCTCGGCCACCGCATCGAATGCGGTGGCCATTGGTGCCAACTCGGTAGCCAACGGAAGCAACACAGTATCGGTGGGAAGCAACAGCATTAAACGAAGGATCGTGAATGTCGCATCAGGCAACATTTCCTACGGTAGTGCGGACGCGGTCACCGGTGGTCAGCTGTATGAAACCAATCAGAATGTAGCATCGGCGCGAAGCACAGCGGATTCGGCTTACTCGACCGCCAGGGCGGCCAGGACTGTTGCCGATACGGCGAAGTCCAATGCGGACAATGCCTTGTCGAAAGCCAATGTGCTTTCCGGCCTCCTGAGCCAGACGTCTGCCTCGGGGAACGTTCGCCTAGGTGCAAGTAACAGCGGAACCGTGCTGGACGTCCGCAACAGCGCCAGCGCCAATCGCAGGATCACGGGCGTGGCGGATGCCACGCTAAGCACGACGAGTACGGATGCTGTGTCTGGCAAGCAGCTCAATGCCACCAACACCAATGTAACGGCCGCACGGTCCGTCGCCGACTCCGCCAAGTCCAATGCCGACAGTGCGCTGGCAAAGGTCAATACGCTCTCCGGCCTTCTGAGCCAGACGTCTGCTTCGGGAAATATCCGTATAGGCGCAAGCAACAGCGGCACCGCACTGGACGTCCGCAACAGTGCCAGCGCCAATCGCAAGATCACGGGCGTGGCGGATGCCACGCTGAGTACGTCCAGCACCGATGCTGTGTCAGGCAAGCAGTTGAATGCCACCAACACCAAGCTGGCAGATGCACAGCGCGTCGCAGACGCGGCAGCCGCGCGCCTGAACGCATCCGCCCCGGCTATCGGGCTGGCGGCAGAGGCGGAAGGGAGCGGAAGCACCGCCAGCGTAGCGATGGGGCGCTCGGCGAAGGCCTACAACACCAACAGCATCGCAGTTGGTGCAGATGCTCGGGCCGGTGTCGACGCCAACGGCGACAAGAGCGCTGCCACCGGTGCAGTTGCTCTCGGTGCTGCAACGCGCGGTGGCAATGGCGCGGTGGCGGCAGGCCTGCGTGCTTCGGCGGTGGGTGATCGCGCCGTGGCCGTAGGCAATGATGCGACGGCCGCGGCGACCCATGCCGCCGCGCTGGGCTACAAGGCAGATGCGAGCGGCAATCAGGCCGTCGCCATTGGCCGGGAGGCCGCCGCATCGGCCTTGTATTCGACGGCGCTTGGCAATCTTGCAAAGGCGGGTGCCGAAAGTGCCGTTGCGTTGGGCGACCGCGCCCTGGCATCGCACACGGGAAGTGTCGCTCTGGGCAACGGCTCCCAGACCACCGGCATCAATCAGGTCTCGGTCGGCAGCTCCAGTATCAAGCGCAAGATCGTCAACCTTGCGGATGGCGCTGTCAGCAGCAGCAGTACCGAGGCCATTACGGGCAAGCAGTTGAATGAAACCAACGGCCGGGTAACGACTGCACAGAATGCTGCGAACGGCGCGCAGGCAACGGCCAATGCCGCACAGGTTGATGCCACCAAGGCCTTGGCTGAAGCTACCGTATTGGGTGGGCTCGTCGGGCAGGTTTCGGCCACGGGGATTGTCCGCCTGGGTGAGCAGAACCGCGGCACGACGTTGGACGTGCGCAACAGTGCCAATGTCAATCGGAAGATCAGTGGTGTAGCGGACGCGATATTGAGCGCCAGCAGCGCCGAAGCAGTCTCTGGGAAGCAGTTGTATTCAAGCAATTCACGGATCTCAGTTCTGGAAGGGGTTAGTCAGTTCCTGAGTATTGGCGTGGCGCCCATCAGTGAGCCTGCTGCAGCGGGGGCAGGAGGGGTCGCTATCGGTAACTCAGCCAAGACAGGTTCTGAAAGTGGAACTGCGGTTGGTACTCGAGCCAGGGCAATGGGCAGGAGTTCGACTGCGATTGGTAGAGGGGCAACCGTTTTTGAGCAATCCGAGAGTGGCTTTGCAATGGGGGCCGGTGCTGAGGTGGGGGCAGCGGGCGGTGGAGCAGATGGCGGTGTTGCTATTGGTGCGGGCGCAAAGATCGGGAGTGGAGCCCATGGCTCGCTGGCACTCGGAAGCAGCGCTCAGGCAAATGAAGCCGGAGTTGCATCGTTCGGAAACAGTGGTATGCAGCGCCGCCTTGTAAACATCGCCCGAGGCACCGCCGACCACAACGCCACCACCGTCTCTCAGCTCAAGGATTCGCTCGCCACCCTCGGCGGCAGTGCGGGTATGGACGCCAGCGGCAACATCATCGCCCCGACCTACAAGGTGCAGGGTGGAACTCAGAGCACCGTTGAGGGCGCGCTGATGGCGCTCGATGGCGCTGTCATCACCGCAGACCGTCGCGCGGACAAGGTGGAAGGCCAGCTCAGCTCGATCTTCCAGGACTCACCTTCGGCCCGTGCCGACGGCATGAACCAGGTCGCGCTGAATGGCGTGAATGGCATGGTGCTGACCAACCTGGCTGACGGCCGAGTGGCGGCGGGAAGCCGTGATGCCGTAACCGGCAGTCAGTTGTACGCCGCCGAGCAGAAGATCTCGCAGAATCGGAACGATCTGGAGGCGATGCGCAAGGAGCGGGAGATGGGCGAGCAGGCCATCCGTGGATTGGATGCGAGCGTCATCGACTACGGCGGTGCGCGTTTGACTGGTGTGGCTGAGGCAGGGCTGTCGGCTGATAGCTCGGATGTTGTGCGCGGTAGTCAGCTCTATGAGACCAACAGCCGTGTTTCGGCCATGGAAGGAATCAGCCAGTATGTCAGTGTGGGTACGGCTCCTGAGCATGGCAGTGCTCAGGCTGGTCCGGTTGGTCTCGCCATTGGAAACTTGGCAAAGACGGGCATTGAGGGTGGCACTGCAATTGGAACTTTCGCCGAGGCAATGGGCAAAAACTCAATTGCCATCGGACGGGCGTCCACTGTCTTCCAAGGCTCAGATTCCAGCTTCGCCGTCGGGACTGGAGCTGAGGTTGGTAGGGGCGGCGAGCCCGGTGCAATCGGAGCCATTGCTTTTGGTGCTGGTTCCAGAGTCGATTCCGGGGCCGATGGTTCTATCGCGCTCGGAAGCGGCTCTTATGCAGCCGAGGCGGGGGTTGTGTCGTTTGGTAGTGTTGGTACGAAGCGCCGCCTCGTAAACATCGCCAACGGCAACGCCAACCACAACGCCGCCACCGTCGGCCAGCTGCGTGGCGCACTGTCCGCCCTCGGCGGAGAAGTCGATACCAATGGCAACATCGTCGGCCCCAGCTTCAACGTGCAGGGCCAGTCCCGATCCACGCTCAATGGTGCATTGGAAGCGCTCGACGGCGCAGTCGTCAGCACCACCTCGCGGGTGAACCAGGTCGAATCCCAGCTCCGCTCCGTGTTCCAGGAAAGCCCCTCGGTCCGCGCAGATGGTACCCATCAGCTCACACTGGCCGGTGCCAACGGCATGGTCATCTCCAACGTGGCCAACGGCCTGATCGCGGCCGGCAGCCGCGATGCGGTCAACGGTGGCCAGCTGCATTCGATGCAGCAGCAGATCAACGGCCGCATGGATGGGCTGGAGCAGCGCATCGACGGTCAGCCGCAGGCCCGCGCCATGGCGGCAGCATCCACGCCTTCGCCGTCCACCGAAGACATCGCGCCGGCACCGGAAACCAACGGCTCGCCGCAGATCGCCTCGACCGGTGAAGGTGACAAGCCCACGCCGCAGCCGAAGCCGAAGCAGGACAACACGCCCAAGCCGCAGGTCGATACCGCCGACCTGGAAAAGATGCTGGCCCGGGCCAACGAGTACACCGATGGTGCGATCAGCACCTTCGAACGCCGCCTGGACAAGATGGACAAGCGCTTCAACCGCATGGCGGCGATGAGCAGCGCACAGAGTGCGATGGCGATGAATACCGCCGGCCTGGCCACCTACAACCGCCTGGGTGCGGGCGTGGGTTACAGCGAGGGTGAGTCGGCGATGGCGGTGGGCTACCAGCGCGTGCTGAACGAGAAGGGTTCGGCCACCTTCAGCCTCAATGGTGCGTTCACCAACAGCGGTGAGCGCAGCATGGGCGTCGGCGTGGGCATCGGCTGGTAAGCCGTGCAGCCCCGGCGTGGTGCGCGTAATGAACCCCGCCGCGCCGGGGTCCTTGCCGAGGAGATGGCAATGTATCGATGGGTAAGCCGATTCATCAGCTACCGCACGTTCTATCTGTGGCGGGCGCGTTTTTACTACTACACCCGCAATCTGGATCGCTGGGTGCAGTTCACCTTGTTGTGCCTGGTGGGCATGGTGCTGGTGCTCTGGTACCACTGGCGGGTGGCGAGCGTGCCGCCACCGCGCGTGCATCCGGAGGCGGCCGCGGTGCGCGTGGAGAACATCACCCAGGAAGCGATCCACCGCATCGTGCTGGTGCGGCATGGCGGCCCGACACCGGGCGAGCCGTTCACCACGCCGGAAGACGTCCGCGCGGGAACGCTGCGCACCCTGCGGGTGCGACAACTGCTGGACAGTGAGAGGGTGTGGCAGCTGAAAGCCCACATGCTGGCCGACATGGCGGCGTACATCGAAGCCACGGGCAGCTGCTTCCCCTTCCCATGCTGGCAGGTGAGCCACCGGCTGGAGCTCATGCGTGCGGCGGAGGCGGAGAACGCGGCCATTAACCGGGGGCTGGAGCCGGTGCTGGAGGTGCCGTTGGACAGGATGCCCAACCTCAACGGCGGTGAGCGCGCGCGGATACAGACGGCGTGGTCGGACCCGTTCGGCGATGTCTACAACCAGACCTGGTTGCTGGGCGATCTGCAGAACATGCACGCGCGGATGATGATGGCGTACCCGCAGCGGGTGGGAGCACCGTGGCTGATGCGCCTGCTTGGCGATGAGACGGAGGAGCAGCACCATGATGTCTGGTAGGGCAGCGCGCCTTCTGTAGAGCCGAGCCATGCTCGGCTGCTCTTGGGCCAGGTGTCCGGATGCCTGATGCATCGTGCGGACCAACGGTCCGCACCCACCAGAAGAAGTAAGCAGGCAGCGCGCCTTCTGTAGAGCCGAGCCATGCTCGGCTGCTCTTGGGCCAGGTGTCCGGATGCCCGATGCATCGCGCGGACCAACGGTCCGCACCCACCAGAAGAAGTGAGCAGGCAGCGCGCCTTCTGTAGAGCCGAGCCATGCTCGGCTGCTCTTGGGCCAGGTGTCCGGATGCCTGATGCACAGTGCGGACCAACGGTCCGCACCTACCAGAAGAAGGAAGCAGGCAGCGCGTCTTCTGTAGAGCCGAGCCATGCTCGGCTGCTCTTGGACCAGGTGTCCGCACGCCTGATGCACGATGCGGACCAACGGTCCGCACCCACCAAGGCCGGAGCTACCGCTACCCGCCGATATACGCGGTGATCTCCGCCTCGGCCAGCAGCTGCCGCAACTGTGCGACAGACGCGCGTCGCATCGGCTTCTCGTCCACCGGCGACAAGGGCGCCTGGCGCAGGGCGTCATACGGCAGCACGGCCAGGTCGAAGGTCAGCTCTTCGGCGCTGAACACCCACACCGGCACGTCCAGGCTCCGTTCGCGGTCCATCCGCAGTCGGCGCGTCCGCGATTCGGCGGGAATGCCGTGCTCGTCCAGGAAGCGGTGCACGGCTTCCGGGTCGTCACTGTGCAGGTGCAGCTGTACGGGGCTGTTGGCATCGGCGGTGCCCTCCAGCACCGGGCCGGCCAGGCGCGGTGCGAAG
>Ga0308161_1004359_pt1 | contig 13009 bp, 8 predicted proteins | sample PhyFR2_FD_201034 | JGI IMG/M metagenome (GOLD analysis project Ga0308161, IMG submission 201034) | Phyllosphere microbial communities from UC Gill Tract Community Farm, Albany, California, United States - DLSLF.R2 | ecosystem: Host-associated > Plants > Phyllosphere > Unclassified | place: USA...
AAATCGGTAGACGCAGTTGATTCAAAATCAACCGCCGCGAGGCGTGCCGGTTCGATTCCGGCCTTCGGCACCATCGGAACATCAATAGACGTCAACGGACGTCTTTTTTTGTGCCTGAAATCCAGTGCCCGCAAGGCTTTCCTCGCTTTTTCACTCAACCTAAGTCAACCTGATTCAATCTACATCAACTGACTGATGCGGGTACAACTGCGGGTATTTCCCGGTTCGATAATGTTTGTACCCACACAGAACCCTTGAAAGGATATTCATCATGGCTCTGAGTGATGTGAAGGTTCGTTCGGCTAAGCCTGAAGCAAAAGCCTATAAACTTACTGACGGCGACGGTATGGTTTTGCTGGTTCATCCTAACGGCTCCAAATACTGGCGGCTACGTTATCGCTTCGGTGGTAAAGAGAAGATGCTGGCGTTGGGAAAATATCCCGAAGTCTCGCTGGCGGATGCCAGGGCACGCAGAGATGAAGCGCGTAAGCTATTAGCGAATGGCGTCGATCCCAGTGAGAACAAGAAAGCCGTAAAGGTAGAGCAGGAGCGAGAGGCGATAACGTTTGAAGTGGTAGCCAGAGAGTGGCATGCCAGCAATCAGAAGTGGTCTGCATCGCATAGCGCTCGTGTATTGAAAAGCCTCGAAGATAATCTCTTTGCTGCCATCGGTAAGCGGAATATTGCTGAATTGAAGACGCGGGATCTGCTTGTCCCTATCAAAGCGGTGGAGTCATCCGGGCGTCTTGAAGTCGCCGCCCGTTTACAGCAGCGCACTACCGCAATTATGCGTTTTGCTGTGCAGAGCGGCTTAATCGATTACAACCCAGCACAAGAGATTGCCGGTGCAGTTGCTACGGCAAAAAGACAGCACCGTGCTGCTCTGGAACTTAACCGCATTCCTGAATTGCTTTACCGCATCGATCACTACTCTGGCAGGCCTTTAACCCGGTTGGCAGTGGAACTCACGTTGTTGGTTTTCATCCGTTCAAGCGAGCTGCGTTTTGCCCGTTGGACAGAAGTGGATTTTGAAACGGCTATGTGGACGATCCCTGGTGAGCGTGAACCGCTGGAAGGTGTAAAGCATTCTCAGCGTGGTTCGAAGATGCGAACTCCCCATCTTGTTCCCTTGTCACGACAAGCCTTAGCCATTCTGGAAAAGATCAAAAGCATGAATGGGAACCGAGAGCTGATTTTCGTGGGCGATCACAATCCGCGTAAGCCGATGAGTGAGAATACGGTTAACAAGGCTCTACGAGTGATGGGTTATGACACGAAAACGGAAGTATGTGGACATGGCTTCAGGACCATGGCGTGTAGTTCTTTGATTGAATCGGGATTGTGGTCGAGGGATGCAGTAGAGCGACAGATGAGCCACCAGGAGCGTAGTTCTGTACGGGCGGCTTACATCCATAAGGCGGAGCATCTGGGGGAGAGGAGGCTAATGTTGCAGTGGTGGGCTGATTATCTGGATGCTAATCGGGAGAAGGGGGTTAGTCCGTTTAATTTTAGGAAGCAACACGTTGATTAATCGGTCTCAAATGGAAAAGGTGGTTTTACTTCTTAGACTTAACCCCATATCAGTAGACAGATTCTGTCTTTACGAAGAGGTCTGGTAGAGGGGAGATCGTCTTCGATGTAGATATGTGTTTGCCGTGTCCTACTGGCTTGATAAACTACACTCTGTAGTAAGATGAGGTAAAAAATGGCCAGAGCTGACTTAGTGCTAAGTTTAGTTGAGACTGGGATGAAGGGTGACCTTCCGCGTTTCAAAATAACTGCAGAAGCGATCGCTGCAGAAGCAACAGCACGTCATCAATATCAGCTTGCTGATAAGCTGAAAAATATTCTTACCAGTACAGGCTCTGGTGAGGAGCGCCGTTATACCTACGATTCTGATCTCCAGAATGCTTTTTATGAAATCCAACCGCGTAAGATTTTGGATGATTTGATCATTCCTGAAACCGTGACTACGCAGTTTATGGAGCTGATAGAAGAGCATGCGCGTCGCGATCTGTTGCGGTCGTATAATCTGGAACCGCGCCATAAACTATTGTTGTCTGGGCCTCCAGGAAACGGTAAAACTTCAATTGCTGAAGCGCTGGCCAACCATCTCTCGCTGCCTTTCTTTACGGTTAAGTACGAAGGAATAATTAACCGCTATCTTGGAGAAACAGCGCAGCATATAGACAAGTTATTTGAATTTGTTAAAACTCAGCGCTGCGTTCTATTTTTTGACGAATTTGACGCCATAGGTAAAGAGCGCGAAGATGTCAATGACAACGGGGAAATGAAGCGTGTAGTAAATTCCCTGCTTAAACATATTGACCTATTACCTAGCCATGTTGTGTTTGTGGGGGCAACGAACCATGAAGCAATGCTCGATAAGGCCATCTGGCGCAGATTTCAGTTACAGATAACTTTGCCTTCTCCAACACAGAGTATGGCGACGAAATGGTTCGAAGAGTTTGAAAAACGCGTGGGTCATTCTCTCGGCCTTGCACCTTCGACACTTGCCAGAAAGCTGTCTGGCCTTAGTTTCGCTGAGTTAGAAGAATTTGCTCTCGATGTGCAACGTAAATACGTGCTTGGTCTCCCCGCAAGCGAAAAAAAACTGAAGGAAATTTCCGCTCACTGCCTTAAGCACTGGTCGGAGCGATATCGGCAAAAAGATTAATGCACTAATAAGGAAAGTGAAATGGCGCAGAATCCTCTCTTAATATTCACCCCGCCAAAACCAGTTTTAAAGAGGGACGATCTGACGCCCAATCGTTCATCGATTCAGTTTCCGAATATAGATATTCAGGCTGCACGGGTTTTTCCAAAAGTCGAAAGGCTTGAGCGTAATTTTGCAGAATATATCGAGCTTGCTGAAACCGCTGATGGCTTTCTTCCTGAAAAAGTACTTGTGCTGGAAGTCGTCGGCGAAATAGAAGGCCTCGCTACCGCACTTACCCGAGTTAAGGGTTTTGAATATCTTTCCTCCGAATTACTCGAAAAATCCTTTGATAGTGAAGATTATTACACGTTAAGCAATGGAACCCGTAGACCTGCTTCCAGAAACGCTTATCTGACAATGAGCAGCCAGGCTGGGCTCAGTCGTCTCTTGGCACTGTGGCGTGAATACCAGAAAAATAGGAAAGTAGAATGGGGATTTGGTGCGCTGAAGGCCGTCTTTGACCGACTTACAGATATTCGTTTCTGGGATACCCGAGACAGGCTAGCTGCTACTTTCGTCTTAGAAGACTGGCAGGGACGTGTTGAGGATGCGAATGCTGGATATGATGATCCCGTTCCTTTCGAAATTGAGCTTTGGTATCGGTCGTCTCCTGAGGAGCAGTCTAAAGCGGAGTCACGTATAAGAGGTTTAATATCTCGTGCAGGTGGCACCATTATCGGTGGATGCAAGTATAAAGGTATCAGCTATCACGCACTTATCGGTAATCTCCCTGTCAGTAAGGTTCAGGAGATTCTCCAACATGGGGGCGAAGTTCTGGAACTGATGCGCTGTGACGATGTAATGTTTTTTAGGCCGCTAGGCCAGTGTGCTTTTCCAATCATTGAAGAAAATGCTCAGACTGTGGACGAAATATCGACGCTGGTCGGTCAGAATCTTCCCGATCCTTATGCGAGCCCAATTGTCGCTTTACTCGATGGCCTACCACTTGAAAACCACTCGGCTCTCAGAGGTAGGCTAGAAATTGACGATCCGGATGATTTCGAATCTCTTTACACCTCGCCGTCCTATCAGAATCACGGTACATCGATGGCATCTCTGATTGTCCATGGTGATCTTTCGAATCAGATCGAACCGCCTCTTTCAAGGCGTATTCATGTCAGACCAATCATGATTCCCGGGAGTATCAGTTTCGATGGTAGTGTGAAGGAGCAGATTCCTACTCAATATCTTCCCGCAGATCTGATCCATCGTGCCGTTGTCAGAATGAAAAAAGGAGAAAACGGTCAGCCACCCACATCTCCAGACGTCTCCATTATTAACCTATCAATTGGAGATCCTTGCCGTATGTACGATGCTCAGATGAGTCCATGGGCAAGAATGTTGGACTGGTTGTCTGTTGAATATCAGGTATTGTTCGTCGTTAGTGCAGGAAATTCGAGTATGCCTTTAATTCTGGATAATGTCGCTGGGGATGATTTCTCTAATCTTACCCCTACAGAACTGGAAGAGCATGCTCTTAAAGCAATCGCGGTTCAACGCCCATTGCGTCGTTTGCTTTCACCTGCTGAATCAATAAATGCGTTAACCGTCGGTGCATCGCATCATGATGGCTTTACTGGCAATATTCCACCAAGACATGTTGATGTATTTTCAACTCATGGAATGTTTTCACCAATTAATACCATTGCGTTAGGAAGGCGAAAGTCGATCAAACCTGAGGTGCATATGCCTGGGGGGCGTCAAACTTATGTGAATAAAACTAATACATCTCGCGATCCGGTCAGGCTTGATGTTTCCAAAACATTTCGTTTTGGGCCGGGACTGAAATCTGCTATGCCTGGCGCTGAGGGAGCACTTAATCAGTGTGGTTTCACGGCGGGCACAAGTAACGCAGCAGCGCTAGCGACCAGGAGACTTGCGATGCTGTATGACACGCTTCAGGAAATGAAGGCATTCGGATACAAGGAAGCACTTTCAAAAGCATCTGATGCCCTGATTTTAAAAGCAATGATGATCCATGGCGCTGAACATAATACTCTCTCGAGCAGAGTAATTAGTCGCCATCTGGATGTGAACGGCAGCAGAACATTTAAATCTGATCTTAATCAGTATCTAGGATTTGGCCAAGTAAACGAAAGTCGAATTCACTTTTGTGCCGACAATCAAGCTACACTCATTTATTCAAACGTTATCGAGGCTGAGACTGCCCAAGATTATTTTTTCCCACTCCCACCAAGTCTTGCCGCGAAAACTATTAATCGTCGCCTAGTAGTAACAGTAGTTTGGTTCTCGCCAGTGAATCATGGACATAAAGATTACCGCGGGGCTCAACTCTGGGCAAGTCCAGCTTATGGCGATATTAATCTTGATGAATTTGATTATTATCCTTCGCATCTGAAAAATGGCACGGTGTTTCACGACGTTCGCAAGGGAAATCGTGCTTCAGCCTTTACCGAGGGTGATCGGCTGGCTATCAGAATTAATTGTTACGGTCGAGCGGGTATTAAAAATCTCAAGATCCCTTATGTAGTTATTGCGACATTAGATACGCCAGGTACGGCGCTGCCAGTTTATGAGGAAGTTCGAGAAGCTCTACGTATTATGGCGAAACAGAATGCTTGATGTGATATTTAAAAAATGTATAAGCACTCATTCACAAGTTTGTGAATGAGTGCTTATTTATCAATAAAAAACATTATTGTGGCATTTAGTTAAATTGAGCTTCCGTCTCTACCAGACTCCCCCACAGACCACCTAGATGATAGGGCCTCGGCCTGCTGCAAAACAGTTTGCACCGCCATGTCCTGAAGGTCAGGTGGATATCCATATTTACGTAGGATACGCTTTACCAGCACTCTCATGCGCGCACGAGCTGAGTCACGACGCGCCCAGTCAACCGATACATTTGCTCGTAAGTTTATTAGTAGTTCATGAGCGATGATTCGAAGTTTGCCATCACCCATCAGTTGTACCGCATTTTCATTTTCAGCCAGAGCGTCGTAGAAGGCGATCTCTTCATCAGACAACCCCGATTCTTCGCCTCTTTGACGGGCGGCACGGATATCTTTTGCGAGGCGAATAAGTTCTTGCAATACTTCAGCCGTAGTGATGGCATTTGCATGATAGCGAGCTACAGCTTCTTCCAGACGTTCAGAGAAGGCCTTGGTTTGTACCACATTGGTTTTGCTACGTGAGCGAATTCCATCATTAAGCAGCTTGCGCAAAGCTTCCAGAGCAAGATTTTTTTTCTCCATCTGCTGAACTTCAGCTAGGAATTCATCCGAGAGTATGGAGATATCTGGGCTTTTAATACCCACAGCTCCCAAAATATCTACAATCTCGGTCGAAATTACTGCGCGGCTAACGATTTGCTGGATAGCCAACTCTCGTTCTTGTTGGGTAATACCCGAACCGGTGCTACTTTTGACTAATGCGGCGCGAATCGCTTGGAAGAAACCAACTTCTTCTCGGATTTCTCGAGCTTCATCAGAGGCTGAGGCCAAAGCGAAGGCTTTTGATAGTGCCAACACAGCATCTTGGTAACGGCGATGAGCATTTCTTTTTGCTTCTTTTGAATTCTCTTTTGCAGCAAGATTCTGTTGCAAATTGAGAATCCACTCGATAGCACCTGCCATCATTGCTAATCGTTGTTGTGGTGTTCCTGACATAGCAGAGGCATAGTCGAAACCATGGTACATGTCACGTACGATTTCGTACTTCTCTATCATTACAGCTATTGCCTGTGCTTCGTCAATTCCGGTATTGTCTTGGTCACTCTGAGAGTACCGTTGCAATGCTGATTTTAGATTTTGCGCAATACCGATATAATCAACGATTAGTCCAGCAGGCTTGTCACGAAACACTCGGTTTACGCGTGCGATAGCCTGCATCAGACCGTGTCCTTTCATTGGTTTATCCACATACATCGTGTGCATGCAGGGAGCGTCAAAACCAGTCAGCCACATATCGCGAACTATTACTAGCTTAAGTGGGTCTTTTGGATCTCGGGCACGCTTAGCAAGCAAATCACGACGTGTTTTATTGCCGATGTGTGGTTGCCAATTATGCGGATCGCTCGCAGAGCCAGTCATGACAATTTTCACACTGCCTGCATTATCATCATTGCTGTGCCAATCAGGACGTAACTTAATAAGCTCATCATACAAAGCAACACATATACGCCGGCTCATACAAACGACCATTGCTTTTCCTTCCAGAGCAGCGACACGATCTTCAAAATGGGCAACCATATCCTGCGCAACAAGTGCTAAGCGTTTATTGCTGCCCACCAGTGCTTCAACAGTTGTCCATTTTTGCTTGAAACGCTCTTGATCAATTTCGGAATCGTCCTCGGTCAGTTCGTTAACCTCGGTATCAATATTTGGTTTTTCATCTTCGTCAAGCTCAATACGAGCCAGGCGGGATTCGTAGTAAATAGGGACGGTAGCACCATCTTCTACTGCCCGGCTAATATCATAAACATCTATATAATGACCAAACACTGCCGGAGTATTTATGTCATCAGCCTCTATTGGTGTACCAGTAAAGCCAATAAATGATGCATTGGGTAACGCATCGCGCATGTATTTAGCGAAGCCATAAGAGATTTCACCGGTCTTTGTATCGACTTTTGCTCTAAATCCATACTGACTGCGGTGAGCTTCATCGGCTATAACTACTACATTACGCCGTGTAGTGAGTGGTTCAGCGATCTCACCAAATTTTTGCAATGTAGTGAAAATCACGCCGCCGGATGCACGATTTAAGAGTTTTTGTAAGTCTTCGCGGCTATTGGCTTGAACTGGTGTTTGCCTAATAAGATCACGGCACATTGAAAAGGTAGCAAACAACTGATCGTCTAAGTCATTTCTATCAGTAAGCACTATCAATGTTGGGTTTGCCATTGCAGGATGCTTGACCAACTGACCAGCATAGAAAGCCATTAGCAGACTTTTTCCAGAGCCTTGCGTGTGCCATATAACGCCAGCACGTTTATCCCCTTGGGACTGTAGATTAACTAAACTTTGGCTATCTGCAGCGCCTTCCCTAGAGGCACGAATAGTAGAATCAACAGCACGATTTACTGCATGAAATTGATGATAACCGGCGATGATTTTTGAGAGTCCTGAGCTAGTTTCACCAAATACCGTGAAGTAATATAAAAGTTCAAGCAGTCGCTTATGTTCAAAAACACCCTCTATTAATGTAGCAAGCTCTGGCAAACCTTTTGGAGTCACATTCTTACCATCAGTTGTCCGCCATGGCATAAACCTTTCAAGATTGGCAGATAGCGATCCTACTCGTGCAGTAACACCGTCAGATATGACTAACAATGCATTAGTGTTAAACAGCTCAGGGATTTGATTTTTGTAGGTTTGGAGCTGGTTAAACGCACCCGCTAAATTAGCTGTAGCACTACCCGGGGCTTTTAACTCAACTACTGCAAGTGGCAAACCATTAACGAACACAACTACATCTGGCCGTCGTTTATAATTACCAGCAATAACTACAAACTGACTAACTGCCAACCAGTCATTATGCTCAGGGAATTCAACATCAATAAGCTTAACCTTACCGGCGGTCAATGTTCCATCGTCAGCATAATACTCTACATCCACGCCTTCTATCATTAGCTTGTGAAGACGTCGGTTTTCTTCGAGTAAGGAGGGAAGCTCCGTCTGCATTACTTTGCGTATGGCATCCTGTCTGGCCTCATCTGGTAAGCTAGGATTGAGGCGAGAAACGGAGTCCACAAAACGTTTTTTAAGCACCACTTCATGGTGGTTCTCACGCTCAGGGTGATGCCCATCAGGACTAATATCTTCTTCTTGCTGGATATTGTAGCCAAGGGTAAGAAGCTGTTCGAGTAGTGCTTGCTCTACAGCAGCTTCAGATAGAAATGCCATTACTATTCTCCCTCTTTTTCCTCAAGTCCACTCACTGAGACTTGCACCCCACGAGCAGCATTCAATGCTTCAACGTAGGCATCACGATCTAGTTGATAGAGCAACCGGCTGACTTCAATGTTAATAGGCACTTCATCTCGGCCTGGCAGCAAAAAGCGCAGGATTGTGGTATCACCTTCACCTGTTTCTATAGTGAGTCCAACATGACTATCTATCAACGCATTATCTTCAGCAAAGCGCTCCCAAGGCTCTCGTGAACTGAGAGGGTCTAACTTTGTATCTAGGTAAGCCTTGTGTAAAAAGGCAACAATAGCATCAGCTGCTAGTACAGCGGTACGACGATGGTGAACTGCCAATCGTTCTAAATATGGATCTTTGCCATGGCTTACTGGGCCCGCTTTGTTTCGCAGATCGTTTAATGAGTGGGCTAGCTTGTGGTGGGTTGAAACCAATTTCTTGAACTGGTCATCTCGTATATCGCCAAGCTTCAATGCTCGAATAGCAGCAGTCAGCCAGTCCGATAATGATGGTGTTTCTTGCACTGGTTTTAGTGGAGTCTGCGGGGTATGAAAGTTTTGTACTATTACTTGACATATGTTTTCTACTATTGTCTTAGCACAATCAATGCAAGCATCGTTATCCTGTTCAAGGTTGCGTTCAAGCGCCTCAAATGTTTGCTGTAACATTGGCGCATCACGCCAATGTAAGCATGCTTCCCTAATTCCGGGGCACCAATCTAGAGTCATACATCTACCCCAACAATACTGTCAGTATCGGACACCCGCAGTTCCCCAGCAATGAGTTTGGGGAGCAGGGAACTACGAAGTTGATTAAGTGTTTCGATTGTTTGGGAGTTGGCCGTGATACTTTCGAACATCGGGACGATGATTTTAGAGAAAGCGTCCCAGACCCCATTGTTTAGAGGTGAGGCTAGCATGAATGAAGCTACGGAGTCAGCTTGAACCCTTTGACGACCAGATGTACCAGTCATACTTCGAATCGCTTGTGCACGAAAAGTATCATCGCGAGCGAGTAAATATCCAAATTCAGATGGCACGGGGGCTTTTGTACGCATCACAATATATTCAGTAGATCCCCAGCCTACTGAGTTATCTGGTAAACACTGAATAAATGCTGTCTTACCATTTTCTAGGCAAGGGGTGATTCGAGCAAGTAGTGTGTCGCCATTACGAAATCGCATACCGCTACCAAAAGGTCTAAGCACTGGATGTTTAGGCCAGTATCCTGTGGTTGGTAATGAAGCCATTTCAATATAGGGAGCTTCTGTTCCTTTACGTAGAGGCTCGCTAGGATTGAATTCAATTAGCTTATTTGCAGGTACGTGTTCCCACCCTTCAGGAATTAACCCCAGCTCAGATTCGACTAGACGGGAAGGGAAAAGATCGTATAGATCGGAAGGCAGACCAAGCAGAGATTGATTAGCCTGCCAGCGACCTTCCATTTTTGCTCGCACTGGTTCGAAGTCTACAAACCATGCTTTGAATAAGGTATGGGCCATTTCCTCCAGCGTTTTGTTCATTTGGAGATTTAATTCGATTTTATCGTCGATTGTGCTGAGAATATGAGAAATAGCGCGTTGTTCTGCAATTGGCGGCAGAGTTACCTCTACCTTTCGTAATTCACTCTGCTTGATACCAACTACTGTAGTTCCTGTACTTCGTCCAATCAGTTTCTCCTGCATTTGTGATGATTGCAGAAGGTACAACAGGTAATTGTTATCGAGAACTCCTTCCTTGCCACGCAACGTTACTATTCGTTGAGCTAAGGCAACGGGAAGATATTTGATTTGCGCTACTTCTCCCAGAGGCGCCTCAGTTGTCAGAACAATATCACCGACTTCGGGATAGCCACGCGTCATCCATGTAGCGTAATCGGCCTCTGCGATAAATTCATTTGGGAGTTCAATTCGGCCGGATTTTACTACCTTGGCAGTGATAAGTGGAACACCAGAACTAACTTTTTTGGGCGTTTTGCCCCTATAATCGATTAGAGCGTCCAGACATTCTTCAAGCGGACGTGTAATTAAATCACTCCCCATAGCCCAATCCTCTCAAATTTGCCTCGATTGCTTCATCTAGCTTAGCCGAAGTGGAACGCTGCTTGCGCCACTGCTTTGTTAGACGCGCCATTTTTTCGACAAAAGGTTCGGCATCTTCTTCCTGCTCTGCTGCACTTACGTAGCGTCCAGGGGTTAAAACATAATCGTGCTTGCGAATGTCGTTTAGTGAGATCGATTTGCAAAAACCAGCTACGTCTCTGTATTCACCAGCTTTGTATTCACCACGCCAGGCATGGTAGGTATCCGCAATACTCTTTATTTCCTCATCAGTAAGTTCACGCCTGGTTCTGTCAACCAACACGCCCATCTTCCGAGCATCAATAAAAAGCACATGACCGCGGCGATCACGTAGACCATTTTGGGGGTTCTTATTTCTAGCCAGAAACCACAAGCATGCGGGAATTTGCGTGGAGTAGAAAAGCTGTCCAGGTAAAGCAACCATGCAATCCACTATGTCAGCTTCAAGCATGTTTTTACGAATTTCACCCTCACCGGACTGACTGGAACTCATTGAGCCATTTGCCAGTACTACACCTGCTGTACCGTTTGGCGCAAGATGATGGAAGATATGTTGTAACCATGCGTAGTTGGCATTTCCCACTGGTGGAGCACCGAATTTCCAGCGTACATCTTCACGCAGACGATCTCCGCCCCAATCGGAAACGTTGAAGGGAGGATTAGCGAGAATGAAATTTGCTTTAAGATCGCGTAATTCGTCTTTGTGGAAACTGCCTTCATTATTCCATCGAATGTCGGAATCAATGCCCCGCACTGCTAGGTTCATCTTGGCTAAACGCCATGTAGTGTAATTTGACTCTTGCCCATAAATAGCAATGTCACCTATACGGCCTCCGTGCTCCTGCACAAATTTTTCCGATTGGACGAACATGCCGCCAGAACCACAGCAAGGATCGTAAATGCGACCAAAGTAGGGTTCAAGCATTTCTACAAGCACTCGCACAACCGAACGAGGAGTGTAAAACTCACCACCTCGCTTGCCTTCAGCACCTGCAAATTGGCCGAGGAAATACTCATACACGCGACCTAGAATATCTTTGGAGCGGCTACCCTCTTCGTTGAGGGCAATACCGGAGATAAGGTCGATAAGCTCTCCTAACATCACTTTATTCAAAGCTGGTCGTGAGTAGTCTTTAGGTAGCACACCTTTAAGCGATTCATTATCTGTCTCAATGGCACGCATCGCGTCATCAATTAGTGAACCGATAATGGGGAGCTTGGCGCTAGCCTGCAGGTGTGACCAACGTGACTCTTTCGGTACCCAGAATACATTATCGGCGAGATATTCGTCTTTATCCTCAGCGGCCAGAGCATCTTCATTCAACAGAGCTTGGCGCTTCGCTTCAAAGGCATCTGAGATGTATTTGAGGAAAATAAGTCCGAGAGCAACATGTTTGTAGTCCGATGGCTCCATGTTGCCGCGAAGTTTATCGGCGGTTTTGAAGAGCTCAGCCTCGAAGCCAAGGTCTCCGCCTTTACTAGTATTGTTTGAACCAGTCAGTGCCATCTTGTTCGTTCCTTTTACTTAATGCTTTCACCACTGGAGCTGAAATCTTGGGATTTTTCAACTCACACAAAGTTCGGAGGTTGCCACCGTGTATGCAGACAGCAAAATATTCGCTACGAACGTGGAATGAGAATATTCCTGTTGTGTTGATTTCAGTATGATGTAGTGAGGGTTTTGTCTAATAATATCACTGTATTGGCTTTGAATCTGCTGCTCATTTTTTTCTTGCTAGCTGAAGTCTGCCCCCTCGAAGGGCACATCAATATGAATTTAGTTTAAAATTATAACAAATATAACAATGGGTTATGTGATCCTGACCCGAAATCCTGCGCCATTCAGAAACAGAATGCCGGCATGATCTACACTCCCTGAACGAAGGTGGTGCCGATGAAAAAATCACGATTCACCGAAGAGCAGATTGTCTTTGCCCTGAAGCAGGCTGAACTGGGGACGTCCGTGCCGGAGGCCTGCCGTAAGCTGGGTATTTCCGATGCCACGTTCTATACATGGTGCAAGAAATACGGCGGGATTTCGCCTTCGGATCTGAAACACATGCGGCAACTTTAGGAAGAAAATCTCAGGTTGAAGAAGCTGGTTGCCGATCTGAGCCTCGACAAGGCCATGCTGCAGGATGTGCTGGCAAAAAAGACCTGACACTGGCGCGTCTGCGCGAATGGGGCCCGGGACCTGCAGGTACGCTACGGAGCCAGTGAGAGGCAGGTCTGTTTTGCGCTACGGGTCAGCCGCAGCTCTTTCCGCTACCGTTCTGTGGCAGCAGACGACAGTGCGCTGCGCCTCCGTATCAGGGAGATCACCGA
>Ga0308161_1004362_pt1 | contig 13005 bp, 11 predicted proteins | sample PhyFR2_FD_201034 | JGI IMG/M metagenome (GOLD analysis project Ga0308161, IMG submission 201034) | Phyllosphere microbial communities from UC Gill Tract Community Farm, Albany, California, United States - DLSLF.R2 | ecosystem: Host-associated > Plants > Phyllosphere > Unclassified | place: USA...
GTTGATCATCAATTGTATGAATATATATGTATATTGGTCCCTATCAACTGTCAAATAATTTAATCGTCGCTCCTATGGCTGGGGTCACTGACCGTCCATTTAGAACGCTCTGCAAGTATTTTGGCGCAGGCCATGCAGTTAGCGAGATGATGACTGCCGATAAGACTTTGCGAATGAGTAAGAAAAGCCTCTATCGTGCAAATTTTGATGGCGAACTCGCACCGATTTCTGCACAAATTGCAGGTTCTGATCCTGAGCAATTAGCAGAAGCTGCACGTTATCAAGTGGCCAATGGCGCACAAATTGTTGATATCAATATGGGATGTCCTGCTAAAAAAGTATGTAACAAACTTGCTGGTTCTGCACTATTACAAGATGAAGACTTGGTAGCGCGAATTCTAGATGCGGTGGTTGCCGCTGTTGATGTACCTGTTACTTTAAAAACTCGTTTAGGTTTTTTAAACGGGCACGAAAATATTTTAAGGGTAGCAAAAAGAGCAGAAGAATCGGGAATTGCTGCGCTGGCTTTACACGGTCGTACGCGTGAAGACATGTATTTAAATACAGCACGTTATGATTTGATAAAACATGTTAAAGAATTAATTAATATTCCACTTATTGCGAACGGTGATATTGATAGCCCAGAAAAAGCAAAATATGTACTGGATTACACTGGAGCTGATGCAATCATGATTGGCCGTGCAGCCCAGGGCCGCCCGTGGATTTTTCGTGAAATTGCTCATTATTTAAAAACTGGAGAGCACTTAGCCGCGCCTAATATTGAAGAGGTGAAGCACGTGTTACTTGCACATTTATCAGAGCTTTATCAGTTTTACGGGGAGTATTCTGGATGTCGTATTGCTCGTAAGCACATCGCTTGGTACACCAAAGGCTTACGTTCGAGCAATGAATTTCGCCAAAATATGTATAAAGTTGAAAGTACTGCTGAGCAAGCGTTGGTGGTTGAGAGTTATTTCAATCAATTATTAGCCGAAGGCAATTTGATGAGTGATGTACAAGTCGAGCAAGTTAATTTATTGCAGACGCATTAACTAAAAAAGCCAGTCATAAGACTGGCTTTTTTATACTTTAGTCATCGTCTAGCATTTCTACGACGAGCTGGTTAACTAGATCGGCAGCATCTAATTCTCTTATTTGCGATACATTACTACCTGCCCAAAACGCGCCAAAACCATAGTCTTGATGCTTGCTTGCAATTGTATTTAACTGTTTCGCTAAATCATAAGCATATGGATATTCTGGTTGAGGAGGGCGATTAGGTAAGTCAATTTGTGTATGCCAGTGGTTGAGTAGGCCGCGGGCCGGACGACCAGAAAGGCTTGCACTAATTTGTGTTACTGGTTCATTAAATAAAGCTTTACGGTATTCGGTAGATGCATTTGATGTATGACATTGAACAAATGCTGTTCCGAGTTGAACAGCAGAGGCACCTAAGCTCAACATATGTCGGGCTTGTGCTCCATTCATAATACCCCCAGCGGCTACCACAGGCGGTTTGCAGTGTTTTACAATCAGTTGTACTAAATCGCTTGTTTTTATGGCTGCATCAAAAGTTTTATTAAAGATTCCTCGATGGCCACCTGCTTCAATACCTTGAGCAATAATAATATCTATGCCAGCAGCTTCGATTGCTTGTGCTTCAACTAAATTGGTTGCAGAAACCATCGTTAGAATTCCAGCATCTTTTAACGCCTGAATTTGATGTGGGTGAGGAATTCCAAAATGAAAACTAATCGCTTTAGGTTTCGTTTCTAATACCACATTTAAAAAGTCATCATTATCAAGAAAACTTGGATAAATGCAGTTTAAAGTTTGTGGAGGTTGTACGCCGAATTTTTCGAATTGTGGTCGTAAATATTCAATCCATTGGTTTGATGTTTGAGGGGTCAGTTGCTCAGGTTGATGGCAGAAAAAATTAACCTGAAATGGATTTTCCGTTAGTGTTTGTGTTCTTAAAATTTGTTCTCGGGCACTTTCTGCCGTGTTTGCACCCAATCCTAAAGACCCGAGCCCACCTTGATTAGAAACTTCGGCAGCAAGTTCCGGAGTAGATACACCTGCCATAGGGGCAAGAAAAATTGGATGTTTAATTTCAAGTTGTTGTAACAGGGTCATTTTATTCACCTCATTTCTTTATGTTCACCATAACGTGGAATCTGAATCAAGAGCAAATAATATTGGCTATTTAGTTTTTAAATATTTAGAGAGTTCATCTTTAAAAAAATATGTTTTATAAAGGAGTAACGTTAAATAATGAACCAATCCAACTTGAAAAAGCCATTGCTAAAATTCCCCACAATGTAATGCGTAAACTGCCTTTAAGTTTAGATGTACCTGCGAAATAACTTGAAAGGGCACCTAAGATAGCTAAAGCAAGAATCCCTGTAACGAGAATACTTTGCATAATTAAATGTTCAGGAGTGAGTAAGATTGCGAGCATCGGTAAAAAAGCGCCAAAAGTAAATGACGCGGCAGATGAAAGAGCGGCTTGAACTGGGTTCGCAGCCGTATTTTCATGAATACCAATTTCATCACGGGCATGAGCACCTAAAGCATCATGTGTTGTGAGCTGTATCGCAACTTCTTTTGCTAACTCACTAGAAAGCCCTCTAGAGATATAAATTTGAGTTAACTCATCTAATTCTTTCTGAGGATATTTTTTTAACTCTTTTTCTTCAATTGCTAAATCTGATTTTTCAATATCTTCCTGAGATTTAACTGAAATATATTCTCCAGCAGCCATTGAGGTTGCACCAGAAATTAACCCGGCAATACATGTAATTAATAGAGTATGAGAAGCAGCTCCACTTGCAGCCATTCCCATAATTAAGCTAGTGATAGAAATAATTCCATCATTGGCCCCTAATACGGAAGCTCTTAACCAGCCTGAACGGTGAATAGCATGATGTTCTACATGATGTGGGAAAGCCATAATTTTTCCTTATAAATTCTTTATATATGCTATGAAATTTTACAATTTATTGATCAAAAAATATGTCATTATTATAGGGAATTTAGGGATAAGACAGAATAGATCAATAACAAAAAACTGGAGACTAAATAATTAATTTTAAACATCCTTAACCTAACTTAACGATGTAAATTATTCTTTTTAATTATAATCTTATTGGTCATTTCAATAACTTGCCCTCCCTAATAAGTCTAATTTACTGTAGAGGTGAAAATGAAAAATAGCAAAACAATAAAATCTCTAACCCGTTCCTTTATTGTTATCGGTTCGATTTATCCTGCTCTAGGTTTAATAACTATTGAGAATACCTTTGCCCAAGAGATTGTGAGTCAAGAATATAAACCCGGAAACCCGATTTATGATAAATGGGATCAATTTTATAAAATTGAAAAAACTCAACCTGAGAATGCCGAAAAAATATTACTAGAACTCGGTGAAATGACACCCGCAGATATTAAAGTCTGGAAAAGTTTAACTTATTTGCAGATTAGGATAGGAAAGCAAGATGCTGCTTTGCAAAGCTTAAGAAAAGCAGAGGCTTTAGATCCGACAGATGACACATTGAAACTACAAGAAGCATATCTGCTTAATTCACAGAAAAAAAATAAAGAAGCTTTAGTGGTTTTTAAAGAGCTTAAACAGTCAAAAGATACAGATATTGCAGATAAAGCAACACAAGCTGTGAAAAATTTGAGTGGAGGTGAAGTAAAAACTTATTTCCGTGATGTCTATTTCGCGCCCTCATATGAGTCTCGTTATGACGATGTGATTTTTCCTCTGAAAGTCCGTTATGGTAAGAACCTTGATAATGGTCGAGCGCAGGTGTATGGCTTTTTAAACCTAAACCGCGATACTCAATCTCAAGGTGGTGTACGTCCTGAAATTATTGATGAAAATGCAGTAACGCTAGGGGTAGGAGCAAATTATCAACCTTGGACTTCAATACCTGTGCGCATGTATTTGGAGTTGGGGGGAAGCTATGATTTGATTGATCGAAATAGAGATAAATTTCGTGAAAGTGTAGTTGGTGGTGTGACGGGTTACCAAGAGTGGAATTCACAAAATAATTGTGATACCTCATTGTGTTTCAATGATTATTTCACTGACTTATATGGCAATGTGGCCACTTATTCGAGAGAGGATTATAACGTCATTGGCGATTTACGCTTACGTACAGGTTTAAATGTTTATAAAGGTGAAACAGGAACTGTTCAGGCATATTTAAAACTCCATGGATTGGCCGACAGTAAAGATGAATATTACAATAATTTATTTGAATATGGCCCCGGCATTTCATGGCAGCCTTTTAATTATCAACCTATAAAACTACGTGTTGAACGTCTATATGGCAATTACTTTAAAGATGTGCCAGTCAATACTAAAGATCATTACAACAATACTCGCGTAGAACTTGTCTTCTATAAGGATTTTTAACAATGAATAAAGTTTTTATATCTATTGTGTTTGGCACTCGACCTGAATTAATTAAATTAGCCCCTGTTATTTTATTGGCAAAACAAGATCCGCGTTTTGAGGTTGAAGTTATTTTTACTGGGCAACATGATGAGTTGGTAAGAGATGCGATAGATTTTTTTAGTGTTGAAATTGATCATCGTCTTAAAATTATGAATGCTGGACAAAGTCTTAATCAGCTATTAATACATGGTTTAAGCCAACTTGAACATGTATACACTGATGGAAAAAAAAGAGACGCTATTGTTATCCAAGGTGATACGACCACCGTACTAGCGGCAGGTTTGGTCGCATTTTCAATGAAGATTCCTGTGGCTCATGTAGAAGCAGGTTTACGTTCTTATGATTTAGATCACCCTTTTCCTGAAGAAGGTAACCGTCAGTTGGTTTCCCGTATTACAAAATGGCATTTTGCCCCAACAGAACAATCAAAAAAGAATTTATTAAATGAACAAATTCCTTCAGATTTAATTACCGTGACAGGTAATACCGTTGTAGATGCAGTTTACCTTGGACGAAAACTTATTTCTGAAAAGGCGGAGTTAGTCAATCAATTAGAACAGCATGGAATTCAATTAAAGCAAGAAGATCAGGTTGTTTTAATTACAGCGCATCGCCGTGAAAACTTTGGTGATGGCATTCAAAACATTTGTAATGCTGTTGAATATCTAGCTCAACAACATCCTTCGCTACATTTTGTTTGGCCTGTGCATTTAAATCCGGCTGTACATGATGTTGTGCATGGTAGGTTTAAAGATCATGCTCAAATCCATCTCGTTAAACCGCTAGACTATCCAAGTTTGTTGGCCGTCATAGATAGATCGATATTTATTTTAACGGATTCGGGTGGTTTGCAAGAAGAGAGTCCGTCGTTTAATAAACCTGTTCTAATCTTGCGAGATACAACTGAACGCCCTGAGGTTGTGGATGTGGGCGCAGGAGTCTTGGTTGGGACAAATCAGCAAAGAATTGTTGAAGAAGCCGAGAAGTTACTTACCAATCAGCAGCATTATGACAAAATGGCGCATGTAGAAAATCCGTTTGGTGACGGGCAGGCTGCTCAGCGTATTCTTGATCAAATTGCTAAATCTTATGACGTTGCATAATTTTTACTAAACGATTTGTTCTCATTTATGGTGGTATTGATATCGCCATAAGTGAGACGATACCATAAGCTAACAATATTGACGGACCAACGGCTCATATAATGAGGCCCATCAAAAATATAGACAGTTTTGCCTTCATATGCTTTCAATTGGGAAATAATTTCCCAAGGATAAGCAGCCCTGAATTTTCCATTCTTCTTAATTCTAAATGCTTCTAACACGATAATTACTTTATCTTTGCCAAGTTTTTGTTCAAGTTGATTCAAAATATTTTTCGCTTGTTCAGGAGATCGTACGCCTACGCCTACGCCATCTTGAAAAAAAACTCCGGCATGTTCTGGTAACCAGCTTTTGACCCATAAATCATAATGTTCAGGCTCGCTTTCACCACTATAAATGCTTACCCACACAGGCGCTGGAAGTTTTGCCAAAACCTGACCTAAAGCACTTACTCTTAACCATGTTGGGTCTGCTTCGACAGGAAAATAATATCCTTTAGGAGAGTTCTTTTGTTCTTGGATAATTTGGGCAGATTTTTCGCCTAACTCAATTACGTTTGCTCGTGCTTTAGGTTCATTATATTCACCTGCTAGGCCTAATATCAGATTTTTAGCCCATGGTTCTTGTTTAATTTTTTCTAAGTTAATGGCTTTTTCCCATTGAGGAAGATTTGATTCTTTCCACCATGATTTAGACTCAACAACAGACCATTGGGGAACAAAAGTATTGACACCTAAATAGTGCCAGTTCCCCTTTGGTGGTGTAGTGTCATTATCAGGTTGCCAGAAAATACCCTCAATATGAGGGGCATGTCCTTGATGTTTGAACAACCCCGCACCAGCCATGACACTACATATGATTAAAATAATAAAAGCAGTTATTTTAATTGGTATCTGTTTTCTCATTATTTCGTCTTAACCAATACCATAAGAAAATAATTATTATCATAATTGCAGAGATAATCACAACTATTAAGAAGAAAGAAGATTGTTGGATTAACGGTGCTTTCTGATTTCCGACAATGAGTTTTTGTAAAACATAAATATTTCCATTTTCTGAAACTAACAGCTTAGTCACATTATTTGGAATTTTATGCTGTATTTTCCCCCAGAGATGCATAAAAGTTTGTGCACCACCTTCTGAATCAGTAATCACGTCAAAGCGATTATTGCTATAGCTTACAATAAATCCATTTTGAGCAGCTGGTGCATAAATAATATCTTGATGCATCAAGACTTGTTGATGATAGATATCTTTATTGACCCTAACGTTTATGGATTGAGGCGCATTAGGTGAGAAACGTACAAGATTTAGGGGAATAGGGGCGTCTGTTAACAACATTTTTTTAGCAACTTGGCCCAGAATAATCGCAATATTTAAAGCGCCGGATTGGTCGTCAATGGCAATGGTCGGAGTAGTAGCCAAAGTCATAGAAATTGCAGCTACTCCATTTTTGAGTTTATGAGGGAGTTTTACTGTCGATTTGGCTGTATCAATCCAGAGTGAACCATGCGCATTAGGTAGGCACTGAGAATTAGCGATCACTGAGTTTTCAAGTTTAAGGCTGAAATTCGTTGTATTAGAAATTGCTTTAGCAAAAATATTGAATTGTCGATTTACTGGATCTGAGGCAAGATCAGCTGTTTTCATACTTCCTGCTAACCCGCCATCAATCCAAGCTGTAATATTTGAACCTTGTAATAAACCACTTTGAATACGAAGTGCAATTTGTCCTTGCAAAATATCGGTTGGTTGCCATACAGCAGGGAAATCAAGAAATAAGTTTTTCTCTGCATGGTTCAATCTAAAATCATCAATTCCTAAGTCTGCCAGAGTTTCGATTTTTTTAAATTGAGCCCACGCTGGGTTTGAAATAGTCGTTGGAAAAATCGCACTTCCTGTATCAAGTTGCTGAACATATGATGGATTAATGAGTCCATTTATGGCCGAGGCGAGTTCTTGAGGGCTGTGGTAGGTAATTGAAAGAGTAGGTACACCCTCTGCTGGTTTAGCAATTTGTACAAGGGCTCCACCTTTAAGCGGGCTAGGTGAATGAATAACTTCAATAATAAAATTTGTTTCTGGGTTTAAATTGGTTTGACCAGAATCAACCCATTCAACAGGTGTTACTGAGCCCCATGAGCTTGCCAATCTGGCTAACATTGAAGCTTCTGCAATTTCTTTACGGTTATATTTTAAAATTCCAACAAAGGGTGTAGGTCGTCTAGCTTGTGGGTTAAATAACGCATCTGGCAAGTACCTGAGCTGATAGTCATTTCGGATTGAAGTAAAATCGAGCTGGGACTTATTAAGATATGTTAAGTGATCAATATCTTCCGTACAGAATGTTTCTTTAGTCTGATTTAGAGTAGTTGGTTTTGCATATTGCTGAATAATAAAGTCTAATCGGTGAAAACCACTTTGGCTTTTAGGAATATCAAACTTAATTTGCCCATCACCATTTAAGGTGGTGTTATAGATGAGTTTATCGTCATATTTGACTAATAAAGTTGTATCACCTTCAGTGGAATAGTCACTTGAAAACTGAATATTTTGCCATTCGGCACCTTTTCCAATATAGAAAAAATGTGGTTCAACCGTATATTTAGTTGAGGTACTAATATCGTCTAGTTCCCATGTGTTTGCATAACTAGAAGCAACAAACATGAAGCTGGTGCTGGCAAGGAGCACTTGAACCATCTGGCTGAAATTAAAAGAGGATTTCATTTTTTTTTCTCCTTGCTACGTTCCGTTTTGTACCATTGAAGGGAATTGCCCTGTATTTTATTTTTAAGCATGTCATATGCTGCTTTGAATACAATAAATAGAAAGATTTGTGAGTAACTGACGTAAGATAAAACAGAGTAAAAATAGAGTTCTGGCTTAACTTTTTCTAGAGAAAGGGTAAACCACATTTGTGCCACATATAAACAAAATGAGAGACCCCACAATAATGTGAATGGGCCGGGAACTGAGATACCTGCGATACCGAGTAGGCCTAGCGTTAATGTAATATGACTCCAAAATAATGCGGGTACAAACAGGATGTAGCACATAATGTTGTTAAGAATTTCAATTCCTATGGGGAAAGGAGTTCTTAAAGCCACAGGTAAATATTTACGAGTGACATAAAAATTACCTTGTGTCCAACGCGATCTCTGCTTAACAAAAACACTTAAAGAGGGTGGGTCTTGTTGCCAGCCAATTGCATATGGAACCCATTTAATTCGTTTCTGGCCAATGAAAATTCGGAAACTCATTTCTGTATCATCAACTAATGATTTTTCATCGAAACCACCTAATGTCTCTAACGCATCACGCCAGATGACATAGTTGGTCCCCATCAATGTTGAGAGTTCAAAACGCTGCCAACGACCACCTTGGAAGATCCATTGGAAAAAAATGAATTCGATTGCGATAAATCGGGTCAAAATACTGTCTTGCCAATTACGTGTTCTGACTTTGCCATTTACAGCCACTAATTTTTTATCAGCAATTAGCGTTTGAGCTAGGAGACGGACACAATCAGGCTCAGGCGTACTGTCTGCATCATAGACGACAATCAGTTCACCTTTGGCATGGGGAAGACCATTATTAAGCGTTCTAGATTTGCCTTTGCCCCCCATACCTTTAGGAACATTAACGATTTTTATGCATGGATAAATTTGTGCTAAATTTTCGGCGATTTCGAGTGTGTTATCTTTAGAACCGTCATTTATGAGTAATACTTCATAAGATTCTAGCGGATAGTCCTGTTGGGCGATTGCATGCAAAGTGTCCTCAATCACCACGCCCTCATTATAGGCAGGAATTAATACACTCAATACAGGCCATCTTTCTGGAATAGGGAGGTTCTGTAATTCTTTTTCCGCCGTTTTTGAATATTTCCAAGCTTGATAACTTAGCCATGCCCAAAATGCTTGCGGAATCCAAATACCCAAAAAACCAAATAAGAAGAGAATATCAATGGGAGCCATTTGATTTAACCCTCCTGATAATGGAATAGATGAGCAATAGCAATAAAATCAATCCAATGACTAAAGAAATCCATGAAATATAGCTACCAAATGTACCGAGAAGATCTGGATAGGTGCTTGTTAAAATAAGATCGAGAGGAACGACGACCGTGCTTAAACCAATAAAAATGTAGCCGATAAAACTGGTTTTTACATGTTCTGGCGTACTCACGTAATTAATATTATTGAATTTCCATGATATTCCGAGTTGAGGATACCGAATATTTTTTAATGGCAGATCAGAAGGTGGATTAATAATAATTTCATAGCCAGAAATATGACCATTAAAACTTTTTGCAGAATAGAATAAATGATGATTCTGTCTAACTTCTCGGGATGGAAGAGGGAGTTTTGAAGGATTAAGTTGGACGATATAACTCCCCGGAGATTGTGCAACTAAATTTTCATCCCAACCAGAAGTAACAAATGCAGCCAAGGGCCGTAACCCAATTGCGGTCGAAAATGTGGCTTTGGCTGCAAAATATTGAGGTTGCTCAGGTTTAAAAAGTACAATTGGAATTGCACCTTGGCTTATGGCTTCTTTTAGCAAAAAATAGTGGGGAAAGCCGAAGACTTCATCGGGTAAGATAATGCCGGGCTTAACTCCTTTATGAATAAGTTGTTGAAAACTATCTGAGTTGATCTGATCAATTGTAAAAACAGGCCACCATGTGTCTTGATATGGGAAAAACATGGAAAGATCATTAATACTCTGAACTTCGGTTTTTGTTACTTCCGATGTGATTTCACAATGATAATATTGGCGATAAAACTGCTGTAAAGTGCCATCAGGATATTGGCTAGAGGCAATAATAATTCCACAAATATTTAGAAGATTAGACATTAAGTAATCTCCTCTTCAGGTGGAATCTGAATAACTTTGTATTCAACCTCAAGCCTTAAAGTCATAATTTCTTTTAGCTTTTTAATGAAATCTGGCTCTTCATCAGTTTTTTGCTTGCGTATGACGATACTGTAGATATTTTCCAGATCATCATCGGCGAATTGGAACATGATTTCTTGCGGTTGATGTTGACTCAAAATTTTGATCATCTCATTTTGAGTGGTTTTCCAGACATCATCGCCCAACATTTCTTTAATTAAGCTTCGGTTGAGAATTCTAATTTGAAAAACTTCATAGTCTTGTATGTGATGATGATCAAGAAGCTTAAAAAAACTACGTTGAAAATATTTGAGTGCGCTCAGCGGGAAAATGTCACGGCGATAATTTCGATCATAACTTTGAATATCACGATACTTTTGGACATTAATTTCAATATTATGCCGTACAGCACTGAGAAAAAGAGGAATCAGGGGAATAATAAAAAGTAAAAGAAGTTGCCTTTCAATGTGTGTCTGTGCCCCTAGATCGAGTAGAAAATATACTGCGACGCCTACGAAAGCGACTAAACCAACAATTAAAGATGCGCCTACTTCTAAAAAAGCACCAGAAATTAAAAGAATCAGAATAAAAATCCAGCTTCCTCTAAAACTTACCGGCAACCACTCATAAGCCACCATTCCCATAAATAGGTGAGCTGCAATAATCCATAATACGAGTGTTCTGCCAGGGTTTTTCTGTTGCATGCGAGATATGCACCTATTTTGTAATGTTAATTTTTATACTTTTATAATGAACTGTGACGATTTTTGAATTTATTGTTGTGTTTGTCCTTTTATCAATCCCTTTAGAATTATATTTAGAGTAAAGTCACAATATAGTCAAATTTCTCGTATTTCTTTAATCAAAAATAAACAGATAAGACGTAATTCTTATCTAAATACTCTTGAAAGTTTCAATTGCTTTAAGACGCGTTTCTTTTAAATCAACAATTGGTTTTGCATAATTCAATGGTTGATTAGTTTTGGTTGAGTAGGGTTCATGAATCATCTTGTTGTCTAGATGAGCTAATTCATTTACCCATTGGCGAATATAGTCACCGTTTGGGTCAAATTTTTTAGACTGAGCAATGGGGTTAAAAATTCGGAAATAAGGTACTGCATCAGTTCCAGTGGAGGCACACCATTGCCAACCACCATTATTCGCTGCTAAATCTCCATCGATCAGGTGTTCCATAAACCATTGTTCACCTATTCGCCAATCGATAAGCAAGTTTTTACACAAAAACATAGCAGTAATCATGCGGACTCGATTATGCATCCATCCCGTTTTTTGTAATTGGCGCATGCCTGCATCAATAATAGGAATGCCTGTTTGACCAGTTTGCCAAGCCAATAAATGCTCTGGATTATTTTCCCATTTAATATTTTGAGTATTTTGTTTAAAAGGATAGTGCTTAGAAACATGTGGGAAATCAAATAAAATATGTTGATAAAATTCGCGCCAAAGAAGCTCATCTAGCCATGTTTGCTGGCTTTCATTTGTTAGATGAAAATTGCCATGTTCAGCTCGAAAAAGGGCTTGTAAACATTGACGAATAGACAAAATTCCAAGATTTAAATAGGGAGAAAGTTGGCTCGTTCCTTCTACATTTGGAAAGTCACGTTCTAATTTATAATGAGATAAATGATCTTTAATAAATACGTCGAGCTGCTCTAGAGCAAAGTCTTCACCAGTAGGCCATAAGTCTTGTTGTTCTTTAGAAATAGATGAGTCAGAAAAAGCTTGAATATCTTCTAGGCCTAAACTTTTGATATTTGAAAAAGACTGCGGATAGGCATTTTGCTTTTCAGGAATTGGATAGCATTGAGGCAAGCCACTTATATCTAATTTCGAGTAACATGCTTTTTTGAATGCACTAAAAACTTGATAGGGTTGTTGTGACTGATTACGAATGGAACGTAAAGGAAAAATCGTACGGTCGTGAAATAAGAAAAGTTCTTTGCCATGCTGATTTAAAGCTTGCTGGACAGTTTTATCCCTTTTTAATTCATTTACACCTACTTCTATATTGGAATAGACATTTTCGACATCGAGCTGATGTGTAAGCTCACAAATGTAGTTTGCGATATCTTTCCAATAAGGAATGACCTGAATAATGAGGGGAATATTAAGTTGTTCTAATTCTAATTTAAGAGATTGAATTTGACGCAAATAGAAATCAATTTTTATAGGTGCATCATCATGCATTTTCCATTGTTCAGGGGATAAGATAATTAACCCAATAGATGGCCCTTGTTGGCATGCATGCCATAACGCAGCATGGTCTCTAACTCTCAGATCCTGACGAAACCAAATAAGTTGATTTGCGTGTGACATGAAAGAGGCCCTTATAAAGTGAAGTAAGTGAGAGGAAGATTATTATTTATGTAGTATATAAAAATAAATACATAAAAAAAGCAAAGCCGAAGCTTTGCTTTTATCATCTTTACAGATGAATTAGTGGTGATGACCACCAGCACCGTGTACATGACCGTGATCTAATTCTTCTTCAGAAGCTTCACGGATTTCTACGAT